>Ga0209025_1001131_pt1 | contig 38214 bp, 33 predicted proteins | sample AraplaMF_Col_mLB_FD_184256 | JGI IMG/M metagenome (GOLD analysis project Ga0209025, IMG submission 184256) | Arabidopsis root microbial communities from the University of North Carolina, USA - plate scrape MF_Col_mLB (SPAdes) (version 2) | ecosystem: Host-associated > Plants > Roots > Endosphere... | reverse complement strand
AGCGGCTCCTTGAAGATGGTCGGAAGGGCTGCGAGGAACTCGGCATCACGTTCTACGACGACACGCAGTTGATCGTTCTCGAAAACACGCCGGATACCCACAATCTCATCGTTTGCACATTATGCTCTTGCTACCCCCGCCCCGTCCTTGGACTGCCGCCGGATTGGTACAAGCTCAAGCCATATCGGTCGCGTGCCGTCTATGAGCCCCGTGCAGTACTGGAGGAGTTTGGAACGCACATTCCGAACGACGTCGAGATCGTCGTGAGCGACTCCACGGCTCTGGTTCGCTACCTCGTACTGCCGATGCGGCCTGCAGGCACCGAAAATCTCACCGAAGAAGAACTCGCGTCCCTCGTTACTCGGGATGCCATGATCGGCGTGGTTCCAGTCAACTATCAGAAGAGGGCAGCGTGATGTCCAGTGAAATTCTCGTCAAAAAGCTGCCAAACGACATCGGTGGCGATGCGGGTGGAAAGATTGAAATGGTGGAGCACGAGCTTCTGCCTTGGGAAAAGCGCTGCCACGCGCTGGCCGATGTTCTAGACTTCCACAAGATCATCAACACGGAGGAAAAGCGCCGCGGCGTCGAGGCCTTGGGATCGGAGATGATCGGGAAGCTATCGTATTACGAGCGCTGGATTGTCGCGTTCTCGAACATTCTCTTTCAGAAGGGAATCCTTACCCCTGGTGAGCTCGCCACGAAAATGGCGGAGGTTGAATCGCGCTACTTGACCGACACCGCTCTGAGCAAGGCAAATGGCTAACGCCTCCGCAGCAAGCGAGGGGTCTTGCTTCTTCGAGATCGACGGTTCGGTTCCACTCCTACGTCGTTCTCTCGTAGAGGCCGTCGGAACGTGCTTGTTGACCATTGCGATGGTTGGTTCTGGCCTCGCGGTGCAGGAGAAACTAACGTCGGAGCCCGTTACAGGCTCCCTCGTAATCGCCCTATCGATCGCCGGCTCACTGGTGGGTCTGATAGTTGCCATGGGTAAAGTGTCCGGCGGACACTATAATCCGTTGATCACGCTGGGGCAGTGGCTTCGGGGCGAGCGAGCGACGGCTTGCACTGTTGCTTATATCGCCGCTCAAATGGTCGGCGGCATCGCGGGGGCATTGGTATCGAATGCCATGTTCGGAAGAGCAACGCACCACGTGTTCGGGGAACTGCCGCATTACGGGCTATTCGTCAGTGAAGTCGTTTCGGCCACGGGCCTGCTTGTCATAGTGATCAGCTGCGGACGCAGTAGCCGATGGGATACGGGTCCGTTTGCAGTAGGAGCGTGGCTGACGGCCGCGATATTGGCAACGCCCTCTACTTCATACGCAAACCCTGCGGTCACACTAGCGGCGGCTTTTGCGGACGGACCTGTGTCGTTGAATTGGGCGTCGGCGTTGAGCTACTCGGCTGCCCAGGTATGTGGGCTTCTCATCGCGATTTTGATCACGACGGCCGCTTTTGGAAAGGCGACGGACAATCAACTGAAAGAAAACGGCGGTAAAACATAATGATCCGACCTGAAGGAATGATCGTTCACGAAAGCCCCTACCCCCCTGCGGTTGCGATAGAGCGGTTCAGGAAATCGATCACGTCGATGGGAATGACCGTATTCGCGCTGATCGACTTCGCGGCAGACGCCAAGAAGTCGGGTCTAACTCTCGAGGAGTCGCTGCTTTTGATTTTTGGCAATCCGAAGGTCGGAACGCGGCTACTCCAGGAAGCTCCGAACACCGGAATTGATCTCCCACTCAAGGCGTTTGGATGGACGAGCAACGGCAAACATTGGCTCTCGTACAACGACCCGGCTTACATAGCTCAACGGCACGGCATTACGGACGACGATCCCATCATGAAAATGTCCGAAGCACTTAGACAAGCTTCGGTGTTTGCCCTGCAGGAACACTGAAATTAACCCGCCTATCGAAGGAAACATCATGACGTCCATCACTGAACAGAAGCCCGCCCTCGCGTTGAATCCGGCCAAAGCTTTCGTACTCCTGGCGATTGGCCTGCTGGGAGCATCGCTCGTCGGTGGCGTTGGCTTTGCCGGGGCACAGTCGATCCACGACGCGGCTCACGACGTGCGCCACGTTCTCAGCTTTCCGTGCCATTGAGGGTGACATGGCCTACTTCCAACGCATTTTCTTTACAGCATTGATTGCTGGAGTCCTGGCCGGAGCCGTCGCCACAGCTCTCAACATTTCTGTGTCTGTCCCAATGATCCTCCAGGCGGAGGTCTACGAACACAACGCCGAGCATCTTGAAGCCAGTGAACACGCCGGCGCTCACGAGCATGCTGAGGCAAGTCCGATAGAACGAAACAGCTATACTTTGATAGCAATGATCCTGGCTTACGTTGGATTTGCGTTCCTTTTGTCGGTCGTGGCAGAAGCTTTGGGAGGGATGACATCGTGGCGCTCCGGCTTCGTCTTCGGTGCGCTCGGCTTCCTTGTCTTCAGCCTGGTACCGGCATTTGGGCTCCCGCCAGAGCTACCGGGAATGCCGGCGGCGGACCTACAGCTAAGGCAAATGTGGTGGCTGACGACCGCTGCATGCACTTCAGCTGCACTGTTGATCTCCTGCAAAATCCCGCGATTGCCGACCTATTTCATTGCTGTCATCTTGGTCGCTGCGCCTTTCGTCGCCGGCGCCCCCAGCGTCGCGGAATCCACATCACAGGTACCGGCCGATCTCCATCGACAATTCATCGCGGCGACCTTAATCATCAATTTGCTCACATGGCTGGCCATGGGTTCCACCTTGGGTTTTCTAAGATCGGCTTATGGCAATAGGCCCGCGCCCTTGACCGCCTAAGCGCCCCCCTTGAGGCCAGCCTCACGAAATAGATCCCGTCGTCTTAGGTCGGCGGGTCTTTTTGTTTAGCGTGCCAATGGTTGGCCGTCATAATCTGTGTATTGGTCGTCCGTTAAGGCGTAGGACCTCTCAAACCTGCAACCGGCGTTTCCGGAAACTGTGAGATATCCGGCTCACAGACATTGCGTAGGCGCCGAATTCGGCGAAGTCTTTCACATAACGTGTCTGAGGAAGCAGCGTAGATGTCTAGCTCGGGCATCCCGCAGTCTCTTCAAATTGGTCGCTCGGTGTGGCAAAGAACGTCCTCGCGCGACCCGCACCGGGCTGCCTCGCTTGCCTCATTTCCTCGGGATCGACCTGGCCGTCAACTTGTTGCCGTCTGGGTCTCGCAAGTAAGCGACGAATTCGCCATTCGGCCTCTCCGTGGGCGGACTCTCAATTGTGGTGCCGCCATGTTCTGTACCAGCTGTGTGCCAAGCTCGGACGTGATCTGGACTTTCTGCAGCAATCCCGATCGTGCCGCCGTTGGCAGCCGTTGCAGGCTTACCGTCGATTGGCTTTGTGATCATGAGGCGGCCACCGCCGTGGATGTAGATCAGCCTTCCACGAGCATCCATTGCCCCAGGTTTCCCCCCAAGCGCCACAAAAGTGGCGCCGTAGAAGCGTCTCGCCTTTTCTAGGTCGTTGCTGCCGACCATTACGTGAGTGAACACCTAAATTCTCCTAAGATGTAGAGCATGCCGGGTGGAGTGTGAGGTCTGATGCCGCTTCTGGACGGACGGGAGCGGACAGCCGAAATGTACATCTGTTCGGCTAGGCTTGCCAGTATCAGCAGACGGGGAGTTGTCAGAAAACTCGCCCGGCGATTCCCGGCAATGCAGCGTAGGGCGGACAAAATTTTTTCAATGCACCTGCTCCGGGGCGCGCGCGCCGCGTATCTCTAAGGGAGCAGGCCAGTTCTGGCGCAGTGAACCCCGCCAAGCCAAGCTTGACGGGGTTCCTGTTTCTGCTGCTGCGGCTGTTACTCGGCTGCCTGGGCATGCCCGATTACGGCCTCATCGACATCTCTTGCTCGAGGCCGATATCGGGACCTCAAGACAACATAGAAGACCGGGGTCAAAAAGAGACCAAAGATCGTGACCCCCAACATTCCGCTAAACACTGCTGTGCCTAGCGACTGGCGCATCTCGGCCCCTGGCCCCTCAGCAATAGCAAGCGGTAGAACGCCGAAAATGAAAGCCAGTGCAGTCATGAGGATTGGACGCAAGCGAAGGTGACTTGCCTCAACCGCAGCTTCGACGACTGTCTTTCCCGCCTCCTGTGCCTGGCGCGCGAATTCCACAATCAGGATCGCGTTCTTCGCGGCGAGGCCAATGAGTACGACAAACCCAATCTGCGTCAAGACGTTGTTGTCCATGCCCCGTAGGTAAACACCAGTCAACGCTCCAAGGACGGCCAGAGGAACAATCAGGACGATCGCCAGCGGCAGAATCCAACTCTCGTATTGAGCCGCCAAGGCGAGGAAGACGAACGTGATCGAGAGCACGAAAATCCAAACGGCACTCCCACCAACGTGCGTCTCCTGGTATGCTAGTTCCGTCCACTCGAAAGTCGTGCCCGGAGGCAGGGTCTTAGTAGCGATCGCCTGCATTTTAGCCAGCGCCTCCCCCGTCGAAACCCCGGGCGCAGCGTTGCCTTGGAGCGGTACCGATACGTACATGTTGTATCGTTGAACGAGCTGAGGTCCACTGGTTTCCTTGATGTCAGCAAGGGTTCCAAGAGGAATGAGCGCTCCCGTGGCAGATCTCACCTTGAGATCGAGGATGTCGTCCCGCTCGAGCCTGAACTGCTTGTCCGCCTGTGCGCGAACTTGGTAAACGCGTCCGAAGGCATTGAAATCATTTACGTACGAAACGCCGAGATTACTTGCCAGCGTATCGAAAATGTTGGGGATCGGCACGTTTAGGTACTGAGCCTTGTCTCGGTCGATCGACAGATAAAATTCAGGGCTAGACTGCGAGAACGTTGTAAATACTCCACTCAGGCCCGGGGTTTGATTGGCAGCGGCCATCATCTGACGTGCCAATCCGAGCGCCCTGGTCATGTCCGAGTTCTCCAGATCCATAATCTGCATCTTGAAACCGCCTGAGTTTCCGATGCCCTGAACCGGGGGCGGCGGGATCGCAATAACGAAAGCTTCGTCGACGCTCTGAAGGTTCGTGTACAACGTCTGGATTATCTTCGTCGCGGTGTCGCCCGACTTCAGACGCTCTTCGAATGGCTTGAATGGCGTGAAAATGACTGCGGCATTCGAGGCGTTTGTAAAGGTAGCTCCGCTAAAGCCCGGGAACTGGATGGCATGCGCCACACCAGGCACTTGGCGCGCGATGTCGCCGGCTTTTCTAACGGCGGCGTCGGTGCGCTCCAACGAGGCTCCATCGGGGAGTTGGACAACGACAATTGCGTAACCTTGGTCCATTACCGGGATGAAGCCACTTGGGACTTTCGTCGTGAGGAACCACGTAGCGGCTAGCAGACAGGGGAACACAGCCAACGCGCATGCCAACCCGATACGCGATCCCACGATGACGCGGATTGCCGAGGAGTAGGCGTGGCTCATTCCATCGAAACCACGGTTGAAGACTTCCGCACACCTCGAACCAAACCTGTAGACCGCATTGGATCTCGCAGCCGAATGCGAATGACTTCTGAGAATGATCGCCGCAAGTGCAGGAGAGAGAGTGAGTGAGTTGAGCGCGGATATCGCCGTCGCGATTGAAATCGTCACCGCGAACTGCTTGTAGAACTGACCCGAAATCCCTGGAAGGAAGGCGGTAGGGACGAATACCGCGATCAGCACCAGCGAAATCGCGATGACAGCTGTCCCTACCTCGTCCATCGTGACATGAGCGGCCTTTTTGGGACTCATCCCCAGCGCCAAATTTCTTTCTACGTTTTCGACAACAACAATAGCATCGTCGACAACGATACCGATTGCCAGCACCAGGCCGAACAGGGTCAGCATGTTGAGAGACATGCCGAACGCTGCAAGAAATGCGAACGTACCGATGAGGGAGACCGGAATCGCCACGATCGGGACGATCGCAGTTCTCCATGACTGAAGGAAGATGAGAACAACCAGTGCGACCAGTATCGCGGCTTCACCGATAGTGCGATACACTTCATCGATCGACGAGGAGACGAATGCAGTTGTATCGTAGATGATGTTGTATTCGAGACCCGGCGGAAAATCCTTTGCCAGGTCCTTCATCACGGACTTGATCTGCGCGGACGTTTCCAGCGCGTTTGTTCCGGGCCGAGCGAAAATACCCATGCCAACGGCAGGCTGGTTGTCGACGTATGAGTTCGTGACATAGTCGCGGGCACCCAATTCGACCCGTGCGACGTCTTCGAGCTTTACAAGACGGCCATCCGAAGCTGACTTCACGATGACGTAGCGAAACTGCTTCGGGTCGGCAAAGCGCCCATCCGCGCGCACTGTATACTGGAAGGGGTTATCGGCAGCCGACGGAGGGGCACCGATCGAACCGCCAGACACCTGGACGTTCTGGTCACGGAGCGCCCCAACGACATCGCTCGCAGTCATTCCGTATGAAGACAGCTTTTCCGGGTCCAGCCAGATGCGCATCGCATACTGTCTCTCGCCGAAAATCTGGATGTCGCCTACGCCTTGGAGACGGACCAGAACATCGCGTACCCTATTGCGCGCGTAGTTTGAGGTGTAGAGCTGGTCATATCGGCCCGTCGGGGAAAGCAGGTGGACGACCATAAGCAGGTCAGGTGAACTCTTCGTCGTCGTCACGCCCAGACGCTGGACTTCCTCGGGAAGTCGTGGAAGTGCCGTGGCTACCCGGTTCTGCACGAGAACCTGAGCCTTATCCAGATCGGTGCCGAGCGCAAAGGTGATTGTGAGGCTAATCGCCCCATCGGCGCTGGAATAGGAAGACATGTAAAGCATGTCTTCTACACCATTTACCTCCTGTTCGATCGGCGTCGAGACTGTATCGGCGATCGTTTGCGGATCGGCACCGGGATAGGAGGTTCTAACGACAATCGTCGGAGGGGCGATCTCGGGGTATTGGGCCACAGGGAGCTCAAAGTAGGCGATAGTCCCCACGATGATGAGTACAAACGAAATGACAGAGGCAAAGATCGGTCGATCAATAAAGAAATGCGCGAACCTCATTTCGACGCCTCCGAGGAAGAGACGTTCACTGGCATTGCAGTGGTGGCGTCCTTGTTTTCTGAGGGGAGCACGGTCTCCTTAGCATCGACTTTCATCCCGGGTCGGATGCGCATAAGCCCGCGAATGACTATACGTTCGCTTCCGTCAAGACCGCTCCTTACAACGCGATATCCTGCTACCTTTGGACCGGGTCGGATCGCCTTTGTGCTCACCAAATTATCCGATCCGACGACAAAAACGATCCGTTCGTTCTGATCGCTTTCGATAGCCTCATCGGGGATCAGGGTCGCTCTGTATGAATTCGATCCTTCCAGCTCGACCCGGCCGAACAGGCCAGGCTGTAGAACAAAGTCCGGATTCGCAAATCGCGCTCTCGCTCGCAGCGTTCCAGTCTGTGGGTCGACCCTGTTTTCCGCAAAATCGAGAGTACCCGTGACGGTGGTGTTGTCGGAATCATTCAGCGTCACGGCAACCTTGAGGCCGCCACCACCCTCCTGCAGCACCGCGGCCCGATCGCGCGCAGTCTTTGCGTAGTTCAGGAGGCGGCGCTCATCGATATCGAAATAGAAGTCGATGGGGTCGAGCATCACGATTGACGTCAAAGCCGTCTGATCTGCTGCAACCAGATTTCCAACGGAAATCAAGTGCCGATCTATGCGACCGCTCAGCGGCGCAACTATTTGACTGTAAGTCAGGTCCAGATTGGCGCGGTCCACGGCAGCCTGACATCCTTGAACATTGGCTCTGGCCGAGTCGAGCTCACGCCTCCGATCGTCGAGTGTAGCTTTGGTCTGGCTGCCAGACTTGACTAGACCGTCGACGCGGTCGAACTGGGCTTGAGCATATACGAGGCTGGCGTTTGCGACCGAGAGGTTCGCCCTAGCCTGATTCAGAGCAGTAATGAAGGGACGTTGATCGATTTTGAAGAGCTCGTCGCCCTCTTTCACGAGCTGCCCGTCTTTGAAGTTGATGCTCTCCAAATAGCCGCCCACCCTCGCCTGAACGGAGACTTCCTCAGCTGCTTGAAAGCGTCCAATGAAGTCATCCTTGTCGGTTATATCTCGGACAACCGGCTTAGCGACGACAACCTGCGGCGGGGCAGGCTCCTGTGCGTGAGCAATGCCAATTCCTCCGCTCGAGACACCCGCCGCAATGAGTGAAAAAACAATGTGTCGAAGGCCCATAATCAAACCTCTGCGAAATCCGCGATAAATGGAAAACATGCTATCCGCCGGTTTCTCCGCGGCCGATATTCGAGGGGATTATGAAGAATTGGCCGAGACCGATATTGTAGAATCCAAGACCCGGCGGCCTGCTTCGTGGTCTCACTCTACCTTGGGATTCTCTCGTCGCTGAGGCTTGGAGAAAGACACATCGAAACCTATATTTCGGCTGTAACAGTCGAGGGTCCCTATGCGCTCAGTTGGCTTCATATTGGAAGACGGTTTTCAGGTAATGGGGCTAGCGGCCCTATCAGCCTTCGAGTTCGCAAACCAGGCGCTGGGGGAGGAAGCTTACCGGCTGATTGTCATGTCGGAAAATGGTGGAATTGTACGCTCGTCGTTGCAAATTGGCGTCGAAACACAGCCTCTCGCCGAGTATCCCGACACCCTCATGGTAGTCGGGGAGCTGAACCCTAAAGCGTCCTCACCCCGTCTGAAACAATACGTTGCGATCGCTGGACGCGAATCCCGCCGCGTAGCGGGCTTGTGCACAGGCGCGTTCATTCTTGCTGAGGCGGGACTACTGGACGGGAAGCTAGCGACAACACACTGGGCTCACGCGCGCGAACTTCAGCGGCAATATCCATTGGCCCTGGTCGATGAGGACCGGATTTTCACGCAACACGACAACATCTGGACTTCAGCGGGCATGAGTTCCGCGATTGATCTGACACTTGCCCTTATCGAGGATGATCACGGCTCCGAACTCTCGCGTTCTATCGCTCGAAAACTAGTCGTTTATCATCGTCGTCCCGGCGGTCAGTCACAGTTTTCTGCGCTTCTCGAGCTTGAGCCTCGGTCCGACCGCGTCAGACGTGCGCTTATCTATGCAAAGGAGCACCTGCGCAACCCCCTCAGCGTCGAAGAGCTTGCCGAAGCAGCGAGTCTCAGTCCGAGGCAGTTTAGTCGCATCTTTCGGGAGGAAACCGGGCAGTCGCCTGCGAAGGCTGTTGAAAGTCTGAGGCTGGAAGTGGCCAAGGCGATGTTGGAAGACGGCCGGCACCCCATGGATACGGTGGCACGCGACACAGGCTTCTCTGATCGCGATCGGATGCGGCGTGCCTTCTTGAGATCGTACGGACAACCCCCACAAAGCATGCGCCGATCGCTCAAACTCATGGATGGCAGCGACCCTGCCCGCTTAGAGTCCGAATCGGTATAGATAGAGCTTGGCAACAGGATCGAGATCCATGTCCTAAATCGCCGTGTCTATGACATTTCGGTCAGCCGATTTTTGATCCATCTTCAGTCCATCCGAAACCGGACGCGGAACTCCGAAGTTCCCCGATCCCTCACGATAGGACTGAGAAATGAAAACGACCGGCAACACTATTTTCATCACCGGCGGCACATCCGGCATTGGGCGGGCGCTTGCTGAAGCCTTTCACAAGCTTGGCAACAAAGTGATAATTGCGGGCCGTCGGAAGGCGCTGCTCGATGAAGTGGCGGCCGCCACGCCGGGCATTGAAGGTGTGGAACTTGACATAACGGACGCGGCAGACATTGATCGGGTTGTAGCGAAGTTGATCTCCGACTACCCAAGCTTGAACGTGCTGGTGAACAATGCAGGCATCATGCCTTTCGATGACGCCTCCACGACGATCGACGACAGCGTATCCAACAAAATCATCGATACGAACCTCTTGGGGCCGATCCGACTCACGTCGGCTTTGATCGAGCATCTCAAAAAGCAGCCGGAAGCGACCGTCATCTATAACTCGTCAGTACTCGCATACGTACCATTGGCCACGACCGCAGTGTACTCGGCCACCAAAGCGGCCATCCACTCCTACGCACTCTCTCAGCGATTTATGCTGCGGGACACTAATGTGGCGGTACAGGAAATCGCGCCGCCGTGGGTAGACACCGATCTCATCAAGAAGAGCGGGGACCCACGTGCAATGCCGCTCGACATCTTCATTGAGAAGACAATGGCGGGGTTGAACACCGATAACCCGGAGATCTACGTCAGCGAAATAGCCGCGTTGCGTGACAATCCAGGTAGTGGTGAACATCAGCTGGTGTATGACTTCAATGCAGCGCTTATCGCCAATCCCATCCCCGTCTGATCGTTCAATGATGCCGTCTTCGCGCGACCTGCGCGAAGACATCACTTATCGAACACAAGGCCTTCACCATGACTGACCGGCTGGAATTCAAACAGCAAGAGGAAGCGCGCGATATCCCGCCGTCGACAAGCTCGGCGGCGGCCGCTTCGCCTTCTCTCATTCCCGCGTACTTCCTTGCCCTTGGTACCTTTGCTATCGGAACCGAGGGTTTTATGATTGCCCCCCTTCTGCCAACAATCGCCGACGACCTGAAGATGAGCCTTTCGGCGACCGCTATGCTGGTCGTTGTCTTCACTTTGACGCTCGCGGTCAGTTCGCCCATTTCGACAGTGCTGACCGGCAAGTTCAATCGGCGCGCCACTTTGTTGCTCGCAATGGCGATCTTCACGGCAGGCAATCTTCTGGCGGCGTTCTCTACGTCCTTCGGGACGCTGATGGTCGCAAGGATCCTGATGGCAGCCGCCGCCGGCCTTTACGTCCCAAGCGCAAACGCTCTGGCCGGTTCGATCGCGGGTCCAGAGAAGCGCGGCAGAGCGCTCGCCATAGTAAGCGGAGGCATGACGATTGCGATTGCCCTCGGCCTCCCCTTGGGTGCGGTAGTAGGTAACAGCTTCGGCTGGCGCGCGACGTTTTTGGCGGTAGCAGTGATGGGACTCGTTGCCCTGGTTGGCATCACGTCCGGGATTAAAAGTAACGCTGGGGCCGGGATGGCTGTGGCGGGCTTAGCAGAACGTGTGCGCGTGGTGCGACAGGCAGCGATTCTCAGGCTCCTTGCCATTACACTCTTCTGGTCAATCGGTGCGTACACCGCCTACCCCTATATCGCGCCATATCTAACGTCCGTGTTGGATTTCGGGGTCATCGGCATATCGGCGATGGTATCGATGTGGGGCGTTGCCGCAGCGGTCGGCGTCACAACCGGTGGACACCTCAACGACAAATATGGCTCACAACACGTTGTCGCGGTCTCCCTACTCCTCCTTATGTTATCGTTCGTGATCCTAGCCGCGGCAACTTTGCTCGGTGCGAAACAGGCCGTATTGCCGGTTATCATCGCGGTGGCCGTGTGGGGCTTCAGTGTCTGGTCCTTTTTCCCGGCCCAGATGGCGAGACTCATCGCGGCATCGTCGCACGCACAAGCATCCGTATCCCTTTCACTCAATACATCCACAATGTATCTGGGATTCTCGATCGGTAGCGCGATCGGAGCGGGCATCATCGATCATGGAGTGGTTTGGCCCATCGGTGTCGCTGCGGCGGCTTCGGAAGCAATTTCGCTAGGTTTGCATCGTCGCTTCTCTCGCAAGGCCTAGTTCCAGCGCCGGCGTTCCCTGCGAACGCCGGCTACGCGCTTTCTGCCCCGGTGTGTGCACCCCAAAGCTGGACAAGAGCTTTCTGACAGCGATATTAGGGCTGTCGTCCGGTGATCGTCGCCAGAGCGCGTTTTGGGGCAAAACTTTGCAGTCACGTCAATCGATATGGCAGATCATTGGCCTGGCTGTTCACCTGCTGGTATTCGTCGCACTGTGTTTCTGTTTCGCACCGTCCGCAGCTCGGTCGCAACAAGGCCGCGACGGAGCCAAGACTGCTGTGGTGCAGCTTTCCCCGGTTACTATTGCCCTACACCCAAAGACCGACATCCAGTTCAGAAAGCTCTCATTGTCCCAAGGTCTCTCACAAACCCGCGTGGGACAGATCATTCAAGATGACCAGGGGTTTATTTGGCTGGGTTCACAGCACGGGGTGAACCGCTTCGACGGATATAGCTTTCAGGTCTTCAAGCACGATCGCGACGATCCGGGTAGCCTCAGCGGCGTTTATATCTATTCTATGTTCAAGGACCGATCCGGGACCGTTTGGATCGGAAGCGATCAGTTCTTGGATGCGTTCGATCGAACGACCGGAAAGTTCCGGCATTACATGATCGACGCAACAACGCCGACGATCCTTCATATAAGCCAAGATAACGCAGGGTTCTTGTGGCTGTCCACAGCGCAGGGGCTCTACCGCTTGGACGCAAGGACCGGAGCAGTCCAACGTTTCGGCCACGTTAAGGGTGACGAAAGCGGCCTCAGTACCGACGACATCAAGTCCACCGGGGTCGATCGGAGCGGTACTTTCTGGGTTGCGACCGGAAATGGCTTGGAAGCGTTCGACCCGCAAACAGGGAAAGTGAGCTTTCGTGTCCCCCTTCATGTGGAGGCGAGGGAATTCCGTTTCATCGAAGATTCGCACGGGCTTTTCTGGATTTTCTACGGCACTGGGAACGGCCTTGCGTTGTACGACAAGCCGACGAATACCCTCAAGCACGTCTCGTTCGGCAGCCCTGAGACCGACAATACCATCGCAGGGATCTACAACGTCATCGAGGCGACCGATGGCGATCTTTGGATAGCGACGATGGGCGCTGGGCTTCTAAGGTTCAGTCACAAACACTTTGCCTTCGATCAGTATCTCAACGACCCAACAGACCCGCAGAGCCTAACGGAGAACCGGGTTATTGAGGTGTTCGAGGACCGGCAGGGGAACATTTGGACCGGCTTACATGCTAGCCCGCCAAACGTCTTCAATCGCAATCATCTCCCGTTTCGGAAGGTTTGGCCGTTTCCCGGCCATATCAACAAGCTCGGCGAGATGATGGTTAACACGGTTTTCGAAGATCATGACGGCAACGTGTGGCTAGGGGTCGGTGGCGCACTGAATAAGATCGATACTGCCGGCACCCTCTCCGTCATAGATCTCTCAGGTCAGAACAAATCTGTCGAAATACTTTCAATCGTGCAGGCTCCAGACGGAGTTTTATGGGTTGGCACTATCGGCGCTGGATTGTTCTCCTACGATCCTAAAAGCGGAAATACGGCTTCATACAGGTACGAAAAAGGCCGCACGGATTGGCTGACGTCCGACGTAATAACGCGGATCTATATAGAACCTTCAGGGGCGGTGTGGTTGTCCACTTGGAACGGCCTCAACCGCTTTGATCCCAAGACGCATCGCTTCACGTCCTATCGAGCCGACAGCACGTCCAACCGTGCGTTCTTCTCTATCGTACCCGATAACGAGGGGAACCTGTGGATTGGATCCCTCGTTGGCTTCGTCAAGTTCAGGATTTCGACCGGGGAATTCACGGAATTCAAGCACGATCCAAACGACCCTGGGTCCCTTAGCAACAACACCGTGAACAATATTTTCCGTGATCGCGATGGGATATTCTGGCTAGCAACTCATAACGGCCTGAATCGGTTTGATCCAAAGAGTGGGACGTTCCGCGCCTTCTTTGACAAGGACGGTCTTGCTGGAAGCGCCATCAGCTGCATCCTGCAGGATCATGAGGGTTCTCTCTGGATGAGCACCAATCACGGCGTCTCAAAATTGGACCTCGGCACCGAGCGATTTCAAAATTTCACCGCCACAGACGGGCTTCCTGGAGATGATATGGGCGGGTGGCACTCTTGCGCAATGGGCAGCAAGGACAGGCTTTATTTCGGCGGCTTCCCCGGCGCTGCTGTAACAGACCCGAGCTACGCTGAGGTGGACCCGCCGAGTGAGCCAGTAACCTTCACTGATATCAGAGTTGATGATCAATCCGTGCTTTACCAGCTCGACGTCAAGCGCCCTGCAATCAGCCTCGCGCATAATGATAGCATCGCGTTTACTTTCTCAGCACTGGACTTCAACAATCCGGCGGGCACGCGATATCGGTACAAGCTCACAGGCCTGGATAAAGACTGGCACGAGGTGCCTAGTACCCAGCGAACGTTAAACTACGCAGCCTTACCTGCGGGTTCCTTCTCGTTGGAGGTTCAAGCAGCGACCGAGCGTGGCGAATGGCGGCCCGCTTCCGCGGAGCTATCACTCGCAGTGCTTCCTCCATGGTGGGAATCGTGGTGGTTCTTTGCAGCGCTGCTGGCGCTTATCGCAGGAATCTCAACTATTCTGTATCGTCTCAGGGTGATGCAACTCGCCGCGATTTACAACGTGCGCCTTGAGGAGAGACTTGGGGAGCGAACTCGCGTCGCCAGAGACTTGCACGATACCCTTCTGCAAAGTTTCCAGGGCGTAACGTATCGGCTCGAGGCGATACGAATGCTATTGCCCGGGCAGCCTGAGGCAGCGGCTGAGATGCTCGATGTAGTCCTCACCAAGAGCGACGACGCGATCATTGAAGGGAGAGAGACAATCCAGTCGCTCAGAGACCCGTCCAATGTGACGGCAGACTTGGTCACTGCGATAAGGTCGGACGCCGAGGAGCTGGCTTCACTTCAACGTGGCACGGATCGAGCAGCATTTGAGCTTGATGTTGAAGGTGTACCCGCTAGGTTCCCCCCCAATATGCGACATGAGATACGCCAGATTGCCCGCGAAATGATGAGAAACGCATATGCGCACGCGGCCGCGAGCAAGATCGACTGTTCAATATCCTTCTCCGCGAGCTTGATGACGCTGACTGTCAAAGACAATGGCAAAGGCATGAAGATCGGAGAAAGCGGCCTGCCCGCTAGTGCTCGAGGGCATTTCGGGATAGCCGGGATGCAAGAGCGCGCGCAACGACTCGATGCAGATCTCGTACTCACTAGCGCGGAAGGGATCGGAACAAAAGTGGTTCTAGTACTGACGACCGACGCGGCGAAACTTGAAGCGATTGCCAACAGTTTCGCTGAGATGGAGCGCGGTGCGTGAGAAAATGGTTCATAAACCGAGCCTGTCGACCTCTCCTACAGCGGAAAACTCCGGGGATGTTGGCATGTCAATCCATGACGGGAAGACACCGACTTGGCTAACGTGTCCATCGCCATAGTTGAAGACGACGAGCCGCTCCGCGAGGCCTTGTACGATCTTCTTCGGTCCTACGATTATTCGCCCTCGACCTATGGGTCAGCGGAGGAATTCCTCCTCCGCGGATCGCCTCGGCAGACGGACTGCATCATTCTTGATCAAGACCTTCCCGGTTTGAGCGGTGCGGAGCTCCAACAGCAGTTGGCTTCATTGAACAGTCGAGCGGCCGTTGTGTTCCTGTCGGCATGCCGAGATCCAGCAGTCCGTCTTCATGCGCTTTCCAGTGGTGCTAGGCATTTCCTTAGCAAAAGCGCCGATGCCGACGACATAATCCAGACGATACTATCCGTCATCAAGTCCATAGAATCGTCCAAGGGTGTCTCAGTGACCGATAATCCCTCGTCTCAGACCTAATGCGACGGCATGGGCTCGGTCATTCGCTGAGAGTTTACTAAGGATGCTCTTGATGTGGCCTTTAACGGTCTCCTCGGTGATCGCAAGCGCCACCCCGATCTGGCGATTTGAGTTGCCTTCAGCAACCAACGAAAGGACTGCTATTTCGCGAGGTGTCAGCGACTCTCCGTCAGCATAGGTGGCCAATGTACTAGCTACCTCGGCATCCACATGCCTCCTACCGCTTACAACAGAACGAATCGTGTTGACCAGCTCCCTCCTGACAGAGGACTTGAGGAGATACGCTTGCGCCCCCGCGGCGATAGCCTTGCTTGCGAGCTGTTCCAACTCGTATGTGGTGAGAACTATGACCCGAGCGGTGGGAAACATTCTGCGAATTTCGGTAAGAACTTCAATCCCATGGAGTTTGGGCATCTGGAGGTCCAGGAGCAACACATCGGGTTGCAACTCCGCGTAAAGTCTCACCGCCTCCTCACCGTCGGTAGCCTCTCCCACGATTTCGATACCGGGTTGCGCGCCAAGCAGAGCCGCCAGCCCCTCGCGTATGAGAAGATGGTCATCAGCAGTCATTACACGGATCGGCGGTGCCATTAGTCTCGAATCTCCTCGCGACGTCCGAGATCGGTCGCTTTCTCTCTTCCGACCGTCTGTTCCACGCGCAGATCACGTATTCGGAGATAAGAAGTAACGGAATTAGAACTCGATGCGCTCAATTGAAATCCTAGTTCTGTAAAATTCTTTGTGTTCGCAATCCTAGCTTTGCCTCGACCGTCAGGCATCATCTGCAGCAACTGGAAGCGCTAGTCGCGCGACCGTAAAGCTGTCCGAAAAATTGTCCACCCTCTAAAGAGGGGCGTCGGGCCGAGAACACGCAACTTTCTGGCGGTCAAAAGCCGACGTCGTCGCGACATCTCCACGCCGCTTAACTCAACGCCGCGCTATCTACGAACTGGGCACCCCCCTCTTTCGAGGGTGTTGGAATGTCTGGGAGGCCATACAATGCATTCAACGACCGTGCTATTTTGCAATGGACCATCTTATGGACAGCAACATCGAACATTCGCGCAGTACCGAGCCGCATATATCCACCGACGTTATAACGTCCCCTAATCGAGCGGATCTCACGTCCGAGAATCAACTGGATCCGATCGAAATCCAGTCCTCACTGACGCTTCTCAAGCTAGGTTTGAAGACAAATCTCCGTTGGCTCGATCGTGACACGCCGGACGTCTCTGCAGCGATTGACACGGTACATCGTCTGCTCGACGAGATAAGCAGGCTGGAGAGTTCCATCGCGACGAGACTGGCCTGAGGGGGAAGGTCCTCAAGAAATTCAATCAGAAGAGGTCTGTGGAGGAAAGACTCTTTGACGGCGCGCGTTACTGCTAGTCTTTAAGACGGGATCCTTCGCATCATGACAGCTCACGCAAAGACCGATGTCATCGTCGCGCGACCCTGTGCGGCTGTTTACTCGTTTGGACCCTTCAAGTTTTCTGTTTGCGAACGAACTCTTCAACAAGACGGAGAGCGTCTCCGGCTCGGTGGGCGAGCCACGGATATACTCGCTGCGCTATGCGCGCGCCCCGGTGAGGTCGTATCTAAGGAAGAACTACTTCGAGCCGTTTGGGGCGATCAACACGTCGATGACGGAAGCCTCCGTGTACATATATCCGAACTCAGAAAAGTCCTCGGCGGCGGAAACGGTCCGCGTTATATAATAAACGTTCCGGGCCAGGGTTATAGTTTCATCGCCGTCTTGGGACGGTCTAACTATTCGGCTCCAACGGAAGAGGTACCTTTACGTCTGGAGCGGGTCGGTAGACAATCCCGCGGCGCGTATCAGCGGCCACCCTTCACACTTACCCGAACAATAGGCAGGGAACAGGAAATAGCGTCGATCGCGGCGGAGCTCAGGCGAGCGCGCTTTATTACAATCGCTGGCGCTGGAGGTGTCGGAAAGACGACGGTAGCCGTCGCCGTCGCTGACTTTCTCCAAAAGGATTTTGGCGACAATATCGTCTTCGTTGACCTCTCGTTGGTCGAGCGGATGGAGATGGTACAGGCTGCCTTTGTCACCGCCCTTGGCCTGCCAGTCAGAACGGAAAGCGAGCTTTCCACAATCGTTTCTGCCATTCAGGAGAACAAAACTCTTTTAATAGTCGACAATTGCGAACACGTTGTCGAGCAAGCTGCAGAAATTACCCAGCATATACACGCGCTCGCGCCGAACGCTTATATACTCGTAACCTCGCGGGAACCGCTACACATACCGGGGGAACAGGTACATCGGCTGCCGCAACTTTTGTCGCCGACCGAGGACTGCGAAGACCCCGACGAAATTGCCAAATATCCGGCAGTGGAGCTCTTCATGGAGCGCGTACAAGCTCTCGATGGTGGATTCGAGCTGACTGACCACAATGCCAGAGCCATTGCGAACATATGTCGGACGCTCGACGGCCTCGCGCTCGCTATCGAATTCGCGGCTGCAAGAGTTGCGATGTTGGGGACGGAAGCAGTCGCCGGACACCTTGGTCAGCAACTCGATGTCTTGGACAAGGGAAGACGCACCGCATCGCCGAGACATCAAACCTTGAGACTGACACTAGATTGGAGTTACACGCTTCTTGCAGATGATGAAAAGGCGGTCCTGCGTTGTCTGGGTGTATTTGCCGGCTCCTTCTCACTTTCGGCTGCGCAGGCTATTCTCGGCGCTATCGGTATGGGAGCCGCCAAAATTGCAAACTGTATCGCGGACCTGGTAGACAAGTCTCTCGTCTATGCTGAGACTTCTTTCGATCCAGTACGTTTTCGGCTTCTCAATACGACCAGGGACTATGCAGCGGAGCGGCTGGGCCAAGACCGCGACGCAATCGACAGGGCGCATGCTCGATATTATCTTGATCTGGTTAGCAAGCAGATCGCCAACGATCCCGGTAGGCCGCTGGTCTCGTTTAGGTTGGAGCTGGACAATGTTCGTAGAGCCTTGTCGTGGTCATTTTCGCCCAACGGTGACGTCGGGACTGGGATATCACTTGCAATTGCCTCTGCGGACCTGTTCTGGGACCTTGCCCTCTTGACTGAGATTGCTCACTGGTCCGCCAAAGGGTTGGAGTCTCTGGCGTCTAGCAGTCGTGGAAGCCGTGACGAACTTGATCTCATGGTCAACGGCTCGTTGGCGCTGCTGTTCACACGCGGCAATAGTTCCGATGTTGCGGTGGAGATCGGCAAGACCTTGACGCTCGCTAAGTCGCTAGACGAGACGGATACGAAAGAGCGGATACTCTCGGGCCTTTTCGCGTTTCACCTCAGGGGCGGCGACACAGTCGGAATGCAAGATACAGCAAGGGAAGCGTTAGCTCTCGCAAATCGTCGCGGGAAAATATTCGATGGTACGTCCGACAGTATGCTGGCGACGTCACTTGCTTTCACTGGCAACTTCATCGACGCAGAGCTGACTGCGGGACGAGCTCTTTCTTCGTTGCCGATCTTAAGACCCATTTCCCTTTTACGGACAGGTATCGACCAGCGCGCGTGGGCGCTGAATTGCCTCAGTCTGGTTTCTTGGATGAGGGGCTCCTTTGACAGGGCCCGCGCGTTGGCTGCCGATGCCATCACGGAGACAAATGGGACCGGGCATCCTGTACCCGAAGCGATAATCCTAATCTGGACCATTCCCCTGTGCTACTGGGCAGGCGAGACGAGATCGGCACGCGAACGTGTGGCGAGACTTGCCGAGTGTGCGGCCCAGAGCGGCCTTCTTCCATTCCGGCTCGCGGCCGACGCTCATCGTGGCGTACTGCGAATTTTCGAAGGTAACGTCGAGGAGGGAATCGATCAGCTGAGGACGTCGATCGGCAAGCTCCGAAAATTGAACAGCCGAATGCTGGAGCTTGTGTTCAGCGCATTTTTAGCCGACGGGTACGCCAAGCTGGGTAGCTTCGGCGAAGCTCGCGATACCGTCGACCGTGCCATTGAACTGAGCAAGACGACGGGCGTCGAATTGCTCACTCCCGGGCTACTCCATAAACGTGCTGTTTTTGGATGGGAGCTGGCCCGCCGCTCCAGCGAACTCCTTTCCGGACTTGAAGGCGCCTTAGAATATGCCCGTGCTCAGGCAAATGTTTCGGCCGAGCTTAGCATACTGACGGAAATCGTCAGTCGGCAGGCAAATTTCCCTGATGCATCCCTCCGCTCGTTGAGGGACCTCCGGACGAGATACCTTTCAATAAAGGAAGGCTTCGAGACGCCGGCCATGCTCCAGGCGCGATCCCTGCTCGGGCTTTCGTAGTGTGAGCGATAGCAGCCAATTCGTTTGTTTCGGGCATCACCGGGTCCCCCAGGAGATGTCTTGTGCCAAGGGAAAGGTGATTTCGCATATCGCACCGTTCGCGTTGACATACCAATCCGCTTCACCGAAAAGATACTGTTTCGAGATGTTTTGAATCAGCGAGCATCCGCGACCAGTCCCCGGTGGCTTCATGAGTGGTCTATCAAATTGTTCGCGCCATGTAAGTGCAACGGTTGCATCAGACGCCGTCCAACGGACGTCGACCGTTCCCTTATGAGAAGACAGCGCTCCGTGCTTGAGGGAATTGGTTGCCAACTCATTTACGATTAGACCGATACCCGAGGTCTGGGTCGTGCATATCTTCAGCTGCGGGCCTGAAATCGACACTGGAACATCATCGGATCGCTGATAAGGACTGAGCATGTTCACCAACAGTTCGCCTAAGAAAGCAAACGAGCTTCGGCTGTTGGCTTTGATCATATCTATCGCGTCGTATGAGGTCACCAATGCCTGAACCCTTGAAGCGTACTCAGAGGCCTCATCCCTGGGCATCGAAATCCGAGCCAAACCGATCGCACTTGCATATGCGTTCTTGAGTCGATGGCTCATCTCATCATGGGCCAGCCTAGACTTCGCTAACGCGACTTTGGTCGATTCCAGATGCTCAATTCGCTGCAATATTGCGTAGGCCATCCGTCCGAGTTGTTCGAGCAGCGATATCTGCCATTCCTCCCACGCGAGAGGAGTTTTCCCATCGGGCACAATCATTAGAGTCCCGATGTCAAGTATCGACGCTGCGGTTGTCCCGGCTTCATCGCAGACCGAAATTCTGTCCTTGGCCGTAAGAAGGCTACAGTCACCGCTGTCTTTCTTGCGAGGCACGAAATGAGCGGGGCTGCCATCCAAAGGACCACTGACATGTCCAAGGAGCCGGTATCCCATGCTATCCAGTACAGCAACCTGAGCGCTGGCTGTACCTAAGACCGAGCAGGCGGATGCCGAGAATATGCTGATAAGCTCCTCAACCGAATCCACCCGGGCAAGGTGCCCAAAAAATGATGTCAGCTCCGAAACACCTTGATGTGCCATCTTTCCAAAGCGCCCCGTTGTCATGGAAATTTGAAGACTCGCTCCAATCGTCACTGATCGGGCGCGGTCTTGCTCTCGTTGAAGTTAACCAAAGGACGCCGCACAGGATCGCGAGTGAGGCGATCATTCGCAGCAACCTTGGCAAATCATGCAGGTCTCAAAACGCAAAGCTGGTCGCGAGTCCAATTATTCCCGAAGCATCAAGGGATCCAACTATCAGCAGCGACCGAAGCCACCGTGTCTGCCCTGCGAGCTGTACCGCCAGAAAAGCAGCGCCGCCCGTTAGAAAAGCACCTACAGCTACGCCTAGCGCGAAGTTAGCAGGTGCCTGCCCGCAGCCCTCGGTCACGACGGTCCTTGCCAAAGCCGTCAGGGAGAAAAGCAACAGTCGGACCGCAACTGAGTTGACCGAATAGGCTGCGCCAAGAACTCTTGCGATAACGGTTCCCGCGGCCGCACCGAGGGCCAGCAAACCAACCTCCACCCACCCCTGCGATAACCTTAGCGTGAAATCGCCGGCGCTAACTTGAAGAGTGGGGGCCACCGAAACATATGCTCCGAGGCCCACCGTGACGTCACCGACGAGAACAAGGCTTGCGAGACGTCGGTAGCTGGTCGCGCTCGCCTCGTTCGTTCTAGTCACGACTTTCACATCAGAGAGCCGGCCGCTTCCAGGCTGGGTGCCAAACGTGTCCAGCTTGCAGGTGCCGAGACATTCCTAACGCGCCCACTTGCCCGGCGGTACTTGAGGGGGGTGACACCAACGAGGCGCTTGAACACCTTTGACAAATGGGCCTGGTCACTTAGACCGCACGCGTGGGCGACCTGACTAAGCGGTTCGTCTGTGTTACTGATCAGATATTTAGCCGCTTCGACGCGGCGGGCGAGTACGTAATCGTATGGCGAACGACCAAATGATACTTTGAACGCCTTCGAAAAACGGCTGGCGCTGAGCTTTACCAGTGACGCGACATCCTCGACCCTTATGCAATCTTCGATATGGTCGTCGATATACCGGATAGCTTTGTTTTTCTGCCAAACGGCTAGACCGGCGATAGTGCGCGCTCGTTTCTCCGGCATCGCAACGGTCAGCGATTCTGTTTTCCGGTTCCCAACGAGTGGACGCTCCACGGGAAGCGAAGGTACTTTCGTTCCAAGAATACGTCCCGCATCCACACCGATGAAAAGTGGATTGAATGAACTTGGGTTGGCCATGGTTCTCGTCCTTGTTGCTTCGTTGAGAAGAACGTACGAGGGTTGGTACCCGCTAAGCCAGTTAAGCCATGTTAAGAGACGTTAGAGAACGAACATGTCAGCCTTAACGCCATAGTGCGTTGTTTCTATTCAACTCTTTTCGATGGAAAAGGGAGTTGTTAAGGCGTTTTGCGGCGGCAAGAGCACCGCCGTACGCCGACCTGCGGGCTCCTTAACCTCGGTCTGCTGGCAGCAACTCGACGCAAAAAGGGCGGCGCAGACGTAGCCGCGCCACCCGATTTCACAGACGAAACAATCGTCAATGCGGGATCGGATTGTCTACCAGGCTCTGGTTAAGCATATTGAAGAACTCATGCTCGTTGGAGCCCGGATTATCGCGCAGCGGCTTGATCGCATCCACGAAGATTTCCGGAGCGTCACTAGCGAGCTTGTCCATTGTTTCCGCGATGAACGCCTCCAGCGGCATGGCGCGCGGATCGCCACTCTTCTTGATCAGGTCTGTGTCGACCCAAGGCGGGGCGATCTCTTGAACCTTGACCGAGGTGTTGCGTAGTGCGAAGCGCTGCGAAAGCGTATAGGCGTGAAGTGCCGCTTTGGTGGAAGAATAGACCGCGTTTGCAGCGAGCGGAACATACGCCACCACCGACGTGTTGTTGATGAGTACAGCGTCCTTCTTCGATTTCAGGTGCTCAATCAGCGCAGAAGTCATACGAATCGGGCCGTAGAAGTTCGTCGTCACGATCCTCTCCATCAACGCGTCTTCGATCGGCGCAGACGGGTCATCGAATGGCATAATCCCAGCGTTGTTGATCAGCACGTTTAGGTCGGGGAATTCCTTCACGAGCTTAGATGCGACCGACTTGATGCTTTCCGGATCAGCAATATCCAGTTCGTAGGACGACATACCCGGATTTGCGCTGGTCACTTCATTCAGATTGGCCTGTCGACGCCCGGCAATGATAACCTTGTTGCCAAGCTTGTGGAAAGATTCGGCAAGACCGCGGCCGATACCGGATCCGCCGCCTGTGATGAAGATTGTGTTGCCAGTCAGTTTCATATTCGTCTCCTTATGAATTCGGAAGTTCTCGGTCCGCCGGCGTAAGCGCGGGCACGGCGACATCGAAAAGCGGGAGCGGTAAGGAGTGGAAGGTGTACGAGCCATCATTGCGTCGTCTAGGCAGCGCAGTGATGCCAGGCGAGGTCTGAAGAAGCGCATGCTCCTCCGGGCCGATCGCCCATACAGGGCCATGTTCGCCTGTATTCGCTACGAACGAAATCGTCCTGCCCATCCCGGTTTCCTCACTATTTCGATAGTGCGACAATCCGGGAAGAGCGGGCTTAACACGAGTTAAGCGATGTTAAGTAGGGCTAAGTACGCGAGCGCGTTATGCAGTTGCTAGAATTCCAGCGTCGTCCAACACGGCTAACGGTAGCATGATTTCGAAGGTCGCACCGCCTTCTTCGCCATTTCGAGCGCTCAGCGAACCACCCTGGGCTTCGACAATGGTTTTACAGATCGAAAGCCCGATGCCCATTCCGTCCCGCTTGGTTGTGAAGAACGCGCTGAACAGTTTTGACAGATTTTCCTCGTCTATACCGGGGCCGTGATCGTGAACGATTAGTTTAACGAACCCATCACCGTCTTGAACAATAGCGATGTGCACCTGCCGTTGATCCACGGGTGTGGATGCCATTGCGTGAACGGCGTTGGTCACAAGGTTCACGATTACTTGCTGGAGCTCCACGCGATCGATAAGGACCAAAGCGGCATCGATTTGTCCGAGATTTATTCGTGTCGACGATGCGGTCAGCTCACGTTCTAACAAGTTGGCAGCTTCCGATACCACGTCAGCCACCGCGACGATCTCTGGACGTCGCTCGCCGCCCTTCAATCGTTCTCGGGTGCGCTGGATGATCTGGCTTGCTCGGATACTATGTTGCACAGCCCTGTCAGCCGCTTTCGATGCGGCCGCGATATCCGGCGGGGTCGCCTGCAGCCATCGAAGGCTGGCTTGCGCACTCATAACGACCGCGCCGATAGGCTGATTGACCTCATGCGCGATCGACGCCGATATCGCTCCAACAGCCGCGACCCTGCTGACGCGCGCCAGTTCCTCCTGTGCAGATTGAAGGGTTGCACGAGCTTGTTCTCGTTGCGTCACATCAACCATCGCGCAAGCCACGCGGTCAAAAGCGAATGCGTCCTTCGGAAAGGCAACAAAGAAGACGACGATAACTTCGCGTCCGTCAACCCGGATTAGACGGGTCTCCTTTTCGAAGCGGCTCTGGCTCGATGTTATCGCCTCGATTAAAGCCCCCACGAGCTCGTCTCGAGCGGGCAGAAATCGATCAATGGAACCGAGAACATCTTTTGCCGTGGCACACCCCAACATCTGAACTGTCGCATCGTTCACGTCAATGAACCGGATTAGTCTAGCGAACTCCGCAGCTTCCTCCCCTGTTATCTCAGCGACTTCAACAGGTCCCGCGCGTCGCTCGACGATGTGTTCCCGGAGCTGCAGAAGGTCTAGCTCGCACAGAGCGATGTGTGTCTGCTCGAAGATCGAGCGATAACGTCCTTCACTTCGGGCTAGCGCCGCGAGAGCCTTTTTACGCGCACTGGCGTCGAACGCGATCAAGCTCATGCCGCCGGTCAGTGCAAGGTAGAATCCGACCGATATGAGCCCGCTGTAGTCGGCGAGCGCTTGAGACACGATCGGTGAGAACGCGCCGCCTATGATGCCCCCGAGGTTAAATGCGATTGAGGTGCCGGTATATCTAAGCCGGGTCGGAAAGAGGCTAGGCAGCCAAGCACCGAGTGGGCCGTTGACAAATCCCATTACCCAGAGCGAGAACGCGAGATAGATGAAGATCACAAGGAGGGATCCGCTTCCCAACATGGGGGCAAGCACTATCCCCGACGCGATCGTGCCAACGCACCCCATGATCAGAACGCGCTCGGTATCGAGCCGATCGGCCAAGGCGGATGCAACGACGATTGAAGCAGCCATGAACAGGATTGCGCCAAGCTCTACCATCAGGAATGTCGAGCGCGAATAGCCCAACGTCGTCGTTCCATAGCCGAGAGCGAACGCGGTAACCGTATAGTAGAGCGAGAAGCAGGCAACCACGCCGAACGCTCCGGCTACGATTTGGCCCGGATGAGTTCTCACCACTTCAAGAAGGGGAACTCGCGAAGGCTGGGACTCGCTCATCGCGGCATGAAACTCGGGAGTCTCGACAAGATTGAACCGAACCCACAGCCCCATCCAGACGAGCGGAGCACTAGCCAGGAAGGGAACACGCCAACCCCAATCCAAAAACTGTTCAGGGGTTAGAGTAAGTGTCAGAACGAGAAACAGGCCGTTTGCCAGGAGAAACCCTATTGGCGCTCCAAGTGGAGCAAACATCGCAAAGCGAGCGCGCCAACCGGGCGGAGCGTTTTCCAAGGCCAACAACGCCGCCCCAGTCCATTCGCCACCAAGTGCAAGACCCTGCCCGAAACGCAGAACACACAACAGGATAGGCGCGAGCCACCCCACTATGGCGTACGTTGGCAACAATCCAATTGCTGCCGTCGCGGTTCCCATCAGCAAAAGCGATGCCACAAGAGTCGCTTTTCTACCGACCCGGTCGCCGAAGTGACCGAAGACCGCACCGCCAAGCGGGCGCGCAATGAATGCAATTCCGAAGCTGGCATAGGCCCCCATCAGCTCCAGAGACCCAGCCGACGCGGGAAAGAACAAGGGACCGAAGATCAGACTCGCAGCGGTCGCGTAAATATAGAAGTCGTAGAATTCGACGGACGTTCCGACAAGGCTCGACAGCAAAACGCGTAGGGTCATGCCCTTATCGAAAACGTTTTGTTCAGAAGGTTTCATCGGAATGATCTCGGAAAACGGCAGGGAGACTGAGCTTAACCCTTGGAGCGGTAATGCGCTGCCAAAGTGCAGTCAACGAGGCATTCAGAAACCTATACTTAGTGTTAGGTTTGGCCTTTGACGGGCCTTTGGACCCCGAACACATGTTGACCCGCCGCTAGACCGCCGATTATTTGAAAGACGTTTCACAATCAACCGGCAAGGAAATAAGCCTATGACTTCGCCCAGCGATCTCAGACCTCTTGTCGTTGTCGTCGACGATGACGATGGTATGCGCGATGGGCTCCGCGACGTTCTAGCGTCTGTGGGGATCGAAAGCATGGGCTTCGGATCTACAGCGGAACTTCTCGCAAGCCCTCTCCCCGAGCGACCTGGCTGCCTGGTTCTGGACGTCCGCTTGCCAGGGCTGAGCGGTCTAGATCTGCAGGCCAAATTGAATTCGATGGGCAACACCCGTCCGATAATCTTCATGACCGGCTATGGCGACGTGCCCATGACGGTACGAGCCATGAAAGCGGGGGCAATCGACTTCTTGATGAAGCCGTTCCGTGACCAGGAGATGCTCGACGCTGTCGGTGTCGCTATCGAACGCGACCTCGCCTATCGGTCCCAGATCGATGCGGCTGCTGAGACCAGGGAGCTCGCGGCAACCCTTACCCCTAGAGAACGACAGGTTATGGCTGCGGTTGCCCGCGGACTTCTGAATAAGCAGGTCGCGCATGAACTGTCTCTCAGCGAAGTCACCGTAAAGATTCACCGGGGCAACGTGATGCGAAAAATGAAAGCGGCCTCACTGGCCGACCTCGTGCGCAAGGTCGACAGCTTGAATGCCGTGCAAGACTGACATCCAGCCCATGCCGGTCGCAGGGACATACGACCGTGCCGTGCCATGCATACGATGGTATGTCTACTTTCTCAGGCCCAAACTCTATATTTTCAAGAGACGCAATAATTAAGTCCGAAAGGAAGAGACCGTGTCTCTCGGTAAGAAATCGGTAGCCATCGTCGATGACGACGAAGCACTTCTGGAGGCTACGTCTTCGTTCCTGGAGTCGATGGGCTATCACGCATTGCCTTTCCAGTCAGGCGAGTCGTTTCTCGATTCGCCTGACGGCCCGGCCGTTGGAACTCTCCTGACAGACATCAACATGCCGGGAATGAGCGGTCTCGAGTTGCAGCAGATCGTTAGGGCTAGACACCCGGCAATCAAGATCGTCATGATGACGGCGTTGAAGGACGAGTCAATCCGCCGTCGAGCATTGGCCGCGGGGGCACGAGAGCTTCTTATCAAACCTGTTCTGGCGGATGATTTGATCAAGTGTATCGAGGACGCTTGATCGGCTAATCGGATTTAAGCGTGGAAACGATGTGTCGGAAGAACACGTCCACGATGAACTAGTTTCCAAACTGCTGCGCCAGGCTTGACCGACGCAACCACTGCCCGGAATATGAGCCCCGGTCCGTGACGATCGACTGCGATTATCGCGCCGCTCTTCCGCTTTCGGAGTGGGATCACGATCAAAAATGTCTCGAAGTGCTACTTTACGATATCGACGAAGAAGGCCACTTTGTTGCGTTCAACGCGAAAGAGCGGGGAGTAGCTAGCGTCCGGGCCATTATCGAGCAAGGCTTGGCCGATGTAGCTATGGACGCGAACCAGAAGCTAACTTAATCGAGGTTAGATACACTCGAGATTTTTTCGGGCCGGATTTCCGGCCCGCTTTTGATCGAAACCTCCCACAATCGACAGCGTCTAATTGAGCACGCGTGCCTGCGGCAGGACGACCTTGCGCCGCTGCCACTCGACTAACCCGCTCCTATGGACGATTTCATCCGAGATATCTGGTAAACGGATCGGGCAAACGTTTGCGCCGTCCCGGAGGGAAATTAATGTTGCCTGGGCAATGATCGCGCCCGGGAAGTGACCGATGGTGGCTGCTGTTTGAAACGCTCTCATCTGTTTTGCTCGTCTCCATCAATTCGATGATTGGAGATTCGCTGATTCCATCGCCGATTTCGATTGAACGGAGGTTTCGCGGACCCCAAACGTTTTGGTTAAAGAACCACCTGTGAGCGTCATCGCCCACCGCTACCCCATACTATGGTTTGGGGTACGCATCATACGTTATGATTGTAACGATTTCTCCGCCCCAATAGCATCTGCCTACATTCACACGAGGCTCGCGAAGAGTGAGCAGCGACGCTGATGGGGACAAAATGAGCGGTTTGACATTCGACGACTTTCAGATGGACATCAGGGCGAGAACCCTGCTTCACAAAGGGTCAAAGGTAAACATCGGTTCTCGTGCATTCGACATCTTGGCGACGCTGGCAGCGCGAGCTGGCGAGATTGTCGAGAAACGTCAGCTGATACAGGCGGTTTGGCCGAATACACATGTCGATGAGGGAGCTTTACGTGTGCACCTAGTCGCGCTTCGGCGAGCTATCGAAGAGAGAAGCGGCCGACAGCTCATTCAAAACATTCCCGGAAAAGGCTACGCTCTGACGACTTTAGTTTCAGATGAGGCCTCTGCAGTTACGCAAGGCAACAACCTCCCGGCCATCCTCGATCCTCTAGTCGGACGCCAAGAGCTGATCGAACGCATAATTTCTGAGAACGATCGCCTCAGGACTCTTGTCGGGCCAGGCGGCATTGGCAAGACAGCTATAGCATTGGCTGTGGGGGCAGAAGCTCGACGGAAGCGCAACTTAGTCACCTTCGTAGATCTTACCGCAGTTAAAACCGCGGACATGGTCCTCAAGGTCATTGGCCAAGCGCTTGGAATTGACGTATCGATGACAACGGACGTCTCGTCACTCATCTCGGCGATCGGCGATTCAAACATGCTCCTGATCCTTGACGGGTGCGAACGGGTCATTGATGAAACCGCAATCATATCGGAGATGTTGCTTCGCGGTTCGCTAAACCTTCGGATTCTAGTGACCAGCCGCGAACAGATGCGCGCCCTTGGCGAGCGCGTCACCTACATCGAAGGGCTGGCTTTACCTAAGACGTCAAGTGCAGATGTACATGCCGCACCCGCGGCGATGCTGTTTGTTGAGCGAGCGATGGCAGCCGGCGCTGCGTTCGATCTGGACAGCCCTGAGCTGAAGGACAAAATCGCTCAGATCGTGAGAGCATTTGAAGGCGTTCCCCTGGCCATCGAGCTGGCTGCGGGCCGCGTTCCCGATATGGGAATCGACGGGATATTACAGGAACTATCCGCTCCCTTGGAAATTCTCAAATTTGGGCGTCGTACTGCTCCAGACCGTCATAAGTCCATGAGGGCGTGCCTTGAATGGAGCCTGTCAACGCTATCAAGCGCGGAGATATCGATGTTGAAAAAACTGGTAGAGCGAGTACCAAAGGGCGATTTCATCACCTTGCGACTCTCTGACCCTGTACTGCGCGTCACCGAGCGCGACGCTTTGGACGGACTCATAGCCAAAAGCCTAGTATCGCCGGCGTTCGCAGGAAACCACGTCTTCCTAGCGCGCTCGATTGCGGAAATTTTCCAGGAGGGCTCTTCGACGATAAATGATTTGACGATGGAAGCCGTTTTCATGGGCCTCATGCGGCCGCAGCAAGTCCCTTCTTCCCGTGCATCCTCGGTTCACTAGATCACGAAGCAGCGCTTTTCGCTAAACGCATGAAGGATTTGACCTGCTTCTGATGCGCTACCGAGTCAATGCCGAGGTTCGCATTGATGCACATTCCCGAAAAGAACGTCCACACGAGATCGGCAACGCTGTCGACGGAACCTTTCGGCAGTTCTGCTGCGAGATTTATGCGGATGCTTTTCATCCGCTCATCATTGAAACCCTTGATCAGCTTTTCGGCTTCCACTGGTAGCGTGGCGATGTCCCGTGTAGAGTTCACGGAAAAACATCCACCTAACCCTGCGCGGACTTGCGGGGCGACAATCAGAAACTCCTCGATATTTTGCCATCCAAAAGGCTCCCGATCCAGGATGCGCGTCGCGGGTCCCGTGTCGAGATAGCGCTTCAAGGCCGCTACGAAAAGTTCATCTTTGCTTTCGAACTCGGAGTAGATCCCGGACTTGTTGACGCCTGTCGCCTCCTCAATCTGCTGAAGGTTCGCCCCCACGAATCCATTTGTCCAAAAGACCGGGATCACGCGGTCGAGCACTCCCTCTCGATGAAATTTCTTGGGCCTTCCCATGATGTTGTCCGCTCAAAATTTCGAACCAAATGGTTCAATACGCCCCACTCGGCGACGCTGCAAGAGATTTGTGCCGATATTTGCAAGAACTCCGTGGTCCGAGGCGAGAAACTCCAGAGCCAGCAATAAAAAACCAAACAGTTCAAAATCCGATTGACGCGGCAATTAAAGTACCTATTTTGAACTGATCAGTTCAAAACAACACCGGAAAGACGATCATGGCTCGTGTGCTATCCGCCAAAGCAAGTTTTTGGGTTGCAGCTGCCGTCGTGGCACACACATTGTGGACCAGCGCCGCGCCGGGGATGATCTATCCAGTCTACGCCTCGCAATGGCACCTGACGACGACGATGACCACGGCCATCTTCTCGGTTTATCCAATAGTTGTCGTTGTGGTGCTGGTGGCGTTTGGGGACATCTCTGATTTCATCGGCCGCCGAACAACAATGTTGATCGGACTCTCCGCGTCAATGATCGGAGTTCTGCTTTTTGCGATAGCGCCGAACATTGCTGTTCTATTTGTTGGCCGGGTGTTTATGGGTATAGGCGTCGGGTTGACGGCCGGACCATCGACCGCTGCGTTGGCCGAGTTCTCTCGCGGATCAAACCCCAGACTTGCAGGCTCTGCAGCGATCATCGGACAGGCAACGGGGTTCGCGTCCGCCCTCTTGGTGGGAGGCTTCTTGGTCCAGTACGCGCCCTACCCTACCCGTCTTAGCTTCATCGTACTGCTTTGCCTGCTCGTCGTCCTCAGCGCATTTGCATACTTTCTCCCGCAGCAACGGACGAAGAACGAGGCGAGGTGGCATCCAAAACTCCCGAACGTGCCACGAGAGATCCGCAGCTCCTTCTTGGCCGCAGCAGTCACGGTGATGACCGCATATACGCATGGGGTAACCATAACATCGCTTGGCGCGCAGATCGCCAAGGAGCTGGTTCAGTCACCTAATGTCTTTGTGAACAGCGTTACTCTGGCACTTTTCGCCATAGCACTGGGTATCACGGGCTTGGGCACTCACAAATTGAAGGCCACAACGTCGGCCGCGCTTGGCTCCGTTTTCTCTGTAATAGGAACGGCGTTTTTAGTCGGAGCCGTTTTCGAGCATACGCTGATCCTGTTCGTGATTGCGACCGTCCTATCCGGGGTTGGCTATGCGCTGATGGTCTACGGTGGCTTGAGTATTGCCAACGCGTCCGCGCCGGAGGGATCCCGCGGCGGGATAATGTCCGCGATCTTTCTCCTAGCTTATCTCTTTACGGGCGTGCTGGCTGTTGTTCTAGGAAAGATCGCGACAGTCCAAGACCTCACTACTGCGGTCCTTTGTGGCGCAGCGACAATGATCGTCCTCTGCATTCTTACCCTGTGGCTCTTGGCGCGATCTCAGCCTGCCGGGACCTCCACCGTACCGTCCCACACGTGATTTCTACGCCGCTCCTTTTAAGCGGCCCCCTCCAAAACAGCAAAGGAGACTACAATGAGCCTGAAAATCTATCCGATAAACCTCGGCAATATGACACTGGACTCGAGCGGGCTTGTACTGTTCCGAAATCCGGGAACCAAGACAACCATTCCTGTGCTCGGCTTCCTCATCCTTGGAGGTGAAGAACCCCTCCTCGTAGACACCGGATCCGCCAGCGCTGAGCAATACGAGGTGTTCGGGATTGCGGCGGAGCAAACAGAGGAGATGTCGATCCAGCATCACCTTGCTCAACATGGTCTGCGAATGAAGGACATCCGACACGTTATCCATACACATGCGCATATCGATCATTCGGGCCAGGACCATCTTTTTCCGATGTCAACAACCGTGGCGTTGTCGCGGCGCGAACTGGAGTTTGCGGCGTCTGGACTCATGGGGCCCGGCATGTACACAGCGGTCGAAACCAAACATCTGATCGATCGCCTCCATACGCGCGGCGCGCTTCGTCTGTTCGATGTCGACGGCACGTTCGAAGAAGAAATTATTCCCGGCGTCGCTGTTCGCCTGTCCGGCGGGCACACTCCTGGCTCGATCTCGGTGCTTGTAGAGACGGATGAAGGCCTGGCAAACATCGCTGGCGACGTGGCGTATCACGTGGGCGATCAGCTCATCGATCCGATCCTGGATCAAGCCGCGCATGAACCGACGATCACCGCAAACAGGGCAATGTCTACACTCGACGAAAAGAAGGCGATCAAGAGGGCCCTTTCCGGTACCCGGTTCCTGATGGTCAGCCACGACTCTCCCGCGCTCGTCAGCGGTGGCAAGATTGTCGGCCGCCATCACCATGCGATCAGCAATCCGAAAGCTGATGTCACAAGCGCTGCAACGTATGACTTGTTGAAGAAGCCTCAAGACGTCGCGGCTTGATCTTGGCAGTTGGCTGGCTCCTCATGGCGCTAGCCAACTCGATCTTACAATAATCCCTGGACGCCGTCCTTTAGATTTTAATCGTTGCACAGGCCCGGCAGCAACGCGAGAAAAGCTGCCGGGCTTTAAAGGTCCGGACAGGCCGAAAGTTGACCGCGCTCAGAGCACACGGCGCGTTTCCCAAGCGACATCGGCTCTGCCTGTGGCTCACCACCGTAAAAGAAAAGAGAAGACGATGATCAGTAAAATTTCGATTGCCCTACTGGCAACGACAATGGCGTTCAGCGCTGGGTCCGCTCTTGCGGGCGAAAAGCTTCGAAAGCTCGAGACTGTGGCAACGTTCAACGACGCCATGCCCACAGGTGTGACCGTCGCAGCCGGCGGCCGCATCTTCGTGAACTACCCGCGTTGGGGCGATGACGTACCGTTCACGGTTGCGGAATTGGTTGACGGCAAGGCGGTGGCGTTCCCGAGCGCGGAGTTCAACAAGCCGGACACCGCGAACCTCAAGGACCACCTCATCAGCGTCCAGAGCGTCGTCGCGGATGCTGCGAACAGGCTCTGGATCCTCGATACCGCAGCTCCCAAGTTCAGCGAGCCCCTGCCTGGCGGTCCGAAACTTGTAGCGGTTGACCTCGCCACGAACAAAATCGTGAAGACGATTGTCTTCCCATCCGACGTAATTCTTCCCAGCACGTATGTAAACGACCTGCGGCTCGATTTGACCGTTGGAAAAGAAGGCGTCATCTACCTCACCGACTCGTCCCTTTCCGGTCCCGGTGGCATCATCGTTGTTGATATCGCCTCAGGGAACGCGTTCCGTAGACTGACCGGAGACAAGACGACATCTGCCGATCCAAAATTTGCGCCGACCATTGATGGTCAGAAGTTCCTCAACCGACCGAAAGGCAAACCAGCCGTTCCTGTGAGGATTGCTAGCGACGGTATCGCGCTTTCTGCTGACGGCGAAACGCTCTACTACTCACCGCTTTCAAGCCGTCACCTCTATTCTGTGCCCACCAAGCTGCTGCTGGATAAGAAGTTGACCGATAGCGAGTTGGCGAAGCACGTTAAGGATCTCGGACGGAAGGGCGCTTCCGACGGGCTTGAGTCGGATGACCGTGGCCGGGTATATGGCGGCGACTATGAACATCACAGCATCCGGATGCTAGAAAAGGGCAAGTGGTCGACAATCGCACAGTCGCGCGAGATCGAATGGCCTGATACTCTTTCCGTCGCGCATGACGGGTATCTGTACTTCACCGCCAACCAGCTTGACCGCCAAGCAGGCTTCCATAATGGCGACGATCTCCGCGTAAAGCCTTATAAGCTTTTCCGTATCAAGATCGACGGTGGACCGGTGGCTCGCCTAAACCGCGACTGACTGAGCCATGCCGTAGCTCCAATTGACGCGCAATTCAATCCGAGAACGAGGCGTCGTTGGCATAGTTACCTGGAGTAGCGGGCCGCTCGCGGATGCGTCCCTCTCCTGGGTTGTGACACGCCGATCCTGCGACCCGGCAGCCCCGCGCGACATCCGTCGACACGGGGCTGCATTTCCAACGCACGTCCCATGGGCTACTCACAGAGATGCGAGATGGCTATTATCGCTCTCGAGACAAAGCAGCGCGATTGGCGGAGCACTTTTTTGGATTTTGAAACTAGGGCCATATCTTGGTGGCGGTATGCCGCCGCAATCATTCTCCTCGTTTCAGCAATGATCGCGGAGGCGATATGGCCGTTCTCTGGGGTGCGGTATCCGCTACTGATTGGGTCTTTTCTTCTCGGGTCCTCGCGCTCTGCGCGGCGCGGTTCAATTGGCTGGGCAATCTTGTGCTGCCTTGGGCTTTTTGCCTCGCTCATTTATCCGAAGCCCGCTGAAGCTACGTTCGATTGGCTCGCGACAATACTGACCGCTGGCATCATCGTTGCCCTGATGCTCGATCGTCTTCGATCCATCGAAACCGCCAAAGTCGCCGCGGATTTCAGCGAGTTCGTGGACTTGGTGCCCCAGTTTCTTTGGCGCGCGCGTCCGGATGGTCAGGTCGATTACTTCAACAGGAAGTATTTTGACATCACTGGCGCGGATCCTATCGAAGCAGTCATCAAACAGGATTGGCATAAACATATTCATCCCGATGATCTTCCCGAGTTTCAGAGGACATGGAATTACGCCCTCGAAAATTCCGACGAAGTCAGAACTCTTTTCAGGGTGCGACACCATAGCGGTGACTACGTCTGGCTTTCTGGCCATGGCATTGCGAGTCGGGATCAAAACGGAAATGTGAACCACTGGTACGGCGGGCTGTTCGATGTCACGGCACACATTTCGGCTACGCATGAAATTCAAAGGCTAGCAAGCGAGCTCGACGAACAGGTCCGACATCAATCGTATGCTCTTACGCGAAGCAATGAGCGATTTCAGGCGTTGTTCGAAGACATGAACATCGCTTATGCCGAACAGGATATTCGGCAGGCCAAAAGCATGATCGATCACGCAAAGGCAAGCGGTGCTACGAGCTTTTCAACTTTGATAGAGGATGATCCCGGCTTTCTGGATGCGTGTATTGCCACTATCAAAACACGCCAAGTCAACGACGCCCTCCTTCAGATGATGGGCTATGAGGATTGTGCCGAACACGCGGCCAACCTGCCCTTTCAAGACGCGTCGGACACCCGGAGGGTCTTTCGACAGCAGCTGGAAGCGATGTTCGACGAGCGGCACCACTTCGCGACGACCGCTACACTTGTCGGAAAAGGCGGCCGGAAAATCGCTGTGGCAGTCGGCATCAACGCATCCGAGGATTGGTCGGTTTCGTTCTCAACGCACATCGACATCACTTCCGAGCAGCGGGCCCGAGAGCTGGCCGCCGCAGCGCGTGATAACCTGGCGCGGGCGAGCCGAGCCCTGACCGTCGGGGCGGTATCGACGTCCCTTGCCCATGAACTCAATCAGCCTCTCCTGGCGGTAAACATGGCAGCGAAAACCGCGAAACGCTGGCTTTCGAAATCTCCTCCTCAAATGGAGGACGCAAACCTGGCGATCGACAGGGTAACGTCAAATACGGAACGCATGAATTTCATTATTCAGAAGACAAGGGATCGCTTGGTAAAGGGACATCGTGAGCCAGCTTCTGTCGATCTCAGGGAACTGCTGGGAGAGACAAATGAGCTGTTGGACGCGGAACTGGCGGGTAACAACATCAATCTGCGACTAAATATCGAGGACGATGCGGCTGCCGTGTTCGCAGATAGGATCGATCTGCAACAAGTTTTCACCAATCTCATCATCAATGCCGCCGACGCGATGTCAGACTTGCGGGGTAGAAAATCAATCCAGATTACTGCGAGGCGGATTGCCGACGAAAGCGTCATCGAAGTTCAGGATAATGGTCCAGGGATCGACAGTGAAGCTCTCCAACACATTTTCCAGCCGTTCTTCTCGACGAAATCAGGGGGCATGGGCGTGGGTCTCCAAATCAGCAGGGCCATCGTCGAGGGGTACGGGGGCACTCTGGTCGCGAAGAATAACGAGCTTGGCGGCGCATCTTTCTATGTGGCGTTGCCCGTGGTTGACGGGGAAAGACGCGACGTCGCGGCGGCGGCTGAGGTTTGATGGCGTGCAAGCATTGGAACTATAGCGGATGCACATTCCTCATCTTGACTTGCCGCGTCACGACCTGGGCAGCCCCGCCAGGGGATGCTTTGACGTATCTTGGAGGCTTTTTTTGCAGGACGAACTCGTGTAGCCCTGCTACGTCGAAGATGCAGTTGGCGATGGTCAAATGTATTGCAGGGTCATTGGGCTTCCGAGCCTCGTGAAGTCGCGCTTTAAGTGTAGGGGCAGCCGCATGCTCTTGCGAAGGAACAACCGCTTAGCGCTTTGGGCTTGGGCGCTTGTGGGGTGAAACGGCCCGCTCCTACCGTTCGATTACCCAACCCTCAATTGATATAAGGGAAGAGAGGGCGCTTGTGTGTGAGCTGCCTACAGCCATTAACGGGCAAAGCGGAGCGCCAGAATCAGTATACCTCACGGCTCCGCTTCGCGTCCAGCTCTTTACCGAGATCAAATTTCCCAGCCCAGGCAGTGAACCAATGATCGTTGGCGGCCTGTACTGATGCCAGGCCTGTTGCATCGAGCTTGAAGATGTTCCCGATCGAAGTTTTGGTGGCGGCGCTGATGTAGGGGCATACGACGAGGTCGAGCAGCATGATAAGGGTCTCAGCGTCGTTGGGGCAATGGGCCTTCATGTACTCGAGCTTAGCAATGATATGCGCCTCGAGGAAAGCCTTGAGCTTCCCGTACCGGACTTTGTCCTTGATGTAGGAGAGCAAAACCGTGACAGAGAAGTGACTCATGAAGCCGGCCGGTCGGATATAGTTCCCTGTGTCCTCCTCCTCTTTGATTAGAAAATGCGCGAGCAAAACGGCAACTGGCAGCCAATACTCTCTGCCGATTTGCGAGAGGGAAATGAGTAGATAGAGGCTCTCAACCTCGCGATGCAGGCTCATTCTGTTCTTTTCGAGCTGCTGCATGACGTTGTCATGGACGTACTTAAAGAGCAGATGCTTTTGCTCGTAGGGCAGGCTCTGCGCATGCAGGAACTCCACGGACGTCGCGATGATTCGGCAAAGCCGGATGGTGTGATTGACCTTCGGGCTGGCCGAATACACAAAGAATACGAACTCCATTATCGCCAGCAGGGCACTGGAAAGCCGCTTGCGGGAGCGGTCTGACTTGTCACTCGTGACGTAAGCCTTGAAAAGCGTCTCGATCTTGTTTTCGAGGATTGCGAAAGTGTAGTTCAAGAGGTCGCCGTACGTCACCCCCGTCTCTTTTATTGCAGCCTTGTACTGGATGATAAGGCGATTTGCATTGATCGAGCAGACAAGTGTACGAAGGTGCGGTTGGAGTGCCCCCCATTTCGCCGGACAGATCAGCTATTGAGACAATGCTTTGATGAACTCCCTTGGGGAGGCCATTTTCAGCGCTGAGTGTGGATGGATTTCATTATAGTCTTCGATCCATCCGTCGATCTTCCGGAGAACTGTATCGGCGTCCGGAATGGGTGAGATGCGTATATAGTCCCGCTTCAAGGTTTTGACGAAGGCTTCAGACATGCCGTTCGATTGTGGGCTGGCAACGGGCGTGAAGCATGGGATCAGGTTGAGGGCTTGGGCAAACAGCCTGGTCTCGCGCGCGGTGTATGCACTGCCGTTATCAGATAGATGTTCTATTGCATGGGGGGCGCTGGTTGCGCCGAAGCGCTTTTCGACGGCCTCCAACATCATGTCTCGAATGTCGGAACCTGATATCCCGGCATTAGCGACGGCTGCCCATGAGATAATTTCCCGGTCAAACGCATCGATGATGAACGCGAGGCGGACCACCTCGCCATTCCAGCAGGTGAACTCAAGGCCATCCGAGCACCAGCGCAGGTTGGACCGCATCACCATGACCTTGCCGTCGTGGACACGGCCTATTCGCGCCGCCGTGTGTTTCTCAAGGATCATAGCGTGATTGGCCATGATGCGATGAACTCGCTTGCGATTGACGACGGGCAGATCGGCGGCTCGCCGCTGCCTGTTGAGAAGGGCAGCGATCCGCCGATAGCCATAGGTCGGCCGAGCATCCACGAGTTTACGAATGGCGGGCAGCAGCTTGTCATCGTCCGCTTTGAGGTATGATCCACGCGGCTTGCAC
>Ga0209025_1001119_pt1 | contig 38425 bp, 28 predicted proteins | sample AraplaMF_Col_mLB_FD_184256 | JGI IMG/M metagenome (GOLD analysis project Ga0209025, IMG submission 184256) | Arabidopsis root microbial communities from the University of North Carolina, USA - plate scrape MF_Col_mLB (SPAdes) (version 2) | ecosystem: Host-associated > Plants > Roots > Endosphere... | reverse complement strand
CGCCGGTGTAAGGATTGAAGTAAATCGTTTCGCCCTTGCGCTGGCCCGGCTGCGGCGCCAGGCCGACGCGCGCCGCGGCACCCGGTGTATCGTAGAAGGTGATACTGGTCATGCGTTCATGCGGCTTTGCCGCCTGCGCGGCCACCATGATCTGCTGCGGCTCCAGCACCGGCGCGTCCTGCACCGCGACGTTGCGCACGCCGGGATTGAGCGCATCCAGTATCTGTTCGCGGAAAGCGAGAATCGCACCGGTCAGGCCGATCACCATCAGGACCGTGCCGGCGGTGATGCCGACAAACCAATGCAGCTGGAACCAGAGCTTTTTCACAGTTCGACTTTCATACTCAGTTTAATCAGGCGTGGCGCGCCGGAGGCCAGGCGCGTGCCGGCACCGGCCCAATAGCGTTTGCCGGCAGCGTTATCCATATTGAGCTGCCACGTCATGTTCCTGAACACGTAACGGCCGCCCATACTGAACAGCGTCACGCCGCCAAGAAAGGCCTGATTCAGATCGTTGACCGGACGGCGTCCCGTGTAATACGCGCCGCCGTTGAGCGACAGGCCCGGCGCCAGCTCGTAAGAGAGAAAAGCGCTGCCGGTCTGCTTCGATGCGTTCTCCGGCAGCTTGCCGTTGTAATCCGCATTGATATGGCGGAATTCAGAATCGATGAACTGCGCCGAGGCTTGCCACGACAGTTGATGCGTCAACTTGCCTTGCGCGGACAACTCCAGGCCGCGATAACGCTGTTCGCCATCGGCGGTAAAGATGTTGGCGCTGTTGGTGTAGTAGCCGGGACGGCTGATATCGAAAATCGCCGCCTGCACCAGCATGCCGTCCACCGCGCGCCAGCGCGCGCCCACTTCCTTCTGGCGGCTGACGCCCGGCGCCATGCGCACGCCGACGTTGGCACTGCCGGTCGGCGCGGTCTCGCCCTCTTCCAGTCCCTGCGACGACGAGGCGTAGAACGACAGGTCGTTATTCAGCTTGTAGATCAGGCCCGCCATCGGCGTGGTCTTGCTGACGTCATAATGGCTCGCTCCCTGGTCGCTGCGATACTGCACGCTGCGCACGCCGGCCACCGCTTGCCATTGCGGCGAGAAGGTCAGGCGGTCGAGGGCATACACGCCGCTGTCGCGCGAGTCCAGCGCCGCCGTGGTGGGCGTGGCCGGGTATGCACCCACGGTGTAGCTGGCGATCGGCACAGGGTTGTACAGGTTTTGCGAAGCGATGGTGTAATTGGCCTGATAGATAGGGTCTTGTCCCTTGTCGGTGCGGGTGGCACCCAAGGTCAGGTCATGCTGCACCGGCCCGGTCGCCACCGTTCCCGCCAGTTCGGCGCGCAGCATATTCGAATCGACCACGCTGTGCTGCAGGTTGCCGGTGATGCGGCCCGCACCAGTGGCCAGCGCCGCCGCATTCGTCAGGCGGAAGATGGCCAGCGCGCGGTCGCGTGTTGTTTCGGAGTGGCCGGCTTCCACCGTCAAGGCCCAGTCGTCGCTCAGCACATAATCTGCGCGCAGCAGGACGTTTTTGGTCTCCGCGTCAAACCTGGCCCAATCCGGGCCGATCAGGCGTTTTGGATCCACCGCCGGCGGCAATGCGATCACGCCGTTGACGGCGGCCGGCAAAGCGATGCCTGCCTGCTCAGTCACGCGGCGCTTGTCGTATTCCAGATCGGCCTTCAACAACAGGCGCGCATTCACGCGCCAATCCAATGCTGCTGACACGAACTTGCGGTTGCCGTTGCCGACATTGTCCAGATAAGAGCCCAGCGTGCCGCCGGCGGCGTTGATGCGCACGCCCACCTGCTGCGACTCGCCAAAGCGGCGCGCCACATCGGCGGTGGCGACCGCGCTGCCGTTCTGGTCGACCGTCAGGCCCACCGTGCTGACCGGCGCGGCGCCGGCGCGCCTGGTGACGAAATTGACAACGCCGGCCGGCGAGGTAAAGCCGTAATACAGCGCGGTGGCGCCTTTCAGCACTTCCACCCGCTCCTTGTCCTCCATCGGCACCTGCGAGAAGTTCATGATCGGCAGCGAGCCATTCAGGCGGTAGTTGGTGCGGTTCTCCACCGCGATGCCGCGGATGACCAACTGATCCCAGGTGTCGCCGCCGTTCTGCTGGCGCGCGACGCCGGCGGTATTGCGCAGCGCGTCGTACAAGCCGCCTGCCGCCTGCAACTCCAGCACCTCGCGCGTGACCACGTTGACGGTGGACGGCACATCCATGATGTCCGCCCCACGGAAGCTGCCCGCCTCCACCGTTTTCGGCGCGAAGCCGTCCGCGCGCGCGGCCGTGACCTTGACGGCGTGCAGGACTTGCTCCTCCTCTTGCGCCAACGCGGGGAAGGCGGCAAACAAGGCGAGATAAAGCGGCAGTGGACGAAATGACATGAAATGCGGAGACAAAGACAGAATGCGCACCATTCTATAGGTAATGCGAATCATTATCAATTACTACCGCAATGGAAAGATGGCCAGTTTTCGTTGCAAATCAATACGCATTTCTCAACCCGCTCCAAACTCGAACCTCCTTGGCCATTCAACTCTGGAGAAGATATGAATCCAAAAAGCTGGAACGTCTCGACCCGGCTGGCCGGCGGCTTCGGCCTGGTGCTCGCCTTACTGGTAGCGGTTTCCGTCATTGCCTACGGACGGCTCGAAACCACAAAGACGTCGGTTGAGCGGATGCTCGGCGAATCGCTCCAGAAGGAACGGTTGGTGGTTGAATGGCACAGCCTGACGCAAGTGAACGGCGCGCGTACGGTGGCACTCATTTCCGGTATCGATGGCGAGGAGCGTTCGCGCATGGAGCAAGACGTCAAGCGCACCAGCGCGCAAATCAGCGCGATACAGAAAAAACTGGAACCGTTGTTCAATAGCGATGCGGAGACCGCCCTCTATACCGCCATCGGCGCGCGCCGCGACGCATACCGTCGGGCGCGTGACGAGACGGTCGCGCAGCAAAATGCGGGAAATAGCGCAGCCGCCGCCGGCATGATCGAATCCCGGCTTGGGCCGGTGATGAATGCCTACCTTGCCGCCATCGATGCGCTGGCCAAGCGCCAGATGACGGAAATCGACACCCTGTCGCGTGAAGTGCGGGACCAGAATCGCCAGGGCCAGATAATGATGGCCAGCCTGAGCGCCTTGGCGGTGCTGGTCGCCACCTTGTGCTCTATCTGGATAGGACACTCCATCGTCGCGCCCATCCGCTACGCCGTAAGCGTCGCGCAGAAGGTGGCCGACGGCGACCTGAGCACGGATATCCAGGTAACTTCCACCGACGAGACAGGACAGTTGCTGATGGCGCTAAAGGAAATGAACGCCGCATTGGCGGGCATGGTGCGTCAGATACGTCACGGGACAGACGCCATCTTCTGCGCCTCGGGCCAGATTGCCGAGGGCAGCCACGACCTCGCCTCCCGCACCGAACAGCAAGCCGCGTCACTGGAAGAGGCGTCCGCCTCCATGAGCGATCTGCTGGCGGCGGTAAAGCGCAACGCGGACAGCTCGCGCCAGGCCGACCATCTGGCGCGCGAGGCGGCGGATATCGCCAGCGCGGGTGGGATGGTGATGTCGGAAGTCATCGATATCATGGAAACCATCAACGACGCTTCACGCCAGGTGGTCGATATCATCGGCGTCATCGACGGCATCGCTTTTCAGACCAATATCCTCGCGTTGAACGCAGCCGTCGAAGCCGCGCGCGCCGGCGAACAGGGGCGCGGATTCGCTGTGGTGGCAAGCGAAGTGCGCAACCTGGCGCAACGCAGCGCGGCCGCCGCCAAGGAAATTAAAGCCTTGATTGGAAACTCGGTCGACCAAGTTAAAGTGGGCAGCGGCCGCGTCCAACAAGCGGGCGCCACCATGGGGCGCATCGATGAGGCCATCCATCGCGTGACGGACCTGATGACGGAAATCATGACGGCTAGCGGGACGCAAAGCGACGGCATGGCGCAAATTGGCCAGGCGATCGCGGAGATGGATAGCGGCACCCAGCAGAATGCCTCGCTGGTCGAAGAATCCGCCGCCGCAGCCGGCGCACTGCACCAACAGGCCGATCGTCTGTTACGAACCGTACAAGCCTTTAAGTTGCTCGACGAGATGTCGAACCCTGCGCCAGCAAGCAGCAGGCCGGCGACCAAGGCGTCATTGATGACGCTCGCTGCGTGAGCAGCTCTGCGAACAAACGAATACGCCATCTATTTTTTCGTCTGAATGCCGGCCTTCACTTCAAAAACGACCGTGACAAGACGATCACGCCTCTTCATTTTTTGATGTGTCAAATGCACGCGCATAAATGCAGGCTGCGTAGCGAGTTCGTCTACAAAAGCGATCAGGCTATTCGTATCTTTTGCTTCGCCCCGAAGCAAAACTGTTTGTCCCGATTTATCAGGCTGGAACTCCAACAACTCGATATCAGGATTGCCTACCGCTTCAAGCGCTGCAAACAACGGCTTCCAGTCAAAACCACGCTCTACAGCAAGCGCATTCCATCGCTGCTGATCATCTTTTTCAGCGCGACTCATCGTCGGTGCGGGCTTGGCGGCCAAGGCTACACGCAAGCTCGTCTCTTTCTGCTGCAACAAAAGAAGTGCCTCATGACTAGCAAGGACTTTCGTCCCCAGCCAACAGATAAGGCAAGCCAATACTGCGGCAGCGCCAAACATCAAGAAGCCACGTGGTGGCATAGGCCTCAGATAACGAGAAAGATCGCTCATCCGCAAGTCCATACATGCTTTTTCAAATGCTGCACAGGAACCTCAGGCAGCGCTTTACCGAGGGAGGGCGCAAAAGACTGCTGAAGCGATTCCGGCGACCATAGCAAGACCCTGTCCACCGCCTGATACGCCGACGCGATGCGTTGTATCAGCCGGGTACTTGCGCCCGCAAAATCCCCCATTATCGGTTGCACGTCCATGGCGATAAATCTGCCACGTTGGTAAATTTGTCCAGTAACACGCCGTTCCTCTGCCAACATCAGCAAATATGGTGCCTGGTCACGCGATGATAATTGCCAGTATGCGGCCGCCGATGCCGGCATTACTGACCGTAATCGCAATCCCCTTCTTTGGGTAAGTTCCAACAATCTCAGCAACCATGCTTCAGGTATGGCATACGCCAGGCCGGCAGCCTGAAAATGGCGAAATCCGGCTTGCATCACCCATCCAGCCTCGATCATGCTTCCCTGGCCGGCAAAACATGCCTGGGCATAAGCCCGCACCTCTGCTTCTGCGCGCACTTCGCTTTGCCACGGCAACACGGCCAACCGGCAGAGGCTGTCCGATACAACAAGCTGCAAGCCACTGCGCTTGCGCACCTTATTGCTTTGTTCGTCAAGCAGGGTTTCCAATTTCTCCAGCCAGGTCCCCGAATCCAAGCCTGCGGGAGCAGCGCTGTCAAACGTCGATGCACCGCGCCTTATCCAGCACTGGTTTGGGAACAAGCCGGCTGAAATAGTTTCAGGCCACAAAAGTGACACGGTTCACCTCCTGTAAAGTCGTGTGGCCGCTACGTACCAGTTCCAGGGCTACGTCGCGCAGGAAGCGCGTGCCCTCGCGCCTCGCTTGCTCTTTTAACGCCCGAATGGAAGCGCGGGCGATAATCATTTCTCGGATTTCATCCGTTAAACGCAAAACTTCGGCAATGGCACGCCGCCCTTTGTATCCAGTGTGACGACACATCGCACATCCGCGTCCCGCATGAAAACGATAGTTTTCCGGATCGTGGATGCCCGATTCCGCCAATAATTGCGCATCGATCTGTACCGGCTCATTGCAATGCGTACAGTTCTGCCGCAAAAGACGCTGCGCCACCACGCCCGTCAGCGATGAAACGAAGTTGTAGGGATCAACCCCCATGTGCATGAAGCGGCCGATCACATCAAAAGTATTGTTCGCGTGTACCGAGGTGAACACCATGTGGCCAGTCAGTGCCGACTGCACAGCGATCTGTGCCGTCTCTGCATCCCGAATTTCGCCCACCAATATCTTGTCAGGGTCATGCCGCAAAATTGACCGCAGGCCGACTGCGAACGTCAGTCCCTTTTTTTCATTGACAGGAATCTGCAGCACGCCAGGCAGTTGATATTCAACCGGGTCTTCAATGGTGATGAATTTGTCCTCGCCATGATTGATTTCAGTCAGCGCAGCATACAAGGTGGTCGTCTTGCCGCTACCAGTCGGTCCCGTAACCAGCATCATGCCGTATGGTTCCGCCGCCAGGCGGCGCAACAACTGGATGGTCTGGGTATCAAACCCGAGCGAATCCAAGGTAAGGCGCTGTACGCTATCTGTCAGCGCTTTCTTGTCCAGCACGCGCAAGACGGCATCTTCACCGTGTATGCTCGGCATGATGGAAACGCGGATATCAATGTCACGCCGTTTCGACGATACCCGAAACCGTCCATCTTGAGGAATGCGCTTTTCACCGATATCAAGTTCAGCCAGAACCTTGATCCGCGCAATGGCTTGTTCCGCCAACGCGGGATTACTCACCGCCGCGATACGGTTGAGCACGCCGTCGATGCGGAACTTGATCACCATGCCCTGAGGTAGCGATTCAAGATGTATATCGCTAGCCTCAAGACGCAAGGCGTCAAACACTGTGGAGTCTATCAGCCGTACCGCAGGGCTCGACTCGATCTGGATAGAGCTGAGCGAGAGCTCATCGCTGCCATCGCGCTCCAACTCACGTTGTTCTTCGGTGCCGACCGCATCGGCCACGGCGCTGAACATAGACTCATGCGACTCCAGCTTGCCATGTATGAGCAGCGGATCGCCAACGTAAATTTCGTGCAAAGAGAATTGCGCCAGCCATGCGCCGGCATAGGCATCCAATGGCAGTCCGATGACGGCGACCAGACGCCCCTGTGCGTCTGTTCCAACAATGAGCAGGCGAGCCAGCATATCGGCATAGCTCACCAATTCAAATGCCGGCAATAACGCGTCGATCGCTGCCGCGTCGATACTCGGCGCGGCAAGTAAATCTGCCGTCGCCACTAGAATGTCCTGACGCGGTTGCGCCAATTGATCCGCCAGGACTGTCAGCCAATTGAGCGCAGGTTTCGCGGAGCGGGTCGCTTCTGCAAGCACAGACAAATTCACCATATTTCCTTGTTCCACTTCATCAGACGATGTTTGCCAGATCGAAGATCGGGCTGTAAAGCATCAACACGATCGCGCCAACAACGAGCCCGATCGCCAGCATCAGTATCGGTTCGATCAGGCGGCCGGCAGTGTCAATCCAGATCGCAGTTTCTTGATCGTAGAAATCAGCGATCCGTTCCATCATTTCGCCCAAATTGCCGGACGACTCTCCGGCCAGCAGCAGGCGCTGGGCCACCTCGGTGCTCAAACGATGCGCACTCATCACGCTTGACATAGGCTTTCCCTCGTTCACATCCTTGATCGCCAAAAGAAGGTCTGTCTGCATGACGACAGGTAGCGAGGCCTGCGTCATCTTCATTGCTGCAATCACGCTGACGCCGCTGTGTAACAGCATGCTCAAGGTGCGATATAAACGCCCCAGCTGCAAAACCCAGATACGTTCCCCGACCCACGGCATGGTAAGCAGTTTGCGATATGCGGCGGCCCGCACCGAAGAATGCAGCACCAGCACCAGCAACGCGGCACCGCCCACGAGCACCGAGGTCCAGGCCAAAGCGGCATTCTGCCGCACGAAAGTCCCCCACAATTGCGCGAAGCCGGCGGCGCCATGGCGCGCCGTGCCGGCATCGTCATAGACTTCGCTGAAACGCGGCAGGACATACAGCATCAGAAAGACAATCACCAGGCCGCCTACGCTCAACAGAATGGCCGGATACGTGGCAGCCGCTCTAAGCTTGCCGCGAATCTCATCGACTTGGCGCTGATATTGCATATACCGTTTTACCGCCGAACGTATCGTGCCGGTGGTCTCGCTGGCGCGCACCATTGCAACGTAAAGCGGGGGAAAGACTGACGGTAAATTAGCCATCGCAACGGACAATTGATTTCCTTGTCGCAGACCTTGCAGCAGCGTGTCGTAAATGCCCCGATGCCGTCCGTGCCTGTCATTCTGACCCAGCATATCTATCGCATCGACGACCGTCTGCCCCGCCTCGAGCAACGAGAATAGCTGTTGGTTAAACACGGATAGATGAAACACCTTGCGTCCGGCGCGGCGACCAGTCCCGCTCCTGAGCGCACGCAACTCCAGCAAGCTACCTCCGGTCGCCTCCAGGATCTTGCGTGCCTCCAGCTCACTGGACGCATCAATATCGACGTACTCAACCGCCATCTGCTTGCTTAAGACTTTCGCGCGAAAATGCATAACCTTGCGTACTTATTGCCAGTTAGTGATATCGGCGTCTTCACCGGCGCCGTTCGGAGCGCCATCAGCACCAAACGAGATAATGTCGAATTCGCGACCGTTATCGCCAGGTTGTTTATAGCTGTAAGGATGCCCCCACGGATCCAGCGGGACGCCCTTTTTCAGGTAGGAGCCGTGCCACATTGGCTCATTGGCCGGCGCTACCGTCAACGCCACCAGCCCCGCTTCGGTCGACGGATAATGACCGGTATCGATGCGGTACTGATCCAGCGCCTTGTCCAGCGATTCGATCTGGGCACGGGCGATCTGGATGCGTGAACGGCCGATCTGGCCGAAATATTTAGGCGCCACGAAAGCAGCCAGCAGGCCGATAATCACAATGACGACTAACAGCTCCAGCAAAGTGAATCCGCGCTGCGACACTGCCCGTTGTTGATTGATGCCTTTCATCCTCATGGCTTATGATCCTGGAGTTGGTTGAAAAATAAAACGCCACTGCTGATAGCTGGCAGCCTGCTCAAAACCCGCCAGCTCCGGTGGAAACCCGGCCGTTTTCATCGGGCGCCTGGTTGACAACGAAAACACGCCGATAATCGGTGTGTCGGTGCCACCGCCCTCACGAATCAGGCCCCAGGCGCCTCCCGTGATCGGATCGCGATACAGCCGGCGCAATGGCCGCCGCTTACGCAGCGGGCGCGGATCGTCAAGCAAGTCTTCCAGTTTTGCCGGGTAGCTCCGGGCCGACCCTAGACTGCCCTCGTAATAGGCTTGAATCGCCTGGCGATACAGCAGGCCGATGCGTATCAACTCAGCCTCTTTCTCCCGCCGCTCTGCGGTGAGTTGATTTTCCAGCGCGCGCGCGGAGGTAACCGCCAGCACCGCCAGCAAGAACATGACCACCACATAACTGAACCCGGATTGCCGCCGCATCACCAGTCCCTCAACCAGGTACCGTCGCGCCCGGTATTCGGCGCACCGCTCCGGACATCGGCAATACCGGCCACATTCGGATCCACTGGAGGGACAGGAATCCAACTATTTGAGCTGTTGGTAAAGGGATCAACTGGCAGCTTGCGCAGATATTTTTCGGTGACCAGATCAACCAACGCGTTCGGATAGACATTCTTGTCCGAATAATAGTGATCAATCGCATTGCGCATCACGTAAAGATCTTCACGCAATACGTCCTCCTTGGCACGATCGATGTTGCCGAAGTAGCGCGGTGCGGCCAGCGACACAATCAGCGACACGATCGCCAATGCCACCAGCAGTTCTATCATGGTGAATCCTTGAAGACGCCGGCTTACCATTCGTCATACCTCACGCCATTTAACCCCGTCAATGTCGAGTTCGAAGTCACGTCATACACATCATCGCCAGGGCGTGGCTGCGCCGCGGAAGATGCGAACGAGCGCAGGCGCCAGGTATCGGCAGCAGGCACCGTCAAATCAGCCGCAAACGGATCGCGAGGTATGCGTCTGAGGAAGTACAACTTGGGGCCTGTAGGATTCTGCGCGTTGGTCACGCCGGCAGTCAGTTCCGCCAACGTGGGCGGATAACCGCTTTGGCCCTGCGCCAACGCGATCCGCCCATCTTCGCTGGCAGCCTTGTACGCATCAATGCCCTGCCTCAAATCGCGCAGCGCTATCCGCAAATCACGCTCTTTCTCGCGCCGCACGGCGGTTTCCACGAATGGCACCGCCACCGTCGCCAGCAGGCCTAATATCATGGCTGAGGCGAGCAGCTCGATCAGGCTGAAGCCGCGCTGGCCGCGATCTTTCATTGATCCACCATCAACTGCTGCTCTGCAGGCAGGGAAGGACGGCCGACAGAACCTTTTGCGCCGATGGGCGTCATGGCGATGACGCTGATCGCCGTTGGATTAACGGATCGGACTTTGGCTGTCACGGTCAGGATATTGCCCGCGCCCTTTGCGCCCGCATCTTCTTCTGTTCCGGTTCCGATAGAGATCCTGCCACTCGCCTTATCAGTCGCATTGCTGAAATTACTTTTCCCGTTGCGATTGAAATAGTTCCCTTCTTTGACTGCCAGGATTTCCAGCTCGCCCGGGTTGTAGGCCAACTGCAAAGAACAAGCGCGCAAGGCATCGGGGCTATCCAGCGAAAGACTCCAGCTGACTTCGTCACCGACCTTGGCCTGTGTTGGACCAGCCCAGCTCAACGCCGGTGCATTCGGGGCCGTTGCTGCGGTTCTTGATACGTTACTCGGCTTGGCGGGCGCTACGCTGCCAGCCGCCTTGGGATTCCCTGTGCTGGCCGCTGCCGCAGCTTCGAAGTTCCGCAGCAGCAGCGGCTTGTTCTGCAGCTTGGCTTCCGTTCCCGACCAAAACGACTCCGCCAGTGCGCCCCTGCGCTGGATGTTGCGGATTAAGTGCGGCGTGATGGACAGGACTATTTCAGTCTTCTGATTGTTATCGCTCTGGCTGCCGAACAAACGACCGAGCACCGGCAGGTCGCCAAGCAGCGGAATGCGATTGGCAGAGGAGCGCTCGTTGTCATTGATAAGGCCAGCCAGTACCTGGGTTTCGCCATCCTTCAACCGCAGGCCAGTACTGAAATTCCGCGTGCCGATCTGATAGGCCTGAGAACCGTTGTTGGTCTTTACCGACGACACCAGCGAACTCACCTCCAGTGCCAGACGCAGTCCCACTTCATCGCGCAAATGAATGTCGGGTTCGACTTCCAACTTCAGCCCGACATCCAGGTACTGGATATTCTCCGTCACGAACGTACCGCTGCTGGTCGTAGTCACCACTGGTACTTTATCGCCAATCAGTATCTTGGCCTTCTCGCGATCGCGCACCCGGATGCGCGGGTTAGCCAGCAAATTGGCATCGCCGTCGGTCTTGCCAAAATTGACGGTGGCGCTCGGCGCCGTAATGCCGATCTTGGTTGCATTCAGCGACTTAAGATCGCTCAGTTTCATCGTCGACGTGCCGCTCGACACATTCCCGCTGCCGGTACTGCTGCCGCTGGCTGTGATAGCCAGTGGCGTTACACTGATTTGGTCAGTCCACTGTATGCCCAGATTCATCAAGCGCGAGCGGTTGATTTCCAACACCTCAACCTCCAGCATCACCTCGGGCTCCTCCAGATCTTGTAGCGCGATCAGCTTATCGGCCAGCGCGATGGTTTCGGGATTCTCACGCAGTACCATCATGTTGTACTTGTCGTCCACATAGATGTCTTTGATCTTCAACACCGTCTTGAGCATGGATGAAGCCTGCTTGGCATCGATATTCGACAGGTAGTAAGCCTTGACCATCAAGTCCTGATATTCACGCAGCTTGGCCGCGTTGTTCGGATAAATCAGCACACTGCTGGCATTGAGCACCTTCTTTTCCAGCTGTCCGGTCGAGAGAATCACATCAATCGCATCATCCAGCGTGGTCTGCTTCAGGAACACAGTGGTACGCTGGTCGCCTTTGACATCACGGTCGAAAATAAAGTTAATGCCCGTCGTACGCGACAACGCATCGAATACCATCTTGATGCTGGCGTCACGGAATTCCAAATTGATCGGCTTTTTATAGACGTTGCCCAGGGTAGGCACATCCAGCATGCCTTGAGCCAGCGCAGCCTCCACATCACGCTGTACCGCCCTTGCCTCTGCATGGGATGGCGAGGAGCTCAGCACGCGCGCCGCCAGTTGTGCCGCCGTCGTCAGGTCGCCCTGCTTGAACGCCTTGCGCGCCAGAGTCGCATCGCCATCCGCGCGTGCGGCTAACGCTAAACTCTCCAGGCCGGCCAGGGCACGGGCATTCTCGCGATCGTATTTCAATATCGACTGATACGCTTGTTCAGCTTGCGCATATTTTCCCTCGGCGCGCGCCGCTGCGGCCGAGGCCAGCAACTTCGTAGTCGCAGTTTCACGTGCATGCAACCAGTCCTTACGGTAAGTCACGTCATCCGGTTGGAGCGTGGTGGCTTGCGACAGCTCGGCAATCGCCTGCGGATAGTCTTCCTGCTCCAATGCCCGCACACCGTCGCGATGGTGGCGCTGCGCTGCGCACCCTCCAAGGGTTGCGGCAATAAGCAATGCCAGGGCGGTACGTCGACAAACAGAATGAGGCGCAAAAATCATGTTCAATTATCACCAGCGGGTATCGCCAACGTCTGCTTGCTGTTGGTTGGCATGTGTTCGAATTCAATTTGATTGCCTGCGATAGCAATGACTTTATAAGCGCCGTCTATCTGCTCGCCCACGCGGGCCACAAACGCCTGCTCGCCGCGTGCCAGATAAACCAATTGTTCGGTGCTGTCATTAAAGCTGCCCACGAAGCGGAACGGCAGTGGTGGCGGACCTTGGGGCGTCAGATCGACTGGCGCCACCGTCATCGGCGCGGCCGCCTCAACGGCCGCTACCGGCGCGGGTGCTTGCCATCCACGTGGGGCAAAAGGATCGCTGCTACTCTCAGGACTCAGTTCCGTAGTTGGTTGAACCGATGGCTGCGGCTGGTTGCTCGATGCCGCACCACTGCGCTTTTTTGGCGAAGCCGCTAGCGGCACCTCGTCCTCCATCGGCCAAATGATCGCAGCGATCGTGGCAGCCATCATCAACATCAGTACGCCCCAGCGGATACGCGCAGCCTTATCCATTCGCATCCTTCCTGAAAAATGCAGACAGCGCCAAATCACAACTCAGCACACCAGTACTAATATCGTTGCGCCGACAAGTGATGGCATCAAGGTCTACATTGGACAACGCCGATGTAGCATCGATGACAAAACGACGAATCACAGGGTAGGTTGCCACCACCGTCATCTTGATGCGATAGCGCATATACGGCTGATTACCGCCGGCCTCAAGAGAGTAGTCAACCTCATCCAAAGGCAGCGACGCTTCTGCCGCGATTTGCGCCATGCGCGAAGGAAGATCCGAACTTTGAAACCAAGGCAGTACGGGCCTAGAAACTGCGTTGACGGATTCGCCCTCTCGATTACGCACCTTTGCATTTTCTTGAATGCGTAAAGCCGCCATTTCCGAATTCGCGGCCGCAACGGTACGTTGTAAGTACGTAAGCGAGACCGACAGTGCCATGGCGATTATCAACATGCTCGCAGACGATACGGTAGCTAATGGCCGTAACTTGTACGCCTGCAAAAAATAAAAGCGAAGTGCAAAAATTAAACGAGAAACCATCAATTTCTTAGATTTAAAAATACATAAAAGCCACTAGTAAAACTTGCTCGTTGAGGGGCTTCGGTGCCGGAACTGAAGAAATCCTTACGATGCACGCACAGGCTTTTCCCGTAATATCACGAATGCGTTATGCAGCTAAAAGAGCGAGCCCCTAAATTATTTAAAGAATTGGTTCTACTGCCTAATTGACAGAGCTGCCCCCGGGGCACGTTGCGTCCTATCAGCTGCGCCGGGCCAGTTCATCCCCATTAACAGCTTTTCCCTAAATCGTCTTCTATCAACTTCAGAATCTGAATAATCGACTCACCCTTGGGAAAGAATGCAAAGATCTCCGTCAACTCATCCAATGACTCGGCAAGCCAAGCTTTGGTCGCAAAGTCAATCTTCGAAAGCCGCGCCCTGATGCTCGCCTCATCCAATTCACCATGAACAGAAGATCCAAGTTCCTGAATAAAGTGTTCGGTGCTCTTGATCTCAGTTGGCCAGTCATTCACGGACTGCAGGAGTACGCGAACGCATTCCTCCAACTCCGGCTTGACCGACCTTTCCTCAATCGCTCGCTCAATGTCAACGATACGCATTTTATGGCCACCCTAAATTCCTGAATTCCTTTTGATGCCAGTTATCGTACTTAATCTTGACATCAACAACGTTAGCAACGTTAGGGTCAGCTCTGTCATTTGGACACTCGGTACAGATCTTTGATCTTTATCAACACGTGAAAATGCTCACGACATTGGGGTCAGCTCTGTTATTTGGACACTCGATACAGATCTTTGATCTTTATCAATACGTGAAAATGCTCGAATTTTCGTATTGAGATTAGTTAAAGAATTGGCTCTGCTGTCCAATTGACAGAGCTGACCCCGAGGCACGCTATTTGCCGAAACAAACCTAGAAAATTATTTCAAGCACGCCTCTGACTCAGTAAATTCTCCGTCAAATAAGAATTTATTCGGGATCCCGTTTGAAAGGTTGACCTTGAAGATTCGTCCTTCTGCGGATTTAATCTGTAATTCGGTTCCCAACAGCTTCGCCCCGTTAGCCAGCGGCGTCCGGAAAAACTCGACACAGCGCCCTTCAGCATCAGCAATGACGACAGCTTGCTGCCCTTGGCCGTTCTTGAACGAGACGTCGCGAAAGTACAAGCACTTTCCTTGTGCTGCGCCAAGCGACGAATAGACGTTTGTCTCAAGATATTGCTTGTCTTCGACTGAAAAATCTGAAGAAGGCGAAGCCGGACATTTCGCACTTACAACAGGCGCATGCAAGGCTAAAAACGCGAAAACAAAGAATATGAAGTTCATCATTGCATCCCTTAACCTTAAGATTTCATTTGAATACCATTGATAGTGGGGAACAGTTTTCCCATCAATTTCTTCGGGACATTGGGGTCAGCTCTGTCATTTGGACACTCGGTACAGATCTTTAATCTTTATCAATACGTGAAAATGCTCGAATTTACGTATTGAGATTAGTTAGAGAATTGGTTCTGCTGTCCAATTGACAGAGCTGATCGTGAGGCACAAATCAATAAAATATATCAAAGAGCCTCTCTATGATATCTTCATAAGAAAATTTCTGCTGAGCTTTCGAAATATATTCTTTAAAATAAATCAATTCCGCTTCCAGCACAGCCATATCAATTTTAGCTGCCGCCCCAATCGCCACAATCTCTGCAGCTCTCAATATTACATTCGTAATAGACCATTCAAAAGGAGGCGAATCACGAAGAAGAATTTTCTTAATTCCACATATATCATTTACTGCTCCAAAGTTCGGCTCAATAAATTTTAAAAACAATTCATCAACCTGCTGCCCCCAACCGTCCTGATTGAGGGGGTCAGGCAAAACGTAAACTGAGGGCCAATCAAGCGCCCTCCCTGCATTAAAGACCTGCCAACATGGCTTATTAAAATAGTTCACATCCGCTGCATATATCGGGGCCATGCATTCCAGCAAGAGTTCCTTTTTACCAAACAAAACAGTTCTAATATAAGGCGATATTACGCCAACATTCACACTATAAGCCTGAGCTTTTGGCTTGTAACTGAGGTATAAAATGTGCTCAATCGCTCCATCAATAGTGTTTTTCCTATACCACAAATCTCCAGTACCGATAGAGACCACATCAGCCACGACTACATAGCCTCTATTTTCGATAGCGGTGCAAATATTTTTCAATATCTTTTTTGACATAATTATGGCAGTGGAACATTGGGGTCAGCTCTGTCATTTGGGAACATTGGGGTCAGCTCTGTCATTTGGACATTCAGTACAGATCCTTGATCTTTATCAATACGTGAAAATGCTCGAATTTACGTATTGAGATTAGTTAAAGAATTGGTTCTGCTGTCCAATTGACAGAGCTGACCCCGAGGCACGCCGCTGTCCAATTGACAGAGCTGCCCCCAAGGCACGGCTTACGACTTTAATTTACGTAGACTCAATTTCAAGAACATGACCCCCTTTAGAAAAATCGGCCTTGATATCTTCAATGATCCGATTAACGTCGTCTTTTGAGATTTTCTGGCGCTGCTCCTTGGGCTCCCAATAATCAAGCGTGTCGGCGTAAATAACAAATCCCATTTTATCGCCACCTGGAAAGAACATTTCTCCTTGAACCTTGGCAGTTTTTTCTTCCAGGCGAACCCAAATATGCCCTCTATCGATATTTAAAATCATAACCATTACCTCTGAAATATTATTTTTTGTGCCAATGTTGCCGGATCTATCGTAATAATTCTAGTAACGTTCGGATTTTTCATTAAAGCGGGCAATTCTGCGGTCTGCCATACGTTACCTGGCCTTAGATTCTGACCGATAACTGCACGAACCGTCCCAGACGCTCCCTCCGCATATTGCGCGGACGCAGTTTGCCAAGCTTTAACGACGGCAGGATTTGAGGCATCCCAAGCGGGCATCACAATTTTTCGCTCCGCCATTAACGTCTCAAGAGTCGTCCCGTTTGTACCTTTTGCTATTGAGGCAGCAAGGTCGGCACCACCGGCACTCCCGGTGCGACCTGACCAAAAGAACGCAGTTCCAGTCTCCGTTGCGAAAGAACGTTGGGGTCAGCTCTGTCATTTGGACATTCGGTACAGATATTTGATCTTTATCAATCCGTGAAAATGCTCGAATTTAAGTATTGAGATTAGTTAAAGAATTGGTTCTGCTGTCCAATTGACAGAGCTGACCCCGAGGCATTATCCATCCATCAAAAACTTTTTTACATCTCGCATCACCAGCAACCTAGAAAATCTACCCGCTACTAACTGGTCGCGCACACCGCTTAGGCTTTGGAAAACATGACAAAATGGAAGCACCTCGCGCCGCATGAAATCGAGTAGTTCAGATAGCTTTGAATCGCTTCCTTCATTAAGAGTACCCGCCTCATCAAGCAAAGTAACAGCTTCTGGAAATAGACCGCTGAGCCTTCCACTGATATGGCACTTGTGATCCTTGGGATACTCGGCTTCGCCGAGGCTACGCAACCAAATTCCAAAGTTAAAGTAGAATTTTTCAGCATGATCTGATTTCTGAAGCCCAATTACAATAATTGCATCAGTACTGGTAAGGTACCAAGCAGAGCCTTTTCGGACAAAGCCGCCACCTACCAATATTTCATTCACATATTTCTTAAATACCGTCTTTTCCATTATCTTCTATACAGGTCCAGAAGACCTTTCCAAGCCTCCCCGGTGACCCTCTCCAATTCATTTACATATCCCTGTAATTGCCTCATGCCACGTCGAATGCCCGACTCACTGTCTGGCTTCAACTCGCGCACCGTTCGTTGCTCATAGTTAATTGCATCCGGACGCCTACCACTGGGCAGTGCCTTGTTGAATTCATACCCAGAGTTGCCCATAGTATTTTCGTAATTCTTATGTGCCTCACGACCACGTCGAGCTAGTTCGTTTTCCCCACCTTTGGCTAAGCTTTCAACTTGTTTCTCATGTTTGGCGGCGTCCACCACAACTTCTGCGACCTTCTCCCCCCTTGTCAACAGTTTGCCGCCAGGCACCATTCCGAGGATTAATCCACCTGCTTCCATTGCACGGCTAGTATCTTCACCAGTCACAAGATCCGTGCCGGTAACGAGCTGTGCAGCAGACTTGGCTGAGCTTACACCCGGTATTACGTCCAGAATTAGCGAGCCTGTCCCTCCATCAATGCCATTCCCATGGAAACGCCCGCATTGACCGCATGCCGCAAAGCCACTGTTTGCCGAAAGTCCTGGCATTTTATTAGAAACACCAGCACTTCCATTTACGTCAATTATTTTAGCGGTATCAACCTTAACGACCTTAGTATCCTTAGCCTTATATATTCCTACACTACCGTCCGCCATTTCGACAGGTACGAGATCATCGTGACAAATCGCCGAGCCGGTTGCCTCATGCTTCCCTTGAGGACAAAAACCGGTCGGATCAGTCAGGTTGGTTGGATTGTTCAGAACATAGCTATAACGGTTATAGTTTTGCCCATCCATCGGGTCCGATACCAGCGGATCTGCCGAAAGGAAACGACCAGTGCGCGAATCGTACACGCGACCATTCATGTGCACCAGATCCAGCTGGTCCAGCATTTCATGACCAGTAAAGCCTTTGTTGTCTACCTTGCCGTCGATGTCATCCGTGGTTCTGGCACCGTCAGTGGAACGACGCTTGCCCCACGCGTCATAGGCCAGTGGCTCCTGAATTTCCCCCGCCTCGTTACTGATAGCAATCGGGCTCCCAAGCCGGTCGAGATGGGTCCAGCGCAGCTCGGTAGCCGCTGTTCCGCGATCGATGTCCACGCCGATGCCAAATGGCCAGTAGGTTTTTACCGTGGTGGTGGTGCCCAGCGTCTCGACTTCCTGGCCGCCCGCATAGAGTATCACCGTACCATCCGCGCGCGTTTGGCGAATACGTTGGTGCTCCGGCCCGTAAGTAAATTCGCTGTACGGTCCCGAGTCCTTGGTAATTCTGAGCGGCATGTCAAAACTGGTCCAGGTATAGCTCCGGCCATTGCCAGTTGTCATATTGCCGTTGAAGTCGTACTTGAACGCACCAATTCCCGTGATTGCCGTTACCGCATTCGGCAACGGCGGCATCGTGCCAGGCGCCCCCGTGGCCACGCCGGCATTCTGATACGTGTAGGTGGACGCGGACGACGTGCCCGGACGGTCCAGGTTCCCTGCTAATGAGTAGTTAAACTCCTGCTTGGCTTGCCCACTCACTTGTGAATAGCGAATCCGATTCAGGTCGTCGTAATCAAACGTTTCGGTAAAGCCGGCGCCACTCCAGTACTGCGAGCGAGAGGTCACATTTCCCAGCTTGTCATAGAGATAGGCTTCTTTCAGTTTCTCGCTGGCGCCTGAGCTTAGGGTCGCATTGTCCAGACGCTCTGTCTGTTTAAAGAATACGCTCGTTTGCGTCAGTCCATTGAGAAACGCCACGCTGGTATTTTTGCCGGCGGCATCTTGCTTGTTCACCAGCCATAACACGGTGCCATTGCGCTCCAGGCTAGAAACGTAGCCCGACGCGTTGTAGCGCGTATCAAACACCTTTTTAACCGCACCACGCTGATAGGTCTGATGGATAGGGCGGCTCCAGATATCGTATCCCGTCTTGTTAACGTAGATCCCATCGGCGCCATCAGCCAGTACTTGCTTGACTTCGTCTGGCAAGCCTGAAGCGTTATAGGTATGCAGACGCTGATAGTTCTTCTTGGCTTTCACCAAGGTATAGGCTTCCGCAAGCAAGCCAACGCCATTGGTGGCGGTGTCATATACCCAGAAGCTCTCCAGATCCGTCTCGTGGCGTGCCAACATCCGATCGAGGTCATCAAATTCAACGGTGGTAGCAGGCTTGTTGACGGTGTCCTTGGCTTGGGCATTGCTCACTTGACGATACACGCGCCCCAAAGGATCCACGTCGTAATGGATCGTTCCCAAGTTCGGATCCTTGAGGTCGGTTTTCCGGCCCAGCTTGTCATAGGCGACGGTAATGACGTTGTGCTCGGCATCCTCCGTCTTGCTCAGATTGCCGAACTGGTCATAGGAGAACAGGGTCGTACCGCCGATGGCATCCAGCACCGTGGTAACACGTCCCAACGCGTCGTGTGTTTCGACCCGGACCTGGTCCTTCATATTGGTGAGGCGAGTTTTCAAGCCCATATATTCGGTCTTGGTACTGTAGTCCCGGCCATCTTCTGATGGCTTTTTGATCTCGATAACGCGGCCCAGATCGTCATAGAATTTCGTCTGCAACAAAGACACTTCCGTCGCAGTGAGGAAGTGGGGCTGATCGATCTCTTCAACCAATCCCAGCGCGTTGTAGGACTGGTTGACGATCACGACGGAGCCATCAAACCCCCAGGTCTGGGAACGCAACACACGACCCACCGTATCGACGTAATCAATCTCCGGTGCTTTGGTTCTGGCCGCGTTATTGAAGTACTCTTTAATCTTCACCGCAACGGCGCCGTTCGCATCCCTACAAGCGCTGTCGGCGATGCAGTATCGGTACGTGTACCTGATCTCGCTTCCGCTCGGTTGATGTTTTTCAGCCAGCATCCTGCCGAACCCATCGTAGGTCCAGGAAATCTGCTGATTGTTCTTGTCCTTCAAGCTCAATGCCGCGCCGGTGCCGCCATCGAACGTGCGGGTATCGGTTTGGTTGAGTGCGTTGGTCGTGGTCTTGGCAAAGCGGCCGCGGCCGTCGTAGCCGGTTTTGCTTGCCGTACGTGTCTTAGTTGCCTTGCTTACCGGATCCGTCCAGCTTTGGGTCACGGTATCGACCAAGCCAAACGAATTCAGGCCACGACCATAGGTCGTTTTCAGTTCAAGAGCCGTATTTTTTGGCTCAATCGTCTGTTGGGACAACAGGCCAGTCGTGTAATCGTAGTCATAGGAGACGTTACGATCAAGCGCACCGGCGGCGTCGCTTTGTGTGGTCTTAACCGTTTGCGGCAATCCGGCAATCCAGGTATCCGCATTGTTGTAGAACGCGGTATCGACGACTTTTTTAAAGCTCAGGCCGCCACCGGTGGTCGTGGTGGTTTGCTGAGTCAGATTGCCCCAGTGATCCAGATATGCACTGTCGACAGTAGTGGTGGAGATCGGGTCGCCAGTCAGATCGTTTTTAATGACAACCGATTGTTTGATGTACGGGAAATTGTCAACAATATCGGGCGTATAGGTCTCGTTCGACAATTGAACAACGCTGCCATTAACTGGATGCGGATGGCTGACAACACGGCTCGTCAGCATTCCAGTGTACGGCCAGTATTGGCGATAATTGCTCACCGTCGTGATGTGCGTTTGTTCGTCAAAACTGATGGTCTGCGCGAAGCCCAACCATCCACGGCCCGCGACATCCATGGCTGGATCTTTATAGGAATAGCTCGTCGACCGTGCACGTCCGCCGCCGTTATCAAGCACCAGACGGCTCACCAGTTTGCCAACACCGTTGGCTGCATGCTGAGGGTATTGCAACGAATTGGTATCGGAATGCGTGACGATACCGCTGGTTAGGCCATCAGCGTATTCGACTGTGCTCACACTCTGATAGCCGTTGGTGACGGACACCAGCCTGTCAAGTGCTTCCTTGTCTTTGGCGACATCGACAGGCACCCACACTTCCCAGCGGCCATCTGGCTTCCAGATATTGCCGTCAAATGCGCCCGCGTGGTAGTACACCGCTTGCGTACGGCCAGTACCCAACAGGTCGACGAAGAATACCTGATCCCGCAATACCGCCGAGGAAATCAGTGGCAACTTGAGCCCGCCCCATGGCACGCACGTCATGTTTCCATCGCTCTTACCGCCACCGTTGGTGGTATCGTCGCCGGTGATTTTGCACATCTGAATATTTCCGCTCGGGGAAGGCGAGCCGGAGCTATAGTCTATGGTCTCGGTCAGGATGGACGGCTGCCCGTCACCGACAAAATTCCCCACGGCGCGCACAGCAGCATAGTCCGTTCCGCTGTATTTCAGACGAACATGGCAATCCAATGCGCGCCCGGTCGACAAGCATAGTGTGGTCTGAGCATCGTCGTACCGTAATCCGCCATCGCTATTGCGGCCGGTTTTCAGGAACCCGAACACCAGGCTTGAATAGCCAGAGCCGTTAAAATCGGCCGCCAGGCTTGCCGAGGGATGCGGCTGCTCGAACGCATACGGGGCGCACGACGTGCCATTGCAAGCCGGTGTCATTTTAGGATAGCTATAAGGAGAAATCGTATCCTTGGTCCGGTCGCTGCCAACCTTCGAGAAAGCAGTGACAACCACTTGAGGCACCAGGTTTTCCCAGGTTCCCACCGGTTCTGTAGGATCCTGGTTACTGGTCTTAGCCCAGTATTTGGGATTCGTCCAGCGCACGTCCGCACCCTTGCCGGTACCGGCAAAATCCACCATCTGCGTGAAGCTGACGTAGCTGAATATCGGCGGATTTGGCATCCATTGTTGTGGCTTTTGGTAGCCCAGCACGTCTGCCGGCGCCTCTGGATCCTCAACACACGAAGTTTGAATGCACTGATCCGCCACCAGCACGTCCCCTCCATCGCTCGACGTACTCTTGATACGAACGGCGCTGTACAGTGACGACATGCCATCACCAATAATATCAACGACACGTGGCATTCCGGTCGCACTGTTACTACCAATAGCCGCCAGGCCGGAGTTGCAATTGAATTCGATCGGTACATTGGTGTTCGTGCCTAGGCCACTCGGTGTTGCCAGCGGCGATAGACAAATCTGCGTCCCGTGCAGTTCAGTCGAAACCAGCAAGTCCGGCGCTCCATCACCGTTAAAGTCCCCAGTTTCAAGCACGGCAAAGTTGTCGCCATGATTCAGGCGATAGCTATAGGTGACAAACCCGGTTCCGGTGTTATGGAAATAGCGATAGTTGTTCCGCAGCGTGCCCGGCGGCAACGGATTAGTCGCTTCTCGCCAGCGGCCGTTCATCGTGCCGTAGTCTGGCGGCACGGGAGAAGCCACACGCTTCTCCAGCACGTCGGTGTAGCCATGGTTCTCAAAATCGGCAAAGCTGAAGTAATCCAGATGAACCGCACCACGGAGTCCGCCGCCAACTGTCGTCATGTCGGGAGCGCCAGGCCAATTGCCGTCATTGGTACCCAGCTTCACAAATCCAGCGCTCTTGCCTTCTGCCGGCTCACCCCAGCCAAATTGGGTGGTGTAGCAACTCTCATTGGCAGTCGCCGGGGCACGTGCGCACCCTTTCACTTCACTGAGCAGACTGCGGCCGCTGGTTCGGCTTTTCTTGTAGCTGAAGTCGTAATGGCGTACCAACACACTCGCCGTATCGACCTCTGCGGTCTCCGCCGCAGCATCCGAAACGACATAGGTAGCGATGCTTTTAATCCGGCTTCGCAGATCGTTTCTTACTTCATCAACATAGCGGGTCCACGCGTCATCGCGATTTTCATAGGTAAATACGACTTTGGCGTGTGCGCCGAGTCTATTGCCGCCGTACTTGATCGTATCCGGTTTATGTTCACCAGTTACCGGGTCTTGCGTATAACTGAAGCGTACGAAGTTGTTTTTGCGATCCAGGATCTGATCAAGTGCCCATGCCAACGGGCCGCTTTTGGCGACAGGCGGTGACGCAGTTGTGCCGCTGGCGGGGGTGCCCAAGTAGGCTTTGATGACACTGTTATCCGTACTGCCATAAGTGAGGATCTGGCCATTTTTCTTATAGACCTTGTAGCTGCGTACGCCATTATTCAATTGCACCTTGATGCGGGTGAAGCTTTCAATCTCGGTACGGAATTCGGCGGTATCGGCCCAATATTCGGCATCGGTCGGCTTAGGATTTGCGCTGACCACGCGGAGCCGCTGTCCATCCAGGCAAAGCCGGTCCTCGATACTGAAATTGACGCGTGCATTTACACCGTCTTGCGCAATGGTCTTGCCGCAGCGATGGATGCTCGACATGCCACCCAGCCCCCAGCCCAAACCTAACAGTCCGTTTGATCCAGAGCTGCTGTAATTAAGCGCCAACTCAGGCTGCAAGCCTGCGGTCCCTGGCGGAACGACTAATGGCATGCTGTAATTGGCCTCACCGTTGTTGCTCACACCCAGCGTACCCGGCAATGCACCTGCCTCCTGCGCGCTAAAACTCGGCAGGTCGATAGCAATCGGAACCGGCGTATCAGAACCCGCACCGCTAGCGCCGTACTGAATGTTGGCACGCGTCGATTGCGCCAGCAACACGCCGTTGGCGTCAAAACCCTTCGCAAGCACGCCATACGCACCTGACGCCGGAGGCAACCAGGTCGTCGACCAAACTGCACCACTTAACGTAGCTGTGGCGATCTGCTTGTCGTTGGCATAGAACTGCACGCTCTTGACCAGTGTGGGGCTGCCTACTGCGGTCACACTCAGTGGCACAGCAGTCCCGCCACTAAAGATGGTACCGTCAACCGGGCTGGTTCGCTCCAATCGGACAGCCGCAGCTGTGCCGACCGTCACCATGTTGGGCATCGAATACACGATACTATTGCCTTGCCGGACGCGTGCCTGTACCGAGTATTGCGCAGCGCGAGTGGCGACACTGGCCTTACTCAGGTAGTAGCTATTCGGGGCTGTATCGGAAGTGCCTGCCGTCCACGCGCCGCCGTCAAAGCTAAACGAAACCTCGTCGTACGGTCCGGTCGTGCCGCTGATCTGGGCACGCATAAATACCGTACCTGGCGCTGTATACTTATCGTTGTTGGCAGGCGTGGTCAGGCTGATACGCGTCGTGCCCGGTATGGTGCAGTTATTGTCGGCACAAGGCAGCACGATGTTGTTCGTTCCACCGGCTACATAGGCATAGACATAGAATGAACGGCCGCTATAGACCGCGGTATAAGGACTGAGGTCCACATTGAAATGGTGGCTGGCGCCAGTCGTTGCGCACGTGGTTTGAATTTTTGTGCTGTTAGGATCCGTTGCAACGTTAGCCACACCGGACGCCAGCAGCGTGCCGCCAAGGGCCGCTGTCGGCCCGTCCAAATAAACCTCATAATTCAACCCCGCTGCCAATCCGCTCTGGCAAACCCAGCCCACCAATGCAGGCTTGCCATCATCACCAATGCGTACTCCGGTAACCTCTCCCAGCAGGGTGCTGTTGGTCACACTGACGAACACTGGCGCAGACTCCGTTGCAACACCGGTGCTGTCAGTGACACGCAATTTGTACCAGTAGCTGCCGGCAACAGCTGTGGTAGTCGAGCTTAACGTCAAGCTAGCTGCAGAGCCGGTCTTGGTCAGAACCGGTGTCGCAGCATAGCCCGTACCGCTGTCCTTAAACAGCTGCATATTCGTCACCAACTTACCGGGTTCCGACCCGACGCCGGTGACAGTTAAGGTCGCTGCAGCTGCCCCGCTTACACGCGCATTGGTCGGCGTGATCGTCAGCGTTGATGTTGGGGCTGGGCCGTCGGTCACAGTGATGACCACGTTAGGGGTTTGCTGGCCAAACCAAGCCACGCCTTCTTTAACCATACCCCATTGGAAGTTATAGGTTCCCGGCTTGAAAGGCGCCGTAAAAGGAATAGTAAATACGGCTTGTTGGCCAGGAGCGATATCCTTCGTCAAATATACGCGCGCCTGATTGTTCCAAATGCGGCTGTCGCGCGGATTCAGCGTGCCAAGGCGGTACAGGCCGCCTGCCGGCCAGGTTGCCAGCCCGTTGTTGACCATAGTGACCGTGGCCGTCGCAGGCTGCCCCGTACGCAATATAGCGGGCACGACTTGCGAGTCGTACTGCGCATTGTCTCCCCCGCCCACGGTAAAGGAAATCGGCGTCGTCGACGTGGACTGCGAATTACTGTCGGTGACTTTAAAGTAAACCCGATGGACGCCAGGATCCAGGTTCACCGTCGCCGTCATCGGGCTTGCAGTGGCCGAGGCAAGTTTGGTGGTCCCTTCCCATACCTCCAGCGTTTTAATCGTCGCACCACCAAATGCCGTCGCAGTTCCCTTGAAGGTGACAGCCCCGGTCAGCCCCGAGGTCGGAAAAACATCGCCACTTACCGGTGCCGTCAACACAGCGCTAGGTGCTGCAGCTGTCACCGTGACGTTAGCGATAGCGCTTAGGGCGGAAGCGCCGGAGGTGTCGGTCGCGCGCAGCTGCACTTTGTTGGCGCCAATTCTGAGCGGGACAGTGGTGTTGATGCTCCCCGCGCTCGAGGGCGTACCTGTTGACGCGCCATTGACGAGTACTTCGATCTTATTCACCGTGGATCCAGCAAAATTCGCCGTAGCTGTTCCCGTGACGGGTACCGCAACGGTTGTGCCTGAGGAGATCACAGCAGTACTGCCGTCGAGTGGTGCACTCATATTGACGGTCGGTGGCACTTTTGAGACCGTAATGGTGGCATCGGCAAACCCCACCCCTTGCGCATTGTCTGTGGCTCGTATCCGAAGGTTATGAACATCAACTGGACCAGGTCCGGTGAAGACCACCTCTTTGTCAATCGAGAAGCTTTTTCCCGGCGTGGGAATTGGGAGCGAATACCAAACGCGCGAACCCTCGACGATTTCCAAAGCAGTCAGCTTTCCTTCTCCGTTGGCCGTTCCGCTACCAACTACGCGCACACTTGCGCCCGTCCCGTATGGATAAGTAAACGTGCTTCCCGTCGCTGGTAAGGTCCAACTCGCTGTCGGCTTAGGCGGCGCGACGACAAAATCGGAAGTGACAGAACTTGAATTTCCCTGGAGGTCATAAGCGACAAACTCGACAGTTTGAAAACCGATAGGGATTGATTTGGTAAAGCTCTGCGTTGTCCCAATCAGGGTCGACCCTGTGCCAGGAACAACAAGATACCACTCTACATTGCGGATAGAGGTGCCCGGTGCAGCAGTTGCGGTACCGCTAAAAGTAACATTTGCGCTAGTCGTACCGGTTTCAATGCGGGTGCTCTGCGCTGGTGCGCCAATACTCACTACCGGCGGACCAGTAACAACGTTTACCTCAAAATCAGTAGACAGAGGACCGAACCACTTTACGAACTCCTGCACCATCTGCCACTGCAAATGATATTTTCCGGGTGTTCTCGGTGCTGTTACATTAAAAGAAAAAGTAGCAGTTGCACCTGGCGCAACATCAGCACTGAGATTGACCCTACCCGTCCCCCAATTGGTATTGTCTTGCGGATTTTGGGAACCCAAACGGTAAGGATTGGCTCCGCCTGCCACCCAAGTGGTGGTGCCGCTATTTTGCACACGGATAGTGACGGGATAGGTCTGACCGGCTGTGACCGTCGCAGGGACGCCGCCGCCCCCCCCGTTGAGAAAGGAGGCGTTATCTGTCGGGACTTCAGAGTTAATCGTAATCGGATATTGCGTTGATACGTCTCCGCCCCCTTCCCATGAGGTGCTGTCAAGCTGTAGTTGATGCGCACCGGCCCCCAGACTTGCAGTCAAGCCAAAACTGCAAGCGTTATTCACCGGGGTTTCACCATTGGACTGGAAAGTCACGGGACAAGTCCGCGATGCAGATGTCTTTACACCATCCACCCACAGGGCCACGGTGTAGACCGCGTCCCGGCTGGTATTCATCTTGGCAAGACCAGATATCGTCACATCGATCTTACCGCCCGCAGGCACCGTGCCGCTGGCTGGATTCATCACAATATTGGTGTAGATCACCGAACCCGTCTGCGCTTGTGCAAATGACGTGACGAGCAGCAGGCAAACAGCTATTGAGCAGAGCCCGCCCAGTATTTGAGAGACTTGTCGAATAGCTATGCGGGCGAGAGAGAATGGAATCATCAAAGTCTGCTAATAAGGGTGAAAAATCGCCCTATCACAGGCGATGTCAATTTCAAAACACTTAAACTAGCAGCATTTTCAATGATTGGTAAGAAATATTTTTAATAATCTATTGCAACAATTGGTGAGAATTTATCAATTTCCACTATGGAAATATACATTCCTAAAATCTATGTAAATACTTTAATTATGTTAATTTTTTACAACGTTTTGGTGGTCCGTACAACGTATCGCACAGCTTCTTTGCCGAGAGCTGCATGCAGTTCTCGGCTTTTTCGAGATCGCTACGCTATGGTCTTTCGTGCAGACTTACCGGCGCAAGACTCGCCAGTCGGATTTAAAATCTTTTCCAAAATCGCTTGCTATTAAATAGCACACTATGTATAGTGCGTACATGGGCGCTGCAAACGGCGCAGACTGTAGTAAATTAGCAAGCTGTTTATCCCAAAATTTAGATAGCGCGCGATTGAATAGTCAACTAAACTTAGCTGAACTCACTCACTGAAAGGAAACATCATGTCGATCGAAAAAGTACTGTACACCGCACACGCTAAAACCACCGGCGGCCGTGAAGGCCAATCCGCTTCGTCGGACGGTAAACTGAGCGTCAAACTGAGCACGCCGAAAGAACTGGGCGGCGCGGGCGGCGAAGGCACCAATCCGGAGCAGCTGTTCGCCTCAGGCTACGCGGCCTGCTTCATCGGCGCGATGAAATTCGTCGGCGGCCGTGACAAGATCGCCGTGCCGGCGGACGTCTCGGTAGAAACCTCGGTCGGCATCGGCCCTGTGCCTACCGGCTTCGCGATTCAAGTTGAGCACAAAATTTCGCTGCCAGGCCTGGACCGCGCCACTGCCGAAAAACTGGTGGCCGCAGCGCACATCGTCTGCCCATACTCGAACGCCACCCGCGGCAACATCGACGTGACCCTGACCATCGTTTAATGCAGACTTCCGCTACAATCATTGCTTTGATCACCAACGAGAGAAGCAATGATCGAGTGGCACTGGCTGGCTTTTGACGATATCCCGCGCGCTGACTGGTACGAAGTACTGCGTCAGCGCCAAGCTGTTTTCATCCTCGAACAAACCTGTCTGTATCCCGATGTCGACGGCGTGGATCCGGTCTGCCACCACCTGATGGGCTGGCGCGAGATCGACGGCCAGCGCACGCTGGTGGCTTACCTGCGCGTAGTGCCGCCGGGTGTGAAATTCGATGAAATGTCTCTCGGCCGCGTGCTCACCACGCAGGCCGGTCGCGGCACAGGCGTTGGCCGCGAGCTGCTGGCCAAGGCCATTCCTTTGGCTGAAAAACTGCATCCCGGTTGGGATATCCGCATCGGTGCGCAAGCGCATCTGGAAAAATTCTACGGCAGCTTCGGATTCAAGACGGTGACCGAACCGTATGACGAAGACGGCATCATGCACGTCGATATGGTGCGCGCTAAAACGTCAGGATAAACCGCGCGCCGGCGCCGACTGCGCGCGCATAACGCACGGTGCCGCCGTTGGCGTGCACCAGATGGCGCACCATCGCCAGTCCTATCCCCCTGCCCTGCTTTTTGGTGGAGAAGAATGGCGTGAAGATGTGGGCGATCAGAGCTTCCGGCACGCCCGGGCCGTTGTCCGATACTTCGATGCGCAGACGGCCGCCCCTGCTCAGGCGCGCGCTGACCTGCGCTTGCGTTGCCGCTTCTGAGGCATTCTTCAAGAGATTGATCAGGGCCTGTTCCAGCTGGCCGGGATCGACCATCACTTCCAGTGAAGCCGGTGCGACCGAGAAGGTCAGCCTGCCCTGCCACTGCGGTTCAAGCAGCGCTTGCAGGCGCTCGAATAATTCTTCCAGCAGCACGCGCTGGGGCTGCGCCTGCGGCACAGTGGACAGGCTACGGTAGCTGCCGACGAAGTCCACCAGGCTGGCGGCCCGGCGCGCGATGGCGTCCAGCGCGGTGTCCAGGTCCGCGCGGATGTCGTTGGGCAGATCATCCTTTGCTTCGTCCAGCAAGCTGCATGCGGTGCGCGAGAGCGAGGCCACCGGCGTCAGGGAGTTCATGATTTCGTGCGTGAGCACCTGCACCAGTTCACGCCAGGCGTTGAGAGCTTCTGCTTCCAGTTCGCTTTCTACCGGCATCAATGCGGCCAGACGATAGGCAGTACCTTGCAATGTCAGGGCGGAGATGGCGACCAGTGCGCGTTCGGCGCCGCGTTCGGTGTCGAAGCTGACCACGCGGCGCTGGCCGCTGGGCTGGGCAGCCAGCAACTGATACAGCGCTTGTGGCGCAATGGCGCGGCCTGGCGCCAGCAGCCGGCGTGCGCTGGCGTTCAGCGGCGTGACCGTGCCATCGCCGGCGGCGTGGTCGATGCGGAACAGCGCGATCGGCGCATGTTCAAGTCGGGCTTCCAGTGAAAGCAAGTCGTCCTCCGGCGCGGGGCCATCGCCACTGGAGGAGGCGTCAGCGCGGGCGGAGACGAGCGAGGTGCCGGCGGTTTCCATGCGCGGCGTGCGCGGGGCGAGGCGACGCAGGCATTGCCAGAGCAGGCTTGCAGGCGCAAGGGCGAGCAGGCCGCACAGCACTATGCGACGCGGTTCCGGCGCGACCGATAGTAAATCGGCCGCCACGAAGAGCGCTATCAGACCGGCCACGCCGGCCGCCACGCCCAGCTTGAGCGCCCGCTCAGATGCCATGTTTGCCCAGCTTGCGATACAGCGCGGCGCGGCTGATGCCCAGCGTTTTGGCCGCGTGGCTGATGTTGCCGTTGAATTGCGCCAGCGTGGCCGCAATCGCCGCCCGCTCGATCGCATCCAGCGTCAGGTCGCTCCCCGCTCCCGAGGCGCCGTGGGCAGACGACGCCGCTGCGGCGCCCTGGCCGCCGGGTGGCGCGGCCGCCGGGCCAGCTGTCGCGCTGGCAGCCGCAGCGGCGTGCGCCGGATTGTTGTCCGCAGCACTGGCCGCAGGCGGGGCGAGTGCCGTTGCGAGGCCGAAATCGCTGATCGCGTATTCGGCGCCCTGCCCGAGGATGGCCGCACGCTCGCAGGCATGGCGCAAGGCGCGCACATTGCCGGGCCAGTCATGCCGCAGCAGCGCATCCCATGCCGTCGCGCTCACATTGCGGGCCGGCCGTTCGTACTGTGTCTCATACATCCTCAGATAATGCTGCAGCAGCAGCGGCACATCCTCGCGCCGCTCGCGCAGAGGCGGCACGCGGATCACGATGGTATTCAGGCGAAACAGCAAGTCCGCCCGGAATACCGACGGATCGAACAAGCGCGCCTCCTCCAGATTGGTGGCGCTGATGATGCGCACATCGATTGCCTCCGGCTTGTCAGCGCCGATCGGCGTCACCTCGCGCCGCTCCAGCGCCGTCAGCAACTTGGCCTGCGCCGCCAGTGGCATATTGCCGATTTCGTCCAAAAACAGCGAGCCGCCGCGCGCCGCCTGGAAGCGTCCCGCCCTGTCAGCCCTGGCGTCGGTGAACGAGCCTTTGCGATGGCCGAACAACTCGCTCTCAAAGGTCGACTCGGGCAAAGCGCCCATGTCCACCGCCAGCAGCGTGCCGGCGGCCCGGCGCGAGGCGGCATGAATCGCCCGCGCCACCAGCTCCTTGCCGACACCATTCTCACCCAGCACCATCACATTGGCCTCGGTCGGCGCCACGCTGGCGATCAAGGCCCTCAACTCCCGCATGGCGCGCGACTCGCCCATCAACTCCGGCGAACCGGTCGCACCGCCGCGCACCGCCTCGCGCCGCGCCAAGGCCTGATCCACCGCCGCAATCAGGCGCGCGTTGTCCCACGGCTTGGTGATGAAATCCCCAGCTCCACGCTTGAGCGCCTCCACCGCCAGCGGCACATCGGCATACGCCGTCATCGCAATCACCGCCGGCGGCTTCGCCTGCGCGCGCAGCACATCGAGCAATGCCAGGCCTTCCGCACCATTGATGCGGCCCGGCGTGAAATTCAGATCCAGCAGCACCACGTCCGGCAGGCCGCGCGCCAGCAGCGCGGGCAAGCCGGCCGGATCGCACAGCGTGGCCACCTGGCCATAGCGGCGGCGCAGCAGCAATTGCGCGGCCGTGGCGACGTCGGCGTCGTCGTCGAGTATCAGGATATAGGAGGACATGCGGCCATTCTAGCAGCCGTCCGGACACTGTAAACGCCCGCTTCCGGCCGCTGTTCGCTAGTGGACAGCGGCGAGTGTCCGGAAATGAACACTCGCCAGCCAAAAACCGCATTTTCGCCATGGCACAGCGTTTGCAGTAAGTCCGATATGCACACGAAAAAAATTTTTGAGCCCGTCACGCCGCACACCGGCGCCGCCATGGACGCGGTGGTGCCGCGCCGCCGCGGCAAGCGCGCAGCCATCCTCTGCGCCGCGCTGCTTGCGCTGGCAGGCGGCGCTTACGCACTATGGTCATGGATGCCGCGCGGCCTGCAAATCGATGGCGCCGACCTGCGCGTCGGCCAGGCCGCACGCGGCGTGTTTGTCGACGAGGTGATCGTGCGCGCCAGCGCCGAGCCACTCAGCTCCGTCATCCTCGACGCGGTGGAATCGGGCCGGGTGGAAGAGGTCTTCGCCAGCGATGGCGCGCCGGTGAAAAAAGGTCAGCTGCTGTTCCGCATCTCCAACCCGCAGCGTAATCTGGAACTGCTGGCGCGCCAGTCGGAACGCGCGGTCAGCATCTTCAACCTGTCCAACCTGCGCGTGGCGCAGGAAGCCAGCGCCAGCGAACACCGGCGGCGGTTGGACGATCTGCAATTTGCATTGGACCAGGCCAGCAAACAGCATGCGCGCAATATCAGGCTGGCGGCACAGGGCTTCATCTCCGCCGTGGCGCTGGAAGAATCGGCCGACCGGCTGGCGCAGCAGCAGCGCGCACTAAAACAGGAGCAGCAGGCAGCGGCAGCCGAATCGCGCGTGCGCGCCCAGGCCGACCAGCAGCTGGAAAGCGCGGTACACGGCTTGAACTCCGGCCTCAAACTGGTCTCCGCCACCGTCGAGGCGCTGGCCGTGCGCGCGCCGGTGGCAGGACGGCTGACCAACTTCCGCCTGCAAGTGGGCGAATCCATCGCCACCGGCAAAAACATCGGCCGCATCGACGACCCGGCGCGCTTCAAGCTCTCCGCCAATGTGGACGAGTACTACCTGAACCGCATGGCCGTCGGCCGTCACGCCAGCGTGCTGCAGGATGGGCGCAGCTACGCCGCCGACATCGGCACCATCTACCCGCAGATCAAGGATGGCCGCTTCACCGTCGAACTGGTATTCACGCAAGGGCAGCCGCCGGTGCTGAATCCCGGCCAGAGCCTGGATGCGCGCATTACCCTGGGCGAACCGTCCAGCGCCCTGCTGCTGCCCAACGGCGCCTTCATCAACGACAGCGGCGGCGCCTGGGTCTATGTGCTGGATGCGGCGGGCCGCAACGCCGAGCGCCGCACCGTGCGCATCGGCCGCCGCAACAACAGCCAGATCGAAGTGCTGGCCGGCCTGAACGCGGGCGAGAAAGTCATCCTGTCCAGCTATGCCGCGTTTGGAAATGCCCTACGGCTGCAAATTTCGCAGTAACCTCTCACTACAACACACAAGGTAGACACATATGCTCAAACTCGTTGGCGTCAGCAAAATTCATCAAGCGGGAGAAATCCAGACCACGGCGCTGGACCGCATCGATCTGCATATCGAAGCGGGCGAATATGTCGCCATCACCGGCCCTTCCGGCTGCGGCAAATCGACCATGCTCGGCATCCTGGGCCTGCTGGATGTACCAACGCGCGGCGAGTACTGGTTCGAAGGTCAGAACGTGGCCGGCTGGAGCGAGGCGCAACTGAACAAGCTGCGGCGCGGCCGCATCGGCTTCATCTTCCAGAGCTTTAACCTGATCGAAGAACTGACCGTGTTCGAAAACGTGGAACTGGCGCTGGAGTACAACGGCACGCCCGCGCGCGAACGGCGCGAGCGCGTGACGGCCATGCTGAATAAGCTCGGCGTGGGCCACCGCGCCGGCCATCGTCCATCGCAACTGTCCGGCGGCCAGCAACAGCGCGTGGCGATCGCGCGCGCGCTGGTGTCCGGCCCCGCCGTGCTGCTGGCCGACGAGCCAACCGGTAACCTCGACAGCGCGCACGGCGATGAAGTCATGCGCCTGCTGCGCGACATCAACGCCGAAGGCACGACGGTGGTGATGGTGACCCACTCGCCGGACCATGCCGCACAGGCTTCGCGCACCCTCAACCTGCTGGATGGCCGCGTGATGGTCGACGCGCTGCAGGCTGCATGATGTTGCGCGACTTCCGCATGGGCTGGCGGCTGCTGCTGCGCCACCCGCTCAATACCGCCGTTGAACTGCTGGGACTTGCGGCCGGCTTTGCCGTCTGCTTTGTACTGCTGGCGTTTGTACAGTACTCGTTCAGCTACGACAGCGATGTGCCGCAGCGTGAGCAGGTGTATGTCATCAAGCATCGCCTCAACTTTATCCCTCAGCCGCAATGGATGGAGTACACGCCATTCGCCTTGCGCGGCGTCGCCATGCAGAGCGGCGTGCCGCTGCAAGCCAGCGCGTGGTGGCCAAGCCAGGCGGTGGTGAATCAGGACGGCGTGCCGCGCATAATCGATATCACCGCCGTGGACCCAGCCTTCGAACATATCGCCAGCCTGCATGCGGTGCAAGGCGATCTGCAACAGGCACTCACCAAACCGGATGGCATGGCGCTGACGCGGCAGGCGGCGCTGCAGCTGTTCGGCAAGGCCGACGCGCTGGGACTCACTGCCGTCATCAACGGAAAAGCGCTGCAGGTACGGGCGCTGTTGCCGGACCGGCCTTCAAACAGCACCATGCAGTTCGGTGTATTGGTGGGCATCGGCAGCGCGCTGTGGAGCGAGCAGAATCGCAAGGAGGTACTGGACAACTGGATGGGCATCAGTGGCCGAATCTATGTGAAGACCAGCGCCAGCGCGCAAGTGCTGCAAGCGGCGCTGCAACATGCCATCGACACAGCACCTTGGGCCAGCATGGCCTCGCCGGAAATGAAGGCGGCGCTGGGCGGCCGCAAAATGGTCGACGTGGCGCTCGGACCGCTGACCGACGCCTATTTCGACCGCAGCGTCGCCAACACCTTGGGCTCCGGACCGCGCGGCGACATGCGCATGGTGCTGGCGCTCGGTGCCGCCGGTTTGCTGATCCTGCTGCTGGCGGTGGTCAACTACGTCAACCTTGCCACCATGCGTGCAATGCGCCGCCAGCGCGAGATCGCGGTGCGGCGCGTGATGGGCGCAACGACGCAACAGCTGCTGACGCAGTTCATGACCGAGGCATTGCTGCTGTCGGTCGCCGCTGCAACGCTGGGCGTGCTGTTGGCGTGGCTGCTGCTGCCGCTCGCTTCCGAGCTGCTGCAACGACAGCTGGACGGCGTGTTCACGCCGCTGTCGGTGGCGGCCTGCCTGGTCTTCGGTGCGCTGGTGGGTGCGCTGGCGGGACTGTATCCCGGCTGGCTAGCGCGCGGCGTCGACATGCGCGCCACGCTGGCGCAACGCAGTGGCGAAACGCCCAGCGCCGCCTGGCTGCGGCGCGCGCTGACGGCCTTGCAGTTCAGCGCCGCCATCGGCATGGGCAGCGTGGCGCTGGCGATACTGTGGCAGACCCGCTTTGCTGCCGACGTCTCGCCCGGCTTCGATCCGTCGCCGCTGCTGGTGATCGATGCGCCGATCGCACTCGACAAGCCTCCCGCCGACACTTTGCGCGATGCGCTGGGGCGCATCCCCGGCGTGGCCGGCGTGGCCGACAGCCACAACGTGCCGGGCCGCGACGATCACACCGGCACCCGCGCCAGCAGCACCGTCAAGCGCGTGGACGGCAGCAGCGTGGCAATGCCCATGCAGCTGGTGGGCAAGGACTTCTTCCAGGTGTACGGCGTAACGCCATTGGCCGGTCGCGCTTTCGATGCGCGCGATGTGCATGCGGCGGACGACGAGCAAAGCGTGGTGCTCAATCCTGCCGCCGTCACGGCGCTGGGCTTCGCCTCGGTGCGCGAGGCGGTGGGTCAGCGCGTCAACGGCAGCCAGTGGCGCGTGGTGGGCGTGGTGCCCGATCTGCGCTGGGAAACGCTGCGCGATCCGGTGCGGCCGTTGATGTACCAGCTATCGCGCAACAGCGGCCTGTTCACGGTGCGCCTGAACGGCGCGCGTGCGGATGTGGAGCCGGCCATTGCCGCCACCTGGCTGCGCTACTTCCCGGCCCAGCCGCCAACGATACGGCAGGCCGCCAGCTACTACGCCCTCGCCTATGCCGACGACGTGCGGCTGGCACGGCTGCTGGCCTGCGCCACGGCGGTGGTGCTGGTGCTGGCGGCGTTTGGCATTTACGTGCTGGCGGCGCACAGCGTGCAGCGGCGAGCGCGCGAGATCGTGCTGCGCAAGCTGCATGGCGCCGGCCGCACGGCGATTGCGGCGCTGGTCGGGCGCGAGTTCCTGCTGCTGACGGCGTCGGCGGCCCTGATCGCGCTGCCGCCCGCATGGCTGGCGATAGCACGCTACATGGCGCCGTTCGCCGAGCGCACGCCGCTCGGCGCATGGGCGCCGCCGGCGGCGCTGGCGTTGGCCCTGCTGGTGACGGCGGCAGCCACGGCGCGCCACACCTGGTCCGCCATGCGCATCGCCCCGGTGCAGGTTCTGCGGACATAAAAAAAGGGTAGCCGAGGCTACCCTTTTCTCAAGCACGCGGCGATTACTGGATCGAGACCAGCGTGATGTCGAATACCAGCGTCGAATTGGCCGGAATGCCAATACCATACTTGCCGGCAGCCTGCGCCTTGTCGGCATAGCCCAGGCTCGGCGGGATGATGACGGTGCGGGTACCGCCAACCTGCATGCCGATGATGCCGGTGTTGAAGCCGGTGATGGTGCCGCTGCCGCCGACGTTCACGCTCAGCGGCGTGTCCGAGGTGCCCAGGTTGTCGTCGAACTTGGCGCCCTTGAAGTTGGCGCGGGTGCCGTCATACAGGTAGCCGGCGTAGCGCACGGTCACGGTCTTGCCGCTGACGACAGCGGTGCCGGTGCCCAGATTGAGGTCGATGGTCTTCAGCTCGGTCGGCGCCGGTACGTTCGGAATGATCACCGCCTTGGACACGTTCACCATGGTGAAGTCGTACACCATCGGCATATTGGCAGTGATGGCGGCATAGGTAATGCCGTTGACCGTGAGTTTGTCGCGCGCGTTGGCGCCGTAAGCCAGGTTGGCCGGCAGCACCGCGGTGCGCTTGCCGCCCGCCTGCATGCCCAGCAGCGCCTGATCCCAGCCGGCGGCCGGCACGCCCACAGGCAGCGCGCCCACGCCCACCGTGCCGGTATAGGCCACGCCGGTGTCGACGGTGCTTTCCACCTTGTCGCCCTTCAGGTCGCCCTTGGTCGCGTCATACACATAGCCCACGAAGTGGAAGGTCACGGTATCGCCGGCTTCCGCCGTCGGGCCGGAACCTACCGCGGTGGTGGTGAGTTTGTACTCCGGTTGCGGCACTACCACGGCCTTTGGCGTCTTGGCGCCGCCGCCGCAGGCGGTCAATGCCGCTACGCAGGCTGCAGCGGCGATAAATTGCAACTTCGATTTCATTGTTTACCTTTGAGGAATATTCGTATTCGGTCGTCCCGGCGCAGAAGTTTAGCAGACCGCGCCACTTCCGCCTCCGGCACTACATTCGGTTACATTATTTTGTCTTCAAATTTCCACTTGCGTGCCAAGTTCGATCACCCGGTTGGGCGGAATCTGGTAGTAGTCGGCAGCGCCGCGCGCATTGCGCGACATCGCCACGAACAGGTGCTCGCGCCAGGTCGCCATGCCGGAACCCGGCGTGGAAATCACGGTCTGGCGGGCGATGAAGAAGGAAGTCTCCATCATCTCGAACGGCAGGCCAAGGCATTCGCACAGATGCAACACGCGCGGAATGTCCGGTTCATCCTTGAAGCCGTAGTGGATGTTGAGCTGGTAGCACTGGTGGCCCAGGTCCGTCACCTTGACTTGCTCGGCCTCCGCCACATACGGTTCTTCGATGATGTGCACCGTCAGGAACACCACGCGTTCGTGCAGCACTTTGTTGTGCGACAGGTTGTGCAGCAGCGCGTGCGGCACGCCGTCGCTCTCGCCGCGCATGAAGATGGCGGTGCCGTACACGCGGGTCGGCGGCGCCACGAACAGCGAGGACAGGAATTCTTCCAGCGGAATCGCATGCTTTTGCAGGTTTTCAAACACCAGCTCGCGCCCGCGCTTCCAGGTCAGCATCACGGTGAACAGCACGGTGCCCAGCAGCAGCGGGAACCAGCCGCCGTGGAACAGCTTGAGCGTGCTGGCCGAGAACAGCGAGATGTCGATGGCGATGAAGAAGCCGGTCGCGCCAAAGCACAGCGCCAGCGGCAGGTGCCAGCGGTAGCGGATCACGAAGAAGGTCAGGAAGGTGGTGGCCAGCATGGTGGCCGTCACGGCGATGCCGTAAGCGCCGGCCAGCTTGTCGGATGAACCGAAGCCCACCACCGCCAGCAGCACCACAATCATTTGCAGCCAGTTCACGGCTGGGATATAAATCTGGCCGATCTCGGTGACCGAGGTGTGCAGGATGCGCATGCGCGGCAGCAGACCCAGGGCGATGGCTTGCTTGGTCATCGAGAAGGTGCCCGAAATCGTCGCCTGCGAGGCGATCACCGCCGCCAGCGTCGACAGCACCACCAGCGGGTAGACGCTCCACGCGCCCAGCTGCTGGAAGAAGGGATTGGAAATCGCGTCGGGCTTCTGCAGCAGCAGGGCGCCCTGGCCCAGATAATTCAGCGCCAGCGCCGGGAACACGATCAGGAACCAGGCGACGCGGATCGGCTTCTTGCCGAAGTGGCCCATGTCCGCGTACAGCGCCTCGGCGCCGGTCAGGGCCAGCACCACCGCGCCCAGCGCGACGAAGGCGATTTTCTGGTTTTCATACATGAAACGCAGCGCGTGGAAGGGATTCAGCGCGGCCAGCACGCGCGGCGCCTCGGCGATGTTCACCACGCCCATGGCCGCCAGCGCGGCAAACCACACCACCATGATCGGCCCGAAGAAGCGTCCGATACCGGCCGTGCCCTGGCGCTGCAAGGCGTACAGCGTGATCAGCACGATGATGGTCAGCGGCACGATGTACTGCTCCAGTCCCGGCGCCGCCACTTCCAG
>Ga0209025_1001112_pt1 | contig 38541 bp, 35 predicted proteins | sample AraplaMF_Col_mLB_FD_184256 | JGI IMG/M metagenome (GOLD analysis project Ga0209025, IMG submission 184256) | Arabidopsis root microbial communities from the University of North Carolina, USA - plate scrape MF_Col_mLB (SPAdes) (version 2) | ecosystem: Host-associated > Plants > Roots > Endosphere... | reverse complement strand
AGTTCTTTAAGTCATCCATTGTTACATCATAACCAGATAGGTGAAGTAGGCTGTATAATAACATTGAACCATGACCTGCAGATAATACGAAACGATCGCGGTTAAACCACGTTGGGTTATTTGGATTATGTTTCATAAATTGAGTCCATAATGTATAAGCCATTGGTGCTGCACCCATTGGCATTCCTGGGTGACCAGAGTTTGCTTTTTCAATCGCATCGATGGATAATGTGCGAATCGTGTTGATAGAAAGTTGTTCGATTGAATGTGACATGCTATTCTTCCCTTCGCTTATATTAGTAAACGTTTTATACATTTATATGATAGCTTCCCACGCAAGATTATACAACATGTATCGACAAATATGTTGATGTTTTTTTGATTTTTTATAAAAAAACCAATGATTTCGGGAATGTATGGGTATTCAATATGACATACTTTTTTATTGTTTTTATTTTAAAAAGAAAGGGAATTATCTGTATATTTATACAAACGTACAGACTTCTTTTAATAAACACTTAAAAAGACAAAAAAGCATCTGACTTCGATGCTTTTGAAATCCGTTAAACAATCCGTTTTCGAATCGAACTTGAAATAAAATCGATTATAATTACCATTAGAATGATGCCCAATAAAATAATTCCCACACGAGACCAATTCCGTGAACTTAATGCAAAAATTAATGGCGTACCAATACCACCTGCTCCAATTACACCTAAAATCGCAGCGGATCGCACATTAATTTCGAACCTGTATAACGTATACGATAGAAAATCTGGTAACACTTGTGGTAATACCGCATACCAAAGTATTTGAAACCGATTTGCACCTGTTGATATTAACGCCTCGGTCGGTCCCTTATCTATATTTTCAATTCCTTCCGAATATAGTTTCCCTAACATTCCGATAGAGTGTAACCCTAAAGCTAGAACTCCGGCAAAAGAGCCTGGCCCAACAGCTTTTATAAATAAAAGAGCCATAACTAATTCAGGAAATGTACGAACAAAACTAAGTACAAATTTCCCAGCACCTGAAGTTAATTTTCCACTACTCATATTCGTTGCCGCCCAAAAAGCAAATGGAACAGATAAAAAGGCAGAAATAAATGTACCTAATATTGCAATTGCCAACGTATCAATCAAACCATGTAATAAATCTTCACCATCAGGCAAAGATACATACGACCAATCTGGGTTCAACACGCCTGTCATAATTGCTTTTGTAATTTCTCCCGCTGTATTTTTTATTCCCTCGAGTGGGACACCTGAAAAGGCCCATACATATATAACTGTTAGTGCTATAAAAATAATCCAGCGATTTACACTCGGTTTCTTCGGTTTTGGTACGATTATCGTCGTTTTACTCATTATAATTTCTCCCGCAACAATGTACTTATATAATCAATTAACAATACAACAACAAGGGTATAAATAATAATGGAAGCAGTTTGTTGATATTGTAAAAATCCAAGTGTACGATCATAATATAAACCAATGCCACCTGCTCCTACTAAACCTAGAACGGCTGCGGCACGTACATTCACCTCAAATGTATAAAGTACGTAGGAAACAAAGTGCGCTTTCACTTGCGGAATGACCCCATAAACAATCCATTGCACCTTATTCGCTCCTACAGCTGTCATCGCTTCTAATGGACCTGGATCAATTGATTCAATTGACTCATACAATAATTTCGCTACGAGCCCAACCGAGAAACAAGTAAGAGCCAAAATACCTGGAAGTGGTCCTATTCCAAAAATCGCTACAAAAATAGCCGCTAATAATAAATCTGGTATCGTTCGTATAAAATTTAAAATCAATCGAGCTGGACCGTACAAAAATACACTAGTAAATACATTACTTGCTGCAAATAGTGCAAGTGGAATGGCTAAAATCGCTCCTAAAGTCGTTCCAATAATCGCCATGCGTATTGTATCTAACATTGCTGTTGTAATAACTTGAAAATAACTCCAATCTGGTGGCACCATTTCCTTCAATAAATCCATCATATTTGGAAAACCAACTACTAGTTTTGAAAATGATGCGTCGACCTGTACACTACTACCCCACAACAGTAAAATAACTAGAATAACCGTTAACATATGTTTCAATTTACTCGGCGGCTTCGGTATCGATTTCGAATATATCGTCACGTCATTCATTTAGCTGCCACCTCTAATAGTGAGCTTTTCTGAGCTACGTCCCCATAAATTTCAGCAAATTTTTCATCCGTTGCCTCATCTACTACACCATCAAAAACAATTTCACCTGCATGTAATCCAATAATGCGTGTAGCATATTGCCTCGCTAAATCAATAGAATGTAAGTTTACAATTGTCGTAATTCCAAAATCTTCATTAATTTTTTTCAAATCATCCATTACTTGCTTTGTTGTCAGTGGGTCTAACGAAGCAACAGGCTCATCTGCCAATATAATTTTCGCTTCTTGTGCCAATGCTCTAGCAATCGATACACGTTGCTGTTGTCCTCCTGATAATTCATCTGCTCGTGCATATGCTTTTTCTAAAATATTTACCCTGTTCAAAGCCTGAAATGCAAGTTCCAAATCTTCCTTCGGAAACAAGCCTAACGTTGTACGTAATGTCGAATGATATCCAACACGCCCGGCTAATACATTCTTCAGTACCGTGGATCGCTTTACAAGGTTAAAGCTTTGAAAAATCATACCAATATCTCGGCGCATGCGTCGTAACTCTTTGCCTTTTGCAGCAGTAATAGACTCACCTTCAATAATAATTTCTCCTTCTGTAATCTCATGAAGGCGATTTACTGATCTGAGGAGTGTAGATTTTCCAGCCCCAGATAGCCCGACCATTACAACAAATTCACCTTTTTGAATTTTTAAATTTATGTTTTTCAATCCTTTCGTACCATTTGGATACACTTTGGAGACATTTTGAAACTCTATCACACATCTTACCTACCTTCTATGTATTATCAATAACTGAAAAACGGCAAACTAACTGAAATCACACACTTTCCAGTTAGTCGCCATTTCCATATGTATTATTGTGTTTTCACTTTCTTTCCATAGTCACGAACGATATCAAATTTACTATCATCAGATTTCACATATCCTTCGTGTGAGTATACCTCTTTAATGATTTTGTGCCCTTCTTCATTCTTTCCTATTTCAATGAAAGCATCTTGTAATTTCTTGCTCCACTCCGCATCTAAATCAGAACGTACAGAAATCGTATCGTTTGGAATTTTCTCCGTAAATTTTACTATTTTCGTTTGATCGAATATATTCGGATAATCTTTTTTTACAATATTACGAGCATCTTGGAATACAACAGCTGCATCAACATCACCATTTAAAAGAGCAATAAGTGACTGATCATGACCTTTTAATGTAACAGGTTTCACATCCTTTAGCGGATCGACTCCCTCTTTTAACAATACAGCTGCAGGCCATACATACCCTGCTGATGATGTTACATCTTGATAACCAATTTTTTTACCCTTTAATTCTTTTACACTGTTAATATTAGAATCTTTCTTAACAACAAACTCTGATTTATAAAAATCTACTAAGTCCTTTGTGGGAGCTCCAGTTTCATCATCTACCCCAAAACGTTGCGCCTGTAATATTACGTTTGCAGCCTTTTTCTCATGCGCTAACACATACGCTGTTGGAGGTAAAAATCCTACATCTACTTGTTTTGATGCCATAGCTTCTACAATTGTATTGTAATTCGTTGAAATACTAACTTTTACCGGAATGTTTAATTTATCACTTAATAGATTTTCCAATGGTTTTGCTTTTGCCTCTAACGTATCTGCATTTTGAGAAGGAACAAATTGAACATTTAACGTCTTCGGTACATAACCTTTTTTCGTATCCTCATTTTTACTTGCACTTGATTCCTTCGTTCCACAGCCACTTAATAACCCCGCTGCTAGTACAACTGTTGTGCTCATTGCAAAAACTTTTTTCAACATGTGAATGCCTCCATTTTTCGTTGTTATAAAATAACCTTCCGTAAACATGAAGAAATATATCACATATTTTTACAAACAATTACTTATTTACAGAATCTTTACACATTCTATACATTCTGATTAAAATTCTTTTCATATATTTGATATGATTAATTGAAAGATAACAATAGAAAAGGTGAATGGTATTGAATCAAAATCAAATTGTAACTTTAAATATTTTATTAACAAGCGATGTACATGGTACTGTGTATCCAATTCACTACCAAGATAACTCCAAAGCAGAAATTGGTTTAGCTAAAATTTCTACTCTTATAAAAAAAGAACGTTCCAAAAATACAAACGTTCTTTTAGTTGATAACGGTGATTTCATACAAGGAACACCTTTAACTTATCATTACGCTACATACGAAAAAGATAAGAAAAATCCAATGTCCTTATTGGCCAACTATTTAAATTATGATGCTGCAATTATCGGCAATCATGAATTTAATTATGGAATGGATATATTAAATCATGCTGTAGAAACTGCAAACTTCCCGTACTTATCAGCAAACATTTTAGATAAAAACATAAAAGAACCTTATTTCGGGAAACCCTATATAATAAAACATATTGAATCAAATATAAAAATTGCTATTTTAGGGGCAACAACACATTACATCCCGAATTGGGAACAGGCCCATCATATTAAAGATTTACTATTTGAAGATGCATTAGAAACAATAAAAAAGTGGGTTCCTTACATCCGTAAACATGAGCAGCCCGATTTACTAGTCGTAGCCTATCACGGGGGATTTGAACGCGATTTTCAAACAGGAGTACCGACTGAAGTTTTAACAGGTGAAAACCAAGGATACGCAATGTATGATGAAATTGATGGTATAGATATTTTACTAACAGGCCACCAACACCGAGAAATTGCTCAAACTTTAGATAATGGTGTAACAATTTTACAGACCGGATGCAATGGACACTCCGTTGGAAAGGTAAAAGTAATATTCGAAAAAACAGAACAAAAATGGGTAAAGAAAAATAGTTACGCACAATTATTGCCTGTGCAAGGAATCGAGGCCGACAAAGATGTTCTTTCCTTGGTCGCCGATTATGAAGAGAAAACACAAAAATGGCTTGATCAGCCTATTGGCATCATTCATGGAGACATGCGAATTTCAGATGCTATGCAAACTCGTTTGCAAGACCATCCTTTTATTGAATTCATAAATAAAATCCAGATGGATATAGCTAACGTTTCTATTTCTTGTACAAGTTTGTTTCATAATACATCTCCAGGATTCCCGAAACACGTCACAATGCGGGATATCGTTTCCAATTATATTTACCCAAACACATTAAAAGTTATTCGAGTGACTGGAGCCGATATAAAAGATGCTCTCGAACTTTCTGCTTCTTATTTCACATTAAATAAAGTTGGAGATATAATTGTTAATCCTGCATTCATAGAACCAAAACCTGCGCATTATAATTACGATATGTGGGAAGGGATTTCGTATGTATTAAACATTTCAAAACCAATTGGTGAAAGAGTAGAGTCTTTACAGTATAAAGGCGCTACACTCGATATAAATGAAGAATATGACGTTGTTATGAATAATTATCGAGCAAACGGCGGAGGGAACTTCTTCATGTTTCAAAATAAACCAGTAATAAAAGATATTCCAACAGATATGTCTGAACTTATTGCTAACTATATATTGAAGCATAAAAGAATAGAAGCAACGAGAAATAACAACTGGAAAGTTATTAAATAACAAATAAAAAAGATGGGCTTCGCCCATCTTTTAATTTAATTTTGCATTATCTTGCTTTTTTAAAGCTTTTAATTTCGCTGGTGTAACATCTGTACCTTCTTCGTTAACGACTTTAATTCCTTTAAGTTCGTTTAACATATTTTGACGAAATCCTTTTAAATATTGTTCTCGTAGCGATTGACGCTCACGTTGTTCTTCTTCAGTTAAACCTTCAGCTTTTGCTTTTTTCGCTAAGAAGTTAATGCGTTCAACGAGTTCGTGATTAAGCATCTCGAATCCCCCTTCTAATCAAAACTGATTATTATCATACAATAGTTACTCTTCTTTATCAAGCAATTGCTTTGTATACTCTACGTATCTACGATGTACAGTCGCTTTTGAAACATTATGACCAAATCCACGAAGCGTTGCCGCAATTTCTTCGAAAGTGAGTTCACTCTTGCGCAAACGTACAATTTCCTCAATTGGCACTTCTTTTTTCTCTCGCCCTACGCTTAAATGACGATTTTTCAAATTATTTTCTGGCCGATAGCCTTTTTCTACCGCGCGTTGCATACCACGTTTAATTTTCAAGTTATGAATCTTTCTTTGATATTCTTCAACAATACTAATTATATCTAATACCATCGAATCAGAATCCGACAATTGTAATTCACCATTATGCGTATGTGTATATACTTTTATTCCCTCTTTATGTAAACAATGCATTAACGCAATCTTCGCATTCCCTCTACCAAGACGTGTTTCATCTTGTATTAGAAGTGCATCAACTTGTTCATCTCGAATTGTATCTAATACTTCTAATATGCCATCACGTTCAATTGTATAGCCACTAGCCTGTTCCTCAATCACTTTTGTCACATTCATTTCATAGCGCTCAGCTAAATGCAATAATTCATCCTTTTGACGCAATAACGATGTTTCTTGTGCTTCTTTTGTTGTACTCACACGTGCATAAACAATTGCATTCATTTTGAACCCTTCTTTCTCGCTATATTTTCTCTCTAGTGTATCATAAATCTCCCTTTTGTTCGAACTTATGTTTGTAGAATGTTTTTTCGCATGTTATACTTATTAATAAGAAAAACGAAAGAAAACGAGGTGTTAGAAAACATGGAAAAGTTAACGAAACGCCAGCAAGACATTCTCGACTTTATTAAGCTAAAAGTACAAGAAAAAGGATATCCACCTTCCGTACGTGAAATCGGTCAAGCAGTCGGCCTCGCTTCTAGTTCTACAGTGCACGGACATTTATCACGACTAGAAGAAAAGGGCTATATCCGACGCGATCCAACAAAACCACGAGCAATCGAAATTTTAGGCGATGACCGAATGGATACAGAAACACAATCTGTTATTCAAGTTCCAATCGTCGGAAAAGTTACTGCCGGTTTACCGATTACAGCAGTCGAAAGTGTAGAAGAGCACTTCCCACTTCCAGCTAGTATCGTTTCTGGATCAGATCAAGTATTTATGTTACGTATTTCTGGAGATAGCATGATTGAAGCTGGTATCTTTGATGGAGATTTAGTTGTTGTCCGCCAACAACAATCTGCATACAACGGTGAAATTGTCGTTGCCTTAACAGAGGATAACGAAGCAACTGTTAAACGTTTCTATAAAGAAAAAGACCACTTCCGTCTACAGCCGGAAAACTCTTCATTAGAACCTATCATTTTAAAACAAGTGTCAGTTATTGGAAAAGTAATTGGCGTATATCGTGATTTACATTAAAAATAATAAAAGAAGATAATTCCCTTATTTATATAGGGAATTATCTTCTTTTATATATTGGTAGATTTTAATTCATTCCAAAAAACTCGAATGAATCTATCTTCTCATCTATTATTAACGTGTTTCTATAGTAACATCTCCAGCAGCCGTTTTGCCGCTAATCTTTTTACTCCCATTACCAATTGTTACGTTTTTATTTTCCTCATTAAAAATTGTCACATCTCCACCAGGAGTTTGCCCAGTTATTACTGCATCTTTTGGTTTTTCCGATAAAGTAATAGTTACATCTCCAGCAGTTGAGCTTGCCTCTACATCATACTTAGGATCATGATCCATAATATATACATCCCCACTAGTCGTTTTTGCTGTTACTTTCCCCATAACCTTTTTAAAGTTCACCTCACCAGCTTTTGTAGATCCCTCTACGTTCTTAGCTGTTACATACTTCAAATCCACTTCTCCTGCCAGCGTTCCAACATTTACGCGGTCACTTTTCACATCACTTATTTCTATTTGTCCAGCTGCTGAATTTACTTTGATCTCTTGGTAAGAACGTTCTGGTACAAATATAGTCAATGTAGACGTTTGAAATCCGAAATTGTAAAAGGAAAAATCAAACGAAACATCTTTTTTTCTTTCCCCAATAACTTTTAATGTGTCACCATCTTCAGTAATACGAATTTCTTGTTTACTTACATCTCCTGTTTGCTTTACATAAAAAGAGGCATCCGGAGATTTTTGGACGACAATATCCCCAGCACCTAACTTAACTTCTATATTTTTTAACGTTTCGTTTTTAATTACGTCTTCTTTATCGCCTTTTTCTGCAGTTTGTACTGCTTTTTCATATGTTTGTGAAATCCCTATTACTCCAATAATGATACAAGCGATAGCTACTAACAATATTTTTTTCATCATCTACTCCCCTTTTATCATTTTGAAGTTCCATATCACATAACGTACGCACAATCTTTTAAACCACTTCGTACTATAATACGCTATCATACATAACAACAAACCTACTCCAACAAATGTTATACTAACGAAAAGATCCAACCATATAAAAGTGCCCATAAATACTTTTACGATAACGAAAAATGGTGTCACTACACTAGCAATCCCACCGACCCAAAAAGAAAATATAAAACCGATAATTGCAACTAAAGGGCCTAACACGATAATAAAATTAAATAAACTAAGTCCAATCGCCGCCATGACAGCTCTTGTAACATTTGAAGTCGATGGATCTTTTTTCATTTCATCGAAACGATACATCGCAAGTAATTCTTTTGCAATTACTTTAGGAGAACCAAGTCCTTTTATTATTCCTAATTCAGTTTTCCCTTCTTCTATCCCAAACTGAAAGTGCTCTTCATAATCAAATAAAATATCTTTCCTCTCTTCTTCCGGTAACTTTCTAAGCTGATTCGATAATTCTCTAAGGAATTGTTCTTTATTCATCCCAATTCACCCCTTCAATAATTTCTTGTACCCCTTTCGCAAAATCACTCCACTCTGTTACTAACAAATGAAGTTGCGTCTCTCCTTGCTCTGTTAGCTGATAATATTTACGAGGCGGTCCTTCCGTGGACTCTTTTAAATACGTTTGAAAATATCCCTCTTTCGTTAAACGACGTAATAATGGATATACTGAACCTTCCGATATTAAAAATTTATTTGAAATTTGCTGTACAAGTTCATAACCGTAACTATCTTTACGTTTCACAAGTGCCAAAACACATAGCTCTAACACACCTTTTTTAAACTGAACGTTCAAATGTAATCCTCCTTTCTTAGTTTAGTACTGTTCAATACACGGTACTAGATATATCCATAATATACCACTTGGTACTATTTATTGCAAGGTACTTGTTTATATGTATTCACTGACTTTAAAAACGCGCAAATAAAATCCCGAATAAGATTCTGTTGTAGTTCACCATTATTCGAGATTTTATTCGATTCGAACTGCATTCATACAAAGCTTCATTCAATTTTTCTCCTCTAAGAACCAACTTCCATTTGTGACCCTAGTAAATTTCGAAATACACCTTTTCTTTCTTTAGCTAGTTGATTAAATTCACCTTTTTGAACAATTTCACCTTTTCCTAAAACAATAACTTGATCTGCATTGCGTATAGTAGATAAGCGATGTGCAATAACAACAATAGTCATTGTTCCTTTCAATCTTTCTATTGCTGATTGGATTTTCACTTCATTTTCAGTATCTAACGCACTCGTAGCCTCATCTAATACTAAAATCGACGGTTTTCTTAAAATAGCTCGAGCCAATACAAGTCGCTGACGTTCACCACCTGAAAGCCTCACCCCACGATCTCCAATCAGTGTATCAAGTCCATTTGGAAGCATTCGTACAAATTCAGTTGCTGCCGCAAATTCTAATGCAGCCCAAATTTGTTCTTCATTTACATTCGAGTCAATCATCATTAAATTCTCTCTTATACTAGCATTAAATAAGAACGGATCTTGTGGTACATAGCTAATAGCCTGTCTTAATGATAATAAATTATCAGTTGTAAGAGGGGTACCATCTATTAACACTTGACCTTTTTCTGGTTGGATTAACCCCATTAACACATCAATTAATGTACTTTTCCCAGCACCAGAATGTCCTACAATTGCCGTCATACTATTTATTGGAATTTGTACATTAATGTTTTGAAGTGCATATAAAGCTTCTTGCTTATTATAACGAAAAGAAACATCCTTACACTCAATACCTTGTTTTATACAAATCGGCTTTATATGTTTTTGCATGTATATATCCTGCATTTCAACCGCTTCATTACACTCCTGTTGCAATTCCCATAATGACTTAAAGGCAGGAATGCTTGCAGCCAGTTGTTCTAAATTTGACTGAATCGTCATGAACCTTGGCCATAATCTTGAAAAAATGAGAATGATTAATAGTAACTGGGCCGTTTGCGCTTGAAACATATTTACTGACAAAAATATAAAAAATGCAATTAATATAGCCATTGAAATTTTATAAAACAATTGAGAGTTTGACCTTATTCTCATATACTCCATTTGTTCGCTACTCATCTTTTTTGTTATAGATTGAAACCAATCCAAACGTGATCCTTCCAAAGTATTGCTCTTTATATCTTTAATTCCATTGAAATGATCTGTTATACCAGAAAGATAGTCTTTTGCCAATTCTGAGGTCTTACCGCCTAGTATCCGTGCTTTTTTTATAAAAACACGAGAAGCTACCAAGAACAATAAGCCAAAGCCCAAAACAAATACAGTGACTTGGGGAGATAATAAAAACGCAAGCCCTACCTGTATGAATGTAAATAGAATAGTAGCTAGCAATTGTAAAATTAAATTAATCCCATAACTAACACGAGCTAATTCTGTAGTTAATATATTAATTAGATTTGTTTTCCTTTTTTCTAAAAAAAATCTCCACTTTGCTTTTAAAATCATACTATATGTTTCTACTCTTAACTTTCGTACAAAAACTTGTTGCGTTCTCGCATCTCTTAACGTTATATTTCTTTGCAGTATATTTTGACTTAACACTATTAATACATATATACCTAAAATAGAAATTAAACTTGTTGTTTTAGGGAAATTCTGCAAAATTCTATAGACAGGTGCAATAAAAGAAGTCTCCTCACCTGTATTAATTATTCCAGTCATACTTATCATAGGAAGTAATAAAATAATACCTATCCCTTCAAGTAAACTTATTAACACCATACCAAATAAATTCACATACAGTATTTTTCCTGCTGAAGAATATAATTTCTTCATAAAATATATAATATAATTCATCGATGTTCCCCCAATAACAAAGCAAACTTCTTCGTTTTTCTCCAAATACATAGAAACGGACGTAAAGGAAAATATAAAAAATGAAGAAATTTAGGTAACGGCAATGTTTTCGCATCAATTGGATAAGGATATAGTTGGCTCATAATAAATAAAGTTTTTTGCTGATTAGACATTAACGAAAATAAATGTCGACTATGATAAGCAAGTACTTCTTCAGGAACCGGATCGGTATGCAAGTTTATCATTTGCTTGAAATAAAACAAGGCTTCTTGCGCTAACTGTTTTGAATGTTTTTTAGCTACTAATTCCATCATTCTTTCATCCATCCGTACACCTAGCAATTGAGATGACAAAATTAATGCTTGTCCTCCTAAATGTAGCATTTGATATGTTTTCATTAGTTTATGAATCTCACTCCAATTAAGATCTTGATTGACAATTTTTTTTATATCTACTAACCAGCGTAATCTGGACCAACCATGTCTAGCACCATGAGATACAAGAAATAAAAATAAATCTTCCTTCCCTAGCATATATACGGAATTACTCGTAAGGGTGCTTTTTCTCTTTCGCTTCCAAAGCTCTTCAAACCCAGGTTCCTTACTAGGTCCGGGATTTAACCGCCAATGAATCTCAAGCTTAATCTGTTTTGTCGGATGAAAAAATGTTATATGATGATGCCTCCATTTCCAATCATTTAATATCGTTTGAATATAATCGTCTTTTACATACCCCTGCTCTAAAAGTAGCATTTCTACTTTTTCTAAATTTTGAATTGGAATAAGAACGTCCAAATCACAGGATGTTCGTAAAGAAATATCTCCATATAAATCCTGAGATAGTACAGGCCCTTTTAGAAAAATCATACGAATCTCATTTTCATTACATATTTTATTTATTCGTTCCATTTCAGCACTTAAATAAAGCATTTGAAATGTATTTTTTTTATATTTTCTATTCAAGGATTGTACAATATGTGAAGGAATTATTTCCTCATCTACCTGTTTAAGTTTTTGATATATCACCGGATAAACGCGATGATGCACAACCTGTTCAAGAAATAATTCCCAATCAATATCCGAAAACCATTCATTGCTGTAAGTTTGCATTGTTTCATCATCTTTTAACTTCAAAATTGCAAAAAGAAGTTTCAATTCCTTAGACATGAACTCTACATTAAGACCAAAATCTTTCTCCATTTTACTCTCCTTTAATAGTGTTCTCACTTAGCCTCTTTGCAAATGATCCAACGACAGTGAATTTCTCCATTCCTTCCGATCCAGTAACATAAAAAGAACCGCTACGTAACCATGCATGTGCAATTAGTGCCCCACTATTATCCTTAGCAGTTCCTAAATAAAGAGTACTCTCAATGTCACGTTTTTCAAGCATTTTCATCCCAGCTATCGCTTTAACGAGACATTGACTTTCCCAAAAAGTATAACGACTCATAATAGAAATTGCTTCGGACACCTCCTTTAGTGTATCCTCGTGTTGCTGAATTTGAGCAACTGATGTTTCGTTCATGTAATCCCCTAAAGAAGGTGCAACTTTGGAAAAGGTAATACTTTTTAGTACACGCGCCCATCCTAAAAAAATAAAAGCCTCTAAAAATAAAAGCTTTGTTTCCATGTTCAGCAATAAAAATACCCTTAACCTTTTCACAATATTCATTAATCCCTTCCTAACAGTTCTTTTGAAATTACAAATCTATCTATTAGGCTGATCTTTTATTTGAATTAACCCTTCTTGAAATAAACACTCTAAAAAGGAAAGAACTTGCTCTTCACAATCTTTTCGTTCAATATCATAGTTGGATACTAGCATAGTAACAAGCTGATTAATTATTATTGGCTTTTCAATAAGCTCCCATATTTCTCCGCCTATTTCACCTAAGTTATAGTACTTTCCTTTCTGGACATTTAACATAACTTTTTCTCCATCCATATCGCTTACTATATTACCTTTACTTTGGACAACGTTATGTTTTAATGATATTTTTCTCGAGTGGACAACCATCAACCATACTCCCTTTCTGTATAGTATTTAAAATAACTTCCACAAGCTCATGAGCTGTAAATCTTGAAGTCGGGCGACTTACTTGAAACATTTCCATTCCACTTGCAATATGAGTTGAAGTTTCAAAATGCCATTCCATTAATCCTAATTTAGAAATCAAAGAACTCCTAAAAGTATGACGGTATAATTTATACAAGCGTGCGAGCCCTTCTATACGGGTCGTCTCAATATCTTCTCCCTGTGTTTTTACTAATTCAATAACACCAGCAAGAGGTAATGGATCTGGAAAGAATTGAGAATTCACAGGAACAGCATACTTCGTTTCTCTTTCAAACAAAGGGCTCAATTGCGCTACTTCCATCCCCAACTCATTTATGCTCTCTTGCCATAATTTTTGTTGTGCGTAAGAAGGATGAACTATTGCAGTATTTTTATTCAAAAGAGACACAGCAACTACATCATCACTTAAAAGCTGATATCCTTTATTCAAAAAAGCCGAGGCTAACGTTGATTTTCCAGCTCCTGAATCACCAATTAATGCGTATGCTTTTCCATCTATGGCAATTACACTCCCATGCAATGGGAGTGTTTTACGTTGCATTAAAAGCGCCCCCATACAAGTTCCTAGAATATATAAGCGAATTTTATCTTCTTCTGCGTCTGCCATAGGTGAAAAGGTGATTTTCTCGCCGGCCTGTATAGAAAATATTGCAGTTTGAGGAACATGAAACATAACTACATTATCCTCCACTACAATTGTTTTTTGCTTTTCCGCGCTATATTTACACCACTGTTCTGACAAATCCGTTATTTCAACTTGAACATCTGCCACCTCTTTTTTTTCATTCAGCTGAGACAATTCGGGTAATGGAATTTCACTTACTATTTTTAACCCGAAAGCTTGATATAACACATTCCCCATAGAATCAAACATCCTATCCCCCACATTGTCAATTTTTTGAAAGCTCTTATATAATAAAGCTATATAAGAGCTTTATTTTTCCAATGACTTAACTGTACTTAACTGGATCATCTGGGTCAGGTTGAACAGCATCTGGATATTTATGCCCAGGCCCAGCCATAGTCATATTAATATTAAGTACTTCTAATACAGGTTGTTTCCATTCCTTTTTCATACGTATCACCTCCTTTCATATTGCTTTTTTTATAAATCGATAGAAGATTAAGCTGCGCATTAAAACTCTAAAATCTAAATCAAATGCATATTCTGGTCGAGGTTCTTTACAAATTTTTGAGATAGCTTTCTTAATTACCTCTACATTTAGAAATTCAGAGATTACTGGATCTACACTAAGTTCTTCAACTTCCTCAATAAATTCATTCCAAAAAGGAGCCATACGGTAAACACCATCTGCACCTTGAATACCGCGAACCCGTTGATTCAATCGTACTTTATCAGGAAGGAAGCTCTTTGTGGCTCTCCGGATCAGGGCTCTATCTAAACCATTTTGAACATACTGTTCTTCTGGGACTGACAAACAAAATTGAATCAATCGTAAGTCATTTGTGGGATCACGATCCCATAAGGCATAACGTAATGATAATTTCGTTTCATACGTGCCATTTATGCTCCAATAATATGGTTTTTCAAACTGTTCTCTTTTCATTTCATATGCATTAGAAATAGCGGTGCCTGTTATATCGATTTCTTGTTCTCTAAGTCTGTCAAAAACATTCATTTCCCTTGCAAATTCCGGATTAATTATTACGGAATTTGCATCTTGTTTTCCTGAAAAAAGTAACTGATGCAAAAATGGAAATGCCTTTCGTCTTACCACTTCAAAAACACGTGATTTTTTTACTCCTATATTTCTACTATATAAATATAGTTCACGATAAAAACGAATCCAATGTAGCTTTTTCAATAACATTGCCTGGTAATCTAAAATAGGTCCCCATGATACTGTCCAATTACCTCTTTGACCACTAAGAAGTACTCCTATTCCCTGCTGAGATGCTTTTTCATAAACTCCACTCAACCAAAAAGTATTCTCAAAAAATTTATATGGCATCTCCATTGTTTCCAGCCAATCATCAATTTCCGATAGTGGGCTTCTCTCTGGCAATTCTAAATAATAATCCTGTATATTCCCTACATGCTCTACAGTCGATTGAATAAATGGTCTTTCGTCAGCTATCCTACCTTTGTGTGTCCAATCTTCAAATCCTTCTACTGGAACATAACTATACGTATGTAATTTTTTATTTTCAGTCCGTAAATCCCTTGCAGCAAAACTAACGACAGAACCTGAGTCTAACCCTCCACTCAAATGGGCTCCGACTTGGTGGTGTGTTCGCAAACGTGCCTTCACTGCACTTTTATACACCTCTCGAAACGCCTCTTCATACTCTTCATTTGATTTTAAATTAAGCATTTTCCCAACAGTTGGTGTATAGTATCGTGAAAACTTCACTTCGCCTTCCTTTACCAAAATAGTGTGTGATGGAGGCACTTGTTCTATATATTTATAAACTGTTAACTGTGGATCTACCGATTCGAAATTTACAGGTATAGCTAAAAATTCAGCAAGCCACTGCTCATTCAATTTTTTCTCAATATACGGTAGAGTAAATAACGGATTTATAATGGTACAAAAAGCAAGTTTTTCCTCACCACGATAAAAATAAAGGGTCCGACTTCCTGAAAAATCTCTGGCACCAAAAAGAATTTGTTTTTTCTCATCCCAAATCATAAAGGCAAAATCGCCTACCAAATATTTTGGAGCCGCTTCCCCCCATTTCTGATAAGAGAGTAAAATCAACTCACTATCTGTCATGTTTTTTCTATCCGAATAATCCACTTGTAATTTTTCAAATAACTCATTACGATTATCAATAATAGCATCTGCTGTAATTGCCAATTGCTTTTCATAATTATAAAAGGGTAATTGTTCACCAACTGACTCTGGTGTAATCCATTGTGCATGACATCCTAGAAAAGCATTTTCTTTGTGCCATATTTGAATATCGTCAGCAGGGTACTTTTGTAATTCACTCATTAATCGTGTGCCATGTTCAATTGATATAGGTTCATTATTAAAGTGAATAATGCCAGTTATAGCGCTCATTTCTTCCTCCTAATATATGAAAAGTTACTACAATTACTATTTACATATTAAATTCGTTAAACATACCCCTTTATCATTCTTTTTAAAGAACGAAATTTTTTATTTTTATTACTTTCTCAATTACATGCTTTAATTTACTCTCAGACTTATATATTATAGACATTTCCAAATCTATACTCCTCCCTTTTTTTATGTAAATTGAAACTGAACACTAGAAAAGATTCATTATAAAGAACAATTAGTGGTACGTATACAAATCTAATTCAAATTCCATTTTCACTTACTTTTCTTTTAATTCTTCCATTCTACAGCTTTTAAAATGCTTTGAATTACCCTTTGTTGATCTTCTGCTAACATATTAGATCCTGAAGGCAAACAAATTCCACTTTGAAATAGGTACTGCGACACATCTTCATTTTTGCTATGCGGATAATACTTCATCTCTTTAAAGAGCGACTGCATATGAAGTGGCTTCCACATAGGACGCGCTTCAATGTTCTCTTCTGCTAAAATTCTCAACAATTTCCCAATAGAAATCCCAGATTCCTTTTCATCAATTGTCAATGTAGTAAGCCAACGATTTGGGCGAGTATGTTCTAATTCAGGCATAAAATAAAACCCTGGCATGTGAGATAGCGCTTCGTAATACCGTTTATATACAAATCTTCTAGCTCTCACCCTATCTTCTAACACTTCTAATTGTCCTCTACCAATACCAGCTAAAATATTACTCAGTCGATAATTATACCCTATCTCACTATGCTCATAATGTGGAGCTGGATCCTTTGCTTGTGTCGCTAAAAATCTCGCTCTTTCCAATGCTTCTACATCATTAGAAACTAGCATTCCACCACCTGAAGTTGTAATAATTTTATTTCCATTAAATGAATAAACACCAAATTTCCCGAATGTACCGCTTGCTTTTCCTTTATATGTAGAACCAAGAGATTCTGCTGCATCCTCAACTATAGGAACATTATATTGATGACAAAGTGAGAGAATTTCATCTAGTTTAGCACTCTGACCATATAAATGAACAAGAATGATAGCCTTAGGCAAATTCCCCATTTTATTAGCTTCATATAATGCATGTGCCAATGCACTCGGTGACATATTCCAGGTTTCCGGTTCTGAGTCAATAAATACCGGTTCCGCTCCCAAATAAACAATCGGATTTGCACTCGCTACAAAAGTAAAACTGGAACAAAATACTGTATCTCCCTTTTGAATACCTAATAACTGCAAAGCTAAATGAATAGCAGCAGTACCTGAACTAACTGCAGTACCTCCTCTAACTCCTACAAAAGATGCAAGTTCTCGTTCAAACCCATCGACATTTGGCCCAAGAGGAGCAACCCAGTTTGTATCAAATGCATTTTGGATATATTTTTGTTCATTCCCACTCATGTGCGGAGAGGAAAGGTAAATTCGCTTTTTATGCTGAACTGTGTGCATGTAAACACATCCTTTATACATATTTAAATACTATGTATCTAAAAACATATGCTTTAATACAGATATATCAGATAATCTCCTTAAATTATCAATTGTATAATGTGCTTTATAAGCTTGCTCAACTATAAGATTATGGTAAATTCCATCTTCTCTACTAATATGGATCGTTAACCATTTCAATTTCTTGGCCGTTATAAAATCCTTACTTAAATTATCTCCTATATAGACACATTGCTCATGAGGCACCTGTAATTCCTTACTTATTTTTTCATAAGGAATTTTGCTTGGTTTCCAACATTCTTTTCCTAGCTTATCAGTGAGAATTATTGAATGAACCCTCTCTTTTAACTTTAATGCATTTATTTTTCTTTTTTGAGCAACTAAATATCCATCTGAAATAAGTCCTATTTTAACGGTATTAACCAAATTATTTAGTACCCAATCCGCTTCATCCAACAATTGAATATCTGGTTTATGGAACCTATACTGTTCTATCAAATTACTAATCAATTTTTCATCATAATCAATGTCTAACTTTTTAAGTGTTTTATTAAACACAAACTTTCTTTCACCTGAATTGAATAATCGAATTGCGATATTATAAAAACCAATTTTTCCATAGTTATCTTTAATCCAATCATCCACTGCTTTAAAGCCACTTACGACATAATCTTTCTCTTTATATAAAGTATCATCCATATCAAAAACAATTGCTTGAATCACCATATTAAATACTCTCCATAAAAACCGCTTCGTCATATCTAAGCATTGTTAAATTTTCTCTCCAATTAAAGTCTTTATCTATAAAGACTTCCCCCTGACACATTTTAATTGTCCAAAGTGGAAAATTCGCTCCTGCTTCTATTGATAGTGGTATTCCTCCTCCAAAACGAGGGTTTATTTCAATAAACGTAATTTGCCCATCCTCCTTTTTAAAACATTGTAAAGTAATACATCCAATAGGATTAGGAAGAGCTTTTATTACAGTTTCTGCTGCTTGGATGATGTCAAAATCTTTCTTGGTCACACCTTTACTTACCTCACCTGCTCGTGTCTCTATACGCAATCTAGGAACGATCGTTTTTATATTCCCATAGAAATCTACCATGACATCTATAGTGTATTCCTCTCCTGAAACGTACTCTTGTATCATAGCGTTAGGTATATACTCCTTAAAAAATTCCAATTCCTTTTCATTCATTATTTTTGTTACACCTTTACTAGAACTGCCATCATAAGGTTTAATTAATAGTGGAAATTGATATTCCTTTCTTCCAATCTCTTCATCACTATACACTCTAGGAGTTGGTATATTATTAGAGACAAAAAAGTTATATGTGTATTTTTTGTTATTAGCAATTTTATTTAATTCCATACTAGAAACTAGTACTTTTACACCAATACCTTCAAAAACCTCCGAATTATTAGCCATAAGGATTAATTCCGCATCAATTAACGGAATTATTAGATTTATCATTTCAGATCTACATATTTTTAACAATTCATTTATATATCCTTCTTCATTTACACGCGGAACAATAAAATGCTTATCGCTAAAGTAAATGGTAGGAGCAGTTTCTTTTAAGTCTGCAGTAAAGATTTTCCCTTTGATTCCTACTTGTTCAAATACCTCCTTAAATTTTTTAATTAAAGTGACCCTCCTACCAGAGCTAGTAAACAAAATGTTCATTTTATTCCCCCCCATGCTCGATTCCCCCCTTAAAAACTGGCATAGTCACATGCTTATTATTTGTTATCCCTTCCGATTTTAAAACCTTACTAAAAGTTAGATATAAAATTTTCAAATCTAAAAGAAAACTTTGATTCTCAACATACCATACATCTAATTTAAATTTCTCATCCCATGAGATACTATTTCTTCCATTAATTTGAGCCCATCCAGTGATTCCGGGTTTAACATTATGCCTTTTAGCTTGCTCTTGCGAATATAAAGGCATATATTCCATTAATAATGGTCGAGGGCCCACCAAACTTAATTGACCTTTTAGCACATTTATTAATTGTGGTAATTCGTCCAAACTATATTTCCTCAGGAATTTTCCAACTTTAGTTAATCTAGCGTAATCTGGTAAGAGCTCCCCGCTATTATCTCGCTCATTGGTCATCGTACGAAATTTATAAAGATAAAAGGGTTTTCCATGTAACCCTGGACGTTGTTGTCTAAATAAAATAGGTGATCCTATCTGGGTTTTAACTATAATTGCTACTAAAAGAATAATGAAAAAAAAGCAAATTAATAATAATAAAGAAATAAAGATATCCAACAGTCTCTTCATTACCAATCATTCCCCCATCTTAAATTATTACAAATGCTTTTCCAAAGTGAAATAATATATAAAGTATTCATTACGGATTGAAATCAAGTATTTTCAAGTTGTAAGTAAAGAATTGTATTCAATTTTTCTTTACTTATCACCTGCAAACATTTTCTTTAGTACACAACTTTAAAACTTAATAAGTAGAAGAAAGCAATACACATAGGTGCAAAATATATTTTCCAAATGCTTATCCAAGAGACTATTACACACTGTAAAAATCTCAAAAAGTATATTCACAAAAACAATTTTATAAACAACGCTTAATAGTATAAAAAAACATTTATTATTAAAACATTCTCCTACTCACTATTTTTTAGTATGCAGTTAACGTAATAACAAAAAGCTATTATGTTTATAAAAAACATAATAGCTTTTCTCTTTTCTATAGTAGTAACTAAAAGTCAATAAGCATATTATCTATTAGGAATTAGACTATTTCGAATGATTACATTGGACAAAACCCTTCCATGTACCATTATATAATACTTTATAGACATATTTATTAAGAGCCACTCTACTTCATTTCTCATAACTTTTTGAAACTATTCAAATTTAATTATCACCATGCATTAATTTGAATCGATTACACCATTAACAATATTTCCTTGTAAAAATTCCCTCCCCGTAATTGTAATTTTCGCATTATTTAACACGTTATTTTGAATTACTACTTGAGGTGTACTACTCGTTGTTCTATTATCTATCCCAACTTGCATCAAATTTGTGGAATTTATAATATTATTTTGAATTATCACTTGCTTACCAGTAAACGCTGCATCCAAAACAATAATAGCTCTCTGAAGAGTATCATTTGTAATTTTTATAGTATTTCCCCTTAACACTATTTCATCAGATACATTTTGAATATTTAAGACCGTACCATTTGGTTTTTCTATATGACAATCTATCATCTTGAATGCTTTGAGGTTATTCACTGTAAATAACGTGTTATTTCTATCTATACTAAAGAACTTGCAACCTTTTAATTCTAAAGTGCTTCCTGTACTTGCTATCCCCAAAAAGATTACATCCTTAAAAAAGCAATTTGTATACGTCCCTGCAACTAGGGTTGGGGGTTTAACATTATTAAATATAATATTTTCAAATATCCATCCTGATTTAACTGTTCCTACTGGTACATAATTTAAATACAAAACGTCTTGTCCTTCAAATATACAATTTGAGATAGTTTGCGGTTCATTTTTCAGCTCTAATGTCCACTGATACAATGATGACAAGGAATTAAGTTTATCTGTATCGTTTATAAAACGACAGGAATCAACTTTAACCGCATATGGAAAGGGAGTATCAATAATCATTTTACTATTAGAAAAAACATTATCCGATATATTAATAGATCGATTTACATATACACCTTGAACATTTACTTGCGCTCCGTATACATAATTATTGGAAAAAATAACATCTCCTAACAAAGAGACCTTGGTTAATCGGATATTATTCCCTGTTACGATTACCCTATCTGCACCACCATTAATAGACAACCCAACATAAGCATTTGTAATGGTATTCATAATAGAATTATTCGATATATAGATAAATTTCCCATTTACAACAATAATATTATAATTTTTATTATCATGAAAATTATTTCTTTCAATATATATATATTGATTTAAATCATATCCATCTTCAATATCTAGTCCACTTTGTGGATTGGTACCTGCGATGTGATGAATATCATTATCTCGAATATATACATTCTTTGCCCCACATACACTAATCCCTTGTCTACGGCAATCATGTAAATTACATTTTTCTATATAAGTATATTGCGAAAAAGAAGGTACCCGAACATTTATTAAACAATTTGCAGGAGCAGGAACATTCCCCTGATGCAAAACAACTTTAGCATAACTTGCTCCATTAGGGACTTCTACTTCATCAAAGAATTGTACATTGGTTTTTGAAGATAAAAATATATTGTTTGAAGTGTAAAAAATGACATCATAATAATCGCATTTTATTTCAGAACCCAATGCTCCAAATCCATTTCCATATAATCCAAAGTAACCATACTTTACAATAGCCACTTGGTTCATATCAATTTGCAAATTGGAACGTATCTTTGTTGTACTACTTACCAATGAACCATCTGTTGTATTAATTGCTCCCTGTTCAAATGAACTTGCTAATGCTGTAGGAAAAGGTGAAATCTGCCCAAAAGTACTGTTCAGTGTAATGGCATCTCCTGTACAATCTAAAATATCTAGATTATCTAAAGATACAAACCGTGTATTGTTCCCCCCATCAGCAGGTGGAGTAAAACTCCCCAATTCAATGCCGTACCCTGCCTCATGTGTTCCCCCACTAGAGTAATCATGTGTATATCTATCTCCTTGGATAATACCATTTGTTATCCTAGAATATACTTGATTTCTACGAAAACTTATAATTGCATATCCAGTCAAATTATTTGTTTCCATTTTTAATGTCGAACCGTTTAGATTCAAAGTTAAATGACTTGGTGGTTCGATGGGTGTTTGTTTATCAATCAAATATATTCCTCTAGGTAACACAACTTCCGTATAACCTTGTTGAGCCGCCCATACTAGAGCATTATTAATACCTTGGGAAGTATTGATAGCATCAGTCCCATCATTCTTAACATCCCATCTATCTAATTCTAATACATATATACTTGTAGAATTTGTAGCTTCAAATGATTTTGGAATCCATTTTAATTGCGTACTATCATAAGTTAAAATGTCATTATGAAAAGGAGGCTTGGACACCAAATCTAAATCATTCAAATTCCCAAGATTATCCCTTCTTCTCCACATCAATTCACACCTCTTTTTTGCTTTTCTACATCTTATGTTTCATAAGGTAAATTGATTGGATATAAGAGAAGTAATATCACTTTTTATTGTTTTTAGAGATCCATTATTTAGAAAGTCTTTTTACAATTCCTTTCTAAAAAGGTCTATTCTTACTAGCTGTTTTCATTTCAATACTCTTTTATTTATAACTATTTAAACTTACAATATTATTAAAAAGACACTATACTCTTTATACCTAACGCCCCTATTATTACCTACTATTATTTTCAGAACAACCTAAAATCTCTTCCGTAAATAAAGCATTTTTTACTGTGATATGGAAAAAATAAAATTATAATTTATGGATAATTATCATTCGGAAATTTCCGAGTTAATATTTTCGGCTTTATTTTTTTTATTAATATCCGGGTTAAATTAAGGAAATATCTATACTCTTCCGCCTCTTTAAATACCATCCAAAAGATCAGATTCGGAATAATCAGACACAAAATACTACGTATTGCCATGTCCATAAATATATTTATGTGAAAAATATAACCAATAAAATCCGTTGCTATAATAGAAAATAATACAAGCACTACAAACAAAATATATCTAATAAAATATACTTTTACAGATTTTTTAAAAATCATTTTAAATATAATATAAGGGTCATACCAAAAGTAAGTACATAATCTACTAATAACAGTCCCTAAAAGCACTCCTGCTATTCCTATTTGTTTCGCAAGAATTATAGAAACTACAATATTTATAATTGCCGCTATAATAGGCCTGTACTTCCCTTTTTTAAATAAACCTGTGGTTTCTCTAAACATTGTAGTTGTATTTTGCATTCCTGAAGTGAAAAAATTAAGTAATATGAAAAATAATACATACTTATTAAACACATATTCCTCACCTAACCAGATTGTTATAAAAGGATTTATCAAATTCCAAAGGCAAACTGTACAAAATCCATATATCCAAAAATTAAAAAAGTTAATTACACGAAAAATAAAATATTTTTTGTCTGCATTTTCTTTCACATTCAAATTTCCAACACTAGCAGTGATAGAATAAAACAAATAGCCTAATAAGGTATTTAATGTATTTAAGATCAACAAATAATTTGAATAAACCCCAACCCAAATAACCCCAATAAATTTCGATATAACTATATTATCTGTTGCATTAATTACTACACCACTAATTTTATATAGCAACAAGGAATACAAATTCTCAAAAAACTCATGTCTGTCTGTCTTAGATAATTTCGCATTATTTTTTTCTTTTAAAAATGGATATAATTTATTTGCCTTATTTGCAATATATACATTCTCAATTACTTTTAATGTTAATTGAGCTACCAGTACTACAATGTAATCACTAATAATTATTAATAAAACAATTTGTAATGCATTAGATATAATTATGAACAAAGTGTGTATTTTAGAAATAATATAGTTACTTTGATCAGCAATAATAATAGATTGCTTATATACAAAATAATATGATGACACTGAACTTATTAAAAATAAAAGATAGATAATGTTAATGTCTTTAATCGTAGTATCTGCATTCACTAAATGATCAAGAAATGGCAATAGAGATAACCCAATTAATAAAACTACTACTCCTATTAATCTGTATGCTTTTTGATATAAATTCATTAATGCCTGTATTTTATAAATATCCTTCTCAGCTAATGGCCTATATAAACTATATATTATAGCTGTATCAAATCCTAAATTAGCTAGGGAAAACATCAATAGTATACTTGTAAAAAGCCCATCCACACCTAAATATTCTATACCGAGTGTAATAATAAAAACAGTTCGAACAACAAATCCCATACCAATACTAATTATTTGTCCAGACAAACCGAATAAAATATTTTTTAAGGAGTTTTGTATTCTCATCGTAATACCTTCTATATTTTAGTTGTTTTGCGTACCCACTCTACTAAATTTAGCACTAATCTTCCTCTTTAAAATCGGGAAAAACTTTGTTATCCTGTATTTTAATAACGCTTTTCTTCGTTGCGCCTTGAAATCATAATCTAGAAACCAATTTAGTAAATTTTTATCTGTAATACAATCACAATTTTGTTTCATTCGCACTTGGATTAAATTCCAATACATTTCAATGAATGTATTAGTAAAAAACTTCACCTCATTATTTAAAGAAGTTTTAACGTACTGATAAAGATTACTTGGAATATTAAAACCATATTCACGAGGGTCTCTCCCTTCAGCAATAATTCCCATAATTGTTCTTAAACATTTTTCACATTTACAACAATTTTCTTCATTTTTAAAACATACCCTGATATTAACAGGTTCTTTACTACCTGAATAATGGTCCACAACAACTTTAATCTTTTCTTGCCTAGTAAGTTCGTATCCATCATGAAAGACTGTTCCAGATGCATATTTTATTTCATTATCCACAGTTGGATCAGATGCACAAGTAACTTGATATAATGGGGAATTAGAACTTGCAATGTATATACATTTTATCTTAAGTTTAAAAGCTATTGGAATAGCTGCAGATATTATTGCTAGACCATGATGCAATCCATGCCACCATGTATCGTTTAACTTTTCTCTAAAATCATGGTCAATGTTCCCTGCAATTATAAAGGTCCCATAGTTAGATTGTATAAAAATATTTTCTAGTCCATTATCCTTTACAAAATTTACGGCATTTTCTTTATCTGCCTCCCATACTTTACTACCCTCTATTTCATTTTCATGCCATCCATATTCAGTAACTAACAAAGGGTGTTTATCTTTTATTCTTATAAATGTAGTAAGTGCATCCAATCCACCACTAAATAAAGATGCCGCTTCAAGTTCCGGAATGTAAACATTATCAATAATTTCTCCTACAACCATGGATCCTTTAAATTTCACACCAGGAAACATGTTTTGATATGCATTTTTTATATTATTTAAACAAATATAAAAAGATTTATCTAATTCATTTATTACTATTGTTGAATTAGTAATCCATACAAGAGGAACTACATTCGCAACAAACGGAATAGCCAAAATACTTAAAGCGATGTCAGATACATCATAGTTATATTCAAGAAACATATGATTACTTGTCTTAAAATACTTTTGTAAATCCCCCTTAATACTAAAATAATAATCAACTCTATTATTTCTTACGACAATTTTATCGAGAATTATACTATTCATTTGAGCCTCCTAATAAATCGCCATTTTTATCACAATACATTTGTTAATTAGAGAACTGTTTTAACCATTGATTTACTACATCAAAATTCACTTGAACATCCGTGATAAACTCTGCATTTATCATTTTTTCGAGATTATTTAAATCTTCTCTATCAATCAGATTTAAATTATACGTTTCCCCCATCCCCTTAGCTCTTTCATCTATAGAGATAATTATTGCACGTTTTTTATGACGCATAGCAAATATACCGCCATGTAAACGTGTTCCAATATAATCAACGGCTGTATTTAGGATTTTTTCATATGCCTCTATAGTAGGAGATATAATTTTTATACCTTGTATACCCTCTAAAGATTTTAAATATTCAAAATCATCAGCATCTTGTATCCAAAAGTAGACATTTTCATAACTTTTGTTAAGTATATCTATCAGTAATTGATCTTTTTCACGATCTTTAGAATGATGAGTTAATGTAAAAACAACCGATTCCGATTTTCCACTCGGAATTCCCCTACAAAAATCAGGCGTAAAAGACCACAAAGTTGCACAACCAGTATTTAGAGCTTTAAACCCCATTTCTTCTAAAAATTTTTTTGTTCTTTCATCTCTAACGCTATGTATATATTCATGCGATAAAACTTTTCTATATAACATTTTTGTATAGGGATTTATTTTATTCCCTTTGCCTGCACCCACTCCAACCAGAATACTCCCCTTTAAAGGACCATAATTAAATATATTTATATTCCACTGTGGAAAATGAGTAAACATATCCATTGCTAGCAAATTCGAACCACCTACAAACTTATATTTCGCATCACTATAAATCTTTACCCTATTTGATTTTCTCGCTACTTGGTACCAATGAAAAGGTGAAACATGAGTAGGTAATGTTAAAACATATGCATTTTTAGTTATATCAGAAAGATGATGCTTTACACACTTCATTATTATATCGTCACCCTTGTTAAGAGAACCTACTGATGTATCTAATACTAAAACATTATCCATAAAAATAATTCCCCCAAGTATCTTTTATAAATAGTAAAAGATTTTTTAGTTTTATAGCTTAATCTATTCTAATTCAATTAACCTATATATCTTTTCCACTTCTATTTCATTACCATAATTTTTTTGGCTTACATTATTAACAATTTCATTTCTGAATTCAACATCATCAATCATTTTTTTTATTCCTTCGACAATTCCCTTTATACCCATTGGACAAATATATCCATCTACGCCGTTCTCCAACTGACTTTTGGCAGTTGAAAAATTAGTTATTAATACTGGTTTCTTAAGAATTTGCGCTTCCCGAACTGTTACTGCCTTCCCTTCGTATCTAGAAGGTTGTACATAAATATCACATGCTTTTATGTACGGGTACGGATTAATCTTCTTACCTAGTAAAACAAATTTATCTTGAAGTCCTAGTTTATCTATCAACAATTTAAGTTCCGCTTCTTGCGGCCCATATCCAACTATGTACCACTCGATATCATACCCTTGATCTAATAACTGTCTAAGCGCATATATAGCGTCATCAATTCCTTTAGCATGCGAAAGTCTAGCAACAGTAATTAACTTGATTCGCGCGCTATTTATTGATATTTCCTGAGTAATATCTCCTTCATTGGATTGTTCACAAACAAATTCAGAATCTATTATATTTTCTATCACTTGCACCTCTTTATTAATATAAGTTAGACTATTCAGGAATGTATCTCTACAACTTTCAGAAACCGCCACGATATCATCCATTTCCCTCCACATTTTACATTCCATTTCTTTGTTAAGTTGTATGTTCGAATAATCAGTATGAATCCACCCAATTTTTCTTTTCGCTCGAACTTTATCCCCTATAAAATAATGCGGCCATAAAAAACTTATCGCAACATCGTACTCTTCTCTCAATTTTGGAAGAAATGGAAGAGATATTCTCCATCCATATTGAATGACAAAGTATCCAGGTTCTTTACTATTTACAAACCTTCCATGCATAACACCCATAACTTTTCCTATCATCCTAGTAATTCCAATTGAGAAATGCCCTTCTTGTAATATCTGTTTAATTGATTTTCTAAAAGTAGTATATTGTTGCAATTCTTCTAATAAATTCGGCTCTTTGGGTAGTAAAGAGAAAAATCCTCCTTCATGTTTAAATAACATTAAATCTATATCATACTTACTGTAATCAATTGTATTTAATAAACCGATCAAACTTCTTTCTACTCCACCAATTTCCATATCAAAAGATGTAATTAATATTCTTTTCTTTTTCATAATAGGATACCTCACAAAATCTATTATTGATTTCTCTTCTTCATTTTATATTAGTATTTTGCTGTTACGCTTACCAATTTTCCTTATACATCAGACATATAAAATGAAAACAAATTAGATTACCCTACTTCTTCCTTGCACACAATTCCATATAACGATAGCCACTCGTAAATGTTATCGTTAATATCAAAGCCTAATTTCGATATATTGTTAATTATGAATTCCCTGTCTGGTCTTTCTTTTAACAAGGCTTTATAAATTTCTTTACACCATATTTCAATTTCTTCATCTAAGTCAACAAATGACATTATCCCTAACCCCATATCAGTATTATTAGGTAGTGTATCTGCTACAACACATGGTACACCTGCAGATTGCGCTTCTAAAGTTACAATACCAAACCCCTCAAACAAAGAAGGAAAAATAAAAACATCAAAGCTCTTCATGAGTCGTGGAATATCCTTCCTAACGCCCAAAAATCTAATGTTTTCAAAAATCCCTAATTGCTTTGCTTTTAATTCAATAGAAATCCTTAACGGACCATCTCCTACTAGAATAGCAACAAAATTTGAATCTCTTTTTAAAATTTGCTTTAAAACTTTTAGGATAAAAACATGATTCTTTGACTCTGAAAAACTTCCTATATGTCCTATTAATTTTGCTGTATTCGGTATATTAAGTTCCCTTCTTACGCTGACACTACTTCCAGCATCTATATCAGTAAATTGATTAATATCTATACCGTTTTTAATCAGTTCTATCCTCTGACTTTGAAGCATCCTTTCACCAAATAAAAAACGTGCTGCTTCAACGCTACACGCACAATAATTAGTTCCAGCATATTTAATAATAGATTGCAAAACCTTTAGGATAACTCTTGCTTTTATTCCAGAGTCTTGTGGCCAATTATTACTATGGGAATGACAAATCCTCTTTTTTATACCAGCTATTTTTGCCGCTACAGCAACGAAACCACCTTGATAATCCGTATGTGCATGTACAACTTCATATTGATTATCCGACATAATTTTCACAAGTTCTTTAACATAGGCAAAAGGTCCTATTTGTCCTAAACTAGGTACCTTATATATTCTCCCACCTAAGGCCATTATTTCATCTTCGTAATCATTTTTCTCATTTCGATGGGATACAAAATCAAACTGAAGCTGCTCCCTATCTATTTTCCTATATATATTCATTAATAATGTTTCAGCTCCCCCGCGATTCAGAGCGCTGACAATGTGTAAAACCTTCTTTTTATTTATAGGTTCAGGCTTAGAATCTATCCCCATTCAACAATCCTCTCCTAGCATTTTGCACTTTATTATCAAAGTAGATTACTCTTATAGATAATTCCCAAAGTAATTACATGTTCATATACAAAATAAATAAAATAGCACACTAGAACTGCATAATACACCAACTTTTGATCTTTATCTGTAAATGACTTCACAACCCAAGAAATTAATATTAACTGATACAATCCAAAATATATGGAGAATCTAGCAAATATCCAATTCTGTGTTGAAATAATCATAAAAACAAGACCTAATATAGACATATTTACAATATAATCACTTTCAGGGAATAACGCCCTCATTTTATCTTTCCCAAGGTAAGCCAGTATAATTGGCACTATATTCACAGCAACCCTAAGTATATTGGCACCACCTTCATGAAATTCCTTATATTGACCATATTGAGTATTTCCAATAGCCGAAAATAAAATTTCCGAAAACTGATTAAAACCTATTACTACACATACCGCTAAAAAAAGGAGCAAATATGTCGTTCCTGACCAGGCTTTTTTTCTTACAAAAAAGTATATTGGCATTAAAACTAATGCACTTGCATGAAATGTTGATGCACATAATACAATTAATGTATATTTTTTCCATTTTCCTTCGAAAATATATTTTGTAGCAGCAAAAATAATTGCAGCGGCTAAATATTGCCTAATCCCATTCATTGATGTTAAATACATACCCGACGTAATATAAACATATAAACTCAATTCAATTAGTCTTGAATATTTATATAGTGTTGCTACAATGAGTACATTTGTTATCAATGCTGTAGTAAAAACCATTACTTGAGGATTATCCGTATATTTTTTCAAAACCATTTGAAAAATATTAAAGCCCATGTCTTTATTAGTTTGAACATATTCCCAATTAAACTCCGTTATTTTATATGCATGCATATAAAAATAAGTATCCCCAATATTATTTCGAAGCCCCGCCACCAACACAAGAGATAAAGCCGCCATTATAATCAACAGCCTATTGGGCTTTATCAATGTAAGACTATTAGTCACTGGTATAGCAAAATACCTTGCAAAAAATGCGAGCATGAATACTATAGCAAGATTCATCCAAAGTATGGTCATTATTCTGTCCTCTCATTTAATTACTAAATAAGTCTCTACATGTTTACTTTCATTTTTGTTTTCATTGTAATATAACTATAAAGGATAGCCCCAAATGGTAGTGCACAAAGTGTCAGTCCTTTACATGGCGATTCTTGTATAAACTTTCTATTTCTCGATATGAAACTACTAGATACATAATGTATAGCTTGCCTATACTTAAATAGTCGATTAGTAAATGGTAATTTCATAAGTTCCTTGCGATAAAAAGCAAAACCTTTTGGGTTTCTACGATATTGGTTTAGCATATTCATTGATGATCCATCAGCCATGTATTCCACATAACAAAGCGCTTCGTTCATTAGTAACATCTCATACTGTTGATCTAACATGTAATATTTGTATGCTAACCCTACATATTTTTCATTGTTAAAAATTGGGTATGGATATTTCTTAGTCAATTCTGTGCGATAGACCAATTTTTTATCACCTGTGACACCATGTTTATTGTAAAGATCAAAAAGCGTGGAGTGTTTAAGGTTCTCTGGTAACTTTGAGCCAATTATTTGTCCATTTGTATACAAATCCAATCCAATTATCCCGCTAACTTCTTCATTTCCATAGCTACTCCAAAAAGAAAGGATTTTTTCTACCGCTTCATCGGGCATATAATCATCAGAATCAATACAAACATTTAACTCCGTATCAATCATTTCATATGCTGTATTATGAGCACCATGCATCCCTTGATTTTGTTGCCAATGATACTTAATTTTGATATGTTTTTCAGCAATCCAGCTATCCACCAATTCTTTTGTGTTATCACTAGATCCATCATCTATTATTAACCATACAAAATCCTTACATGTTTGATGTTTTAAACTCTCATAACAATTTGCAAGACAATATGCTCTATTATAAGTAGGGGTGAAAATCGTTAAATTCTTCAAATTACTCACCTCGAAAGTACAGAATAATAGTCTTGAGTTAATTCAGCCGTATGTTTTATATCGTATCCTTTTGCGAATACTACTTGAGTTGGTGTTTTCCTCGAAAAATTACTAGTTTCTATATTTTTCATTTTTTCTATCCAAGCAAATTTATCTGTTAGAGGAACATGTTCAACTAAATTCATTCCCAAGTCCACTTCTTTCGTAATAGTATCAGATATAATACAAGGCAAACCAACTCCTTGCGCCTCTATGAGAGTGAGTGGCAATCCCTCATGTATGGATGGAAAAACAAATACATCAAATGCTTGAAGTATCCTTTCTATATCGTCTCGTATCCCGAGAAACCGTATATGCTTCTCCATATTCAATTCCCTTACTTTATTTTCAATTCCCACGCGAAGCGGCCCTTCGCCAGCTAATAAAAGAATTGAATCCGGCTTAAATCGAGTTAACTGCGCGAATAATTCTATAAGGTAAGCATGATTTTTTTGATGAGCAAATCTTCCAACATGACCTACAACAAGAGTATCTTTCTCAATTTGTAATTCTTCTCTTACTTGTTTTCGTATGTCTGGACAGAACAAAAATCTATCACAATCAATTCCATTTTTTAAGATTCTAGCTACATCGGCTTTATCCGCAAATAGCCATCTGGCAGCAGCATTTGAACATGCTAACAAATGTGTTGCACATATGGCTATTGATTTTCCCGCATACCATTTATAGATTTTTGCAGCAATACCACCCTCACTACTAGTATTATGACTATGCGCAATCCTAACTGGCACCCTTGCTTTTTTAGCTGAACGAAGTACAAATCCGCTCATTTTATCTATATGTGAATGAACGATTTTATATTGCGTATGGGTACTAAAGAAATTATCTAGCGCCTTTATATAGCCCCTATGACCAACATCTGTAACATATGGAATTCTATGAATTTCCCCGCCTAACTTTACTATTTCTTCATCAAACACTCCTTCTTTACAAGTTAAAAAATCAAATTGTACTTTTGAGCGGTCTATATTACGATACAAATTCATAATTAAAGTTTCGGCTCCGCCTCTATTCATATTTACGACTACATGTAGTACTCTCAATGGAGTGCCCAATTTAAATCCTCCATTTCATCCATATATGTTGTATAAATTTCTTTTTTCTCTTTTAACACTTCGTTAACTGAATATTTACTTGTAATAATAGTACGCCCACACCGTCCAAACTGAGCTTGTAATTTAATACTTTTAGAAATAGAATTTATTCTTTCAGACATCGTCTTTATATCATCACGATCTATAATCCAACCATTTTTATTATGAATAATTAACTCCCTATGTCCCCGATTGTCAGTGGCGATAACTGGAAGTCCACAAGCCATAGCTTCCATAATATTAACTGGTAAACCTTCCCGGTAACTCGATGCAACAGCTAGGTCACACATCTGCAGCAAAGGGGCTATATCATTTCTATAACCAAGAAAATGCACCATACTACTCACACCTAGTTGAGCCGCTATATTTTTGCACTCCTTCATTAAAGGCCCTTCACCAGCAAGTAGTAGCTTCGCATGCGGAATTTCATTTTTTAATTGTGCCAATGATTGAATTAAGAAGCTTTGGTTTTTGTTCTTATTAAATTCAGCTGCATAAAACATTAAAAAATCTTCAGAATTATAACCATTTTTATGTCTTAATTGCTCCTTTTCACTTTCATTAACAGGAATATATCGTTCTATATCTACTCCTACACCATGAACGAGTTTAATACTTCCCGCCTGAAATCGATGCTTTACTGCTAAACTGTAATCTTCTTGATTAATTGTTAGAAGACAATCCGTAGTAGTAGCTAAAATTCTTTCGATTGGATAGTATAGGAGCCAATTTATGAATGATGATCCTTTACAAAAATGAAATCCATGCGCTGTATATATAACCTTTGTGCCTTCTCTCCGCACTTTTCTAGCAGCTAGACGAGCAATTGCTCCTCCCATAGGCGTATGACAATGAATGATATTATATTTATTTTGATGAATAATTGATGTAAGTTTTTTATATGCATGAAAGTTTTGTACGCTAATCGGTGATCTTTGAAGAGGAATATTATATTTTTGAGTTACGTACGGAAGATGTATATTCCCATTCGCTGCAACATGCACTTCCCATCCTTGGTCTGCAAACCATTTCAAATACGGTAAATGAAAAGCTTTAAAATGATAATCCACAGTTGCACAAAACAGAATTTTTTTAGACACCATCCCACGCACCCGTCTTATAATAATTTTTTGCTATTAACCTGATACTGGTATTAATAGTTTTAAAGTTTTTCGCTGATTCACTAAATTTAACAATCGCTTTCTTAATTCCATCTCATCTAACTCTGTATATTCCAAAATTAACTTTTCTATTTCTTCTATACGAACATTCATTTCTTGCCCTACATAAATTCTCGGGTGAACTTGCTTCTCATTCATTTCATCTTCTTTTAGTAATTCTTCAAAAAGCTTCTCTCCTGGGCGTATACCGGTAAATTCTATTCCTATTTCATCCAAAGAGTTTCCTGATAATCGAATGAGATTTTTAGCAAGATCAACTATTTTTACTGGTTCTCCCATATCCAGCACAAAAATTTCTCCTCCTTTAGCTAGCGCCCCAGCTTGCACTACGAGTCTTGATGCCTCCGGAATTGTCATAAAATAACGAACCATATCAGGATGAGTAACTGTAATTGGTCCACCATTTTGAATTTGTTTCTTAAATAAAGGTATGACGCTTCCGCGGCTACCTAATACATTTCCAAAACGTACTGTAACAAACTTTGTATGACTTATTTTATCTTTGTGCTGAATGACCATCTCAGCTAATTTCTTTGTTGCACCCATAACACTCGTCGGGTTCACCGCTTTATCGGAAGAAATCATAACAAACGTTCCTACTCCATGTGTTCTCGCTGCCTCTGCTATATTCATAGTTCCAATCAAATTATTTTTAACAGCCTCTTCAGGATTGTTCTCCATTAATGGTACATGTTTATGTGCGGCTGCATGATATACAACATTTGGAAGATGTTTATTCATTATTAAATGCATCTTCTTTTCATCTTGTATATCCGCGATTTCTGGAATAAACACGCCTCTCATATCGTTATATTTTTCATTTAATTCCATTTCTATGGAATAAATACTGTTTTCTCCATGCCCTAATAAAATCAATTTTTTCGGTTTAAATTTCGCAACTTGTCTACAAATTTCCGAACCAATTGATCCACCTGCACCAGTAACTAAAATGACTTTATCCGTTATATAATCTGAAATAATTTCCACATCTAACTCTACAGGATCTCGCCCTAATAAATCTTCTACTTGAACATCTCTAAATTCATTTACTGAAACCTTACCTGTTACTAAGTCTTCTAACATGGGAAGGATTTGAGTTTTTACTTTTGTTTTTAAACAATCTTTTAAAATAACATTTCTCTCTCTCTTGTTTAACGAAGGAATTGCCAAGATAACTATCTCAATATTCAGTTTTTTAATAACATAATCAATTTGATTCATACCACCTATTACTGGAATCCCCCAAATATCAAGATTATGCTTTTTGACATTATCATCAATAAACGCGACTGGCATTAATTCAGCAGTATTATTCTTCAACAACTGCCTTGCAACCATCGTCCCAGCTGATCCAGCACCAACAATTAACGTTCTTTTTTTATCACCCTTCTTTACATAATAAATATCTCTGTACATTCTCCAAATAAAGCGGGAACCACCAATTAATAAAATATGAATCATCCAAGTTACAACTAACAATCGAAAATACATTTTTTGCATAATAATTTGCTGTACAACCGCTGTAGTAAGTATTGAAAATGTAACGACCTTGCATATAATTAGCAACTCTCCTATACTTGCATATTCCAAAGCTTTTTTATACAATTTATAAACAAAAGCAAATAAATGATGACTAACTAATAGAGTGATAGAGCTAATAACTGATGATAAAGTGATAACACTAAAGCTAGCATTTACAAAAAAATAACTAAAAAAAACTGCACTTAATACAATCAGTGAATCCATTAAAAGTAATAACGATATCCTCCGGCGATACGTCATATAACTTCCTCCTTTAATCAATTCCTTACTGAACTCTTTCAAAGTTAAAGTTTCTAACTATATACTCTTTATTAAAAGTACATAGCTAGAAACTTTAATAAAATATGGGCATCTAACCCTTCCTCACATTACACTTTTGATGACTCGCATCTAAGGTTGCTTTCACAACCCACAGCATAATCGAGTGCCTCCATTGATAGCGGTCAGGAGACATCACCACATCACAATTCTATTATTCTTTCTTTATAACGAACATTTTTATGTAAGAAGGTTAAATTTATTATTCTAATCCCCTTTATACTTTCCCATTCAAAATTGCACCCAATATTCTGCTTTTCGTAAAACTTAGCGCTCTTTTCGTTTCAAGCGCATCTTCGCTCACAGTACGATTATATCGGATCACCAAAAGTACTCCTTCACACTTATCAACTAATACACTCGTATCTGTTACTTCTAATACAGGGGAAGAATCAAATAATATGATGTCATACCGTTCCATTGCCTTTTGAATTAACATATCCATCTCACCTGAACCAAGTACTTCAGATGGATTGAATGGTACTGGACCGCTAGTTAATATATCAAGACGTTCCATCTCTGTTTTTTTTACAGCGCCTTCTAAATTTGTTTTTCCGTTCAATATATCAGTTAATCCAACTGTATTTTCTACTCCAAACATTTCCTGAATCGTGGGTTTTCGTAAATTTGCATCTACTATCAATACTTTTTCACCTTTTTGTGCTATTGAGACTGCTAAATTAACTGTAATCGTTGATTTTCCTTCACCATACCTTGGAGAAGTAATAACTATAGTTCTGCTTTTATGAATAGACGAAGATAATTGAAGGTTTGTTCGAAGCGAACGATACTGCTCCGAAATTTTCGATCTTGGAGCTGTATAAGCAATTATACTTTCTCCTTTAACTTTATTTGTTTTTCGTCTATTTTTGTAGGCCACTCCGTTCCATCCCCCAGTACCACTGTATTTTTTTTACTGAATTTGTCTTCCGTATTTTTCCTATTCATTTTAGAAATCCCGCCCAAAACAGGGACATCTAACAATTGCTCAATTCGTCGTTCCGATTTGATTCTATCATCAAATGAATCCAATAAAAAAATAAAACCGATACTGAGCACCATACCTACAGAGAACGCAATTAGTATCGTCTTAAGGTGATTTATATTTATAGGCATCGAATGTTTTTGAACTGGGTCTTCTGGTAATATACTCACATTATTAAAATTTAGTATATTTGCTACTTCTTTCTTATAAACAGCCGCTGTCGTATTTGCAATTTTATGTGCAAGTACAGGATCAATATCCACTACATTTATTCTCATAATCTGAGAGCCTTGTACACTTTCTATACTTATTTGTCCACTTAATGCACCTGCAGATCTGTTAATATTTAATTCAGCCGCTACTTTTTCTAATATTACAGGCTCATTTACCATCGCTTTCAATGTATTCATCGTTTCAGCATTAGCTTGAACAATAACCCTTGCTGAGGAGGCATACAAAGGTGTTTTCATATACATACTATACATCGCTCCTCCTACGGTTGTGAGAGTCGTAAACAACAGTAGTATCCATACCCTTTTCCATATAACAGTAAATAGATTTTTTAAATTTATTTCCTTATTCATTACTTCTCCCCCTCATTTAATACCAATGAGATTCCAGTTGACATTCCCATAAAAAACAGAAATAAAAGTAATATGTTTTATTTTTTAAATATACAAACATTTCTAATTAATGCCATTTTAGTTCTTTATACAGAACGAGTCAACATAAATTATTCTTGTTAAATGACTTCTTAATTACACCTCATAAATTACGACAATATTCACTGCAATTCATTGTAGATAAATGACGAAAAAGCCCTGATATCGTAGTATCAGGGCTTTTTTTCTTAGTATAGAGATGTATTTCGATTACGTTCTCATTGGTGAACTTGCTTGCGGAATAAATAGTTTAACATGATGCTTTATTTCATATCACCATGTCCCAAAATTTTTTGTTTAACATCTGATAAATCCTTCGCCAACGAACTAAACGCTTTTGCTTGTTCTTCAATGACTTGTTGGTTTTTTTCAATAACTTTTTGATATTGTTCTTCGCGCTGTTCATTCTTTTTTTGTGTAGTAATAAGCATCCACACAAATAACGCTGCGAATGCTCCTTGTTGAATCATTGAATTTAAGATCTGCTCTTCTATTATTCTCACTCCTTTTCTAATCTAAATAATTACTCATTCGAGTGACTCTAATCTTTTATCATCTTTTAACACCAATATGTCCTTATAGCTATCTCTGTCTTATAATTCTTGCTAAAGCTATCTTTTATGTCATAACTTTATAAAATACAAAAACAGTTACTACTGGAATTTTTATCGAATATCTACAATGTCAAAGTGTTCCTCAGGTGTCCAACGATTCCCACCAATATCAATCCAGCCTTCTTTACGGAAGAATACTGTAAGAGGTTCTTTTGAAGTAATACGTCCTTTGTATGAGCCGTTAATTCCATCATAAAAGTTTACTCCATATCCTTCTGGGTATTTTGATATTGCTTTGAAAGGTCTCCAATAATAATGCTCCGCTTTTACCCAACGGCTTCTACCTAAATCTAACCACACATCATTATCTTCTCCCCAGT
>Ga0209025_1001110_pt1 | contig 38611 bp, 42 predicted proteins | sample AraplaMF_Col_mLB_FD_184256 | JGI IMG/M metagenome (GOLD analysis project Ga0209025, IMG submission 184256) | Arabidopsis root microbial communities from the University of North Carolina, USA - plate scrape MF_Col_mLB (SPAdes) (version 2) | ecosystem: Host-associated > Plants > Roots > Endosphere... | reverse complement strand
AAGTGGCAAGAAAACATGCAAATGAGTTGGTACTTAAACATCCGGATGTAGATTTATATAAAAATAATTTAAAATTAATGGAAGTTTATTTGAATAAAGAATATGATTATTGTCTTTTTATATGCCCAAAGACATACGGTAGTTTCATAGATGTTGCGCGAGCTTTGAAATGGAGGTTGGAGCAGGAGGGAAATACAGTAATTATATCAGAAACAATACTGGGAAATGTAAAGAATACAGTTGTTTTTGGAGCGCATACATACGCTTATAACCCGAATCTCCTTCCGCAAGATGCAATTATTTATAATTTAGAACAGCTATACGAAGGAAGTCCATATGCGCACCCGCTTTATTTAATATTATTAAAAAATAGAGTGATTTGGGATTATAGTAAACAAAATATAGAATGGTTAAAACAAAAAGGGGTAGGAAAAGAAATAAAACATGTAGGAATGAACTATGCTCCAACTTTGGAAATAAAAAAAGATGCATTTGAAGATGACATTACTGAAGATATTGATATTCTGTTTATAGGTGCTCTTAATCCGAGGCGGCAAGCTATTTTTGATCATCTAAAAGCGATTGCCCCAAATTTAAATATAGTTTTTAAAAATAATGCGTGGGGAATTGTTAGAAATGAATTGATTGCTAGAGCTAAAATTATATTAAATATTCATTTTTACTTATCAGGAATTCTTGAAACACCTCGCGTGTCTTATGCAGTCGCAAATAAGAAATTTATTATTTCCGAAAATAGTAATCCAGAAGATGAGGTAGAGTGGCCGGGAATTGTATTTACTCCGTACGAAAAAATAATTGAAAACGTAATGAAATATATAGAATTACCAGAAGAACGAAAAGAATTAGCGAAAAAAGCATATTACCATTTTGAAGCAAATAAAAGCATAGGTACAATAAGTCAGAATGGTGAAACAAAGTAATAGCGCGAAACTCATACGAAAGTATGAGTTCTTTTTTCGTGTATCATACTATTTGATTAAGGAAGTTCCCTCTTTATATTGTGTTTTGTATAGAAATTTCTGATAATATATAAGTAGAATTTGAAAACAAAGGGGAGAATTGTTTATGAAACTAGTCGTTATTAACGGTACACCAAGAAAATTAGGTAGAACTCGCGTTGTGGCAAAATATATTGCAGATCAATTTGAAGGGGAATTATACGATTTAGCAATAGAGGAATTGCCTTTATATAATGGCGAAGAATCGCAACGTGATTTAGAGGCAGTAAAAAAATTAAAAGCGTTAGTGAAAGCAGCAGACGGTGTAGTACTATGTACACCAGAATATCATAATGCAATGAGCGGAGCGCTGAAAAACTCGTTAGATTACTTAAGTAGTAGTGAGTTTATCCATAAACCTGTCGCATTACTAGCTGTTGCGGGGGGCGGTAAAGGAGGAATTAACGCATTAAATAGTATGCGAACTGTTGCTAGAGGTGTTTACGCAAATGCAATCCCAAAACAAGTAGTACTTGATGGACTTCACGTACAAGATGGTGAACTTGGAGAAGATGCAAAACCATTAATTCATGATGTAGTTAAAGAATTAAAAGCATATATGAGCGTATATAAAGAGGTGAAAAAACAACTAGGAGTGGAGTGATATGTCCTCGCTTTATCATGATTCTCGCTTGTATTACATTCTAGGAGCCAATAGTCTATCAGCCATTGGTTCCGGGATTGTTATGATTACGATCCCATGGTTGTTAATTAAAGAAGGTGGGGGAGAGACAACGTTTGGTTATGTTTCGATCGTTGCAACCCTCATTATGTTTTTATTCACACCATTCATTGGGCAAAGTATTGATCGTTTTTCAAGAAAATCTTTATTGTTATGTAACGAAGGTATCGGGATAGCCGTTATAGGAATGATGACTATATGGGGATTTGCCGGGCAATCTTATCATTCTATTCATTACATTATTATTTATATAGCAGGGTCATTCTATTATCTATTATTCTATCCTACAATTTTTGCATTTAACCAAGAAATATTTCAAGCAGAACATTATAAAAGTTTAAGTGGAACGATGGAGATACAAGGACAGTTAACACAAGTTATTTCAGGAGCAGCTGCGAGTTTTTTAATTGAAATTGTTTCTTTGAAATGGATCTTGTTAGTAGATATGTTAACTTTTGCAGGAGCATTTTTTCTTTTCTTATGTATACCGTACGTAAAGAAAAAAGAAGTGAAACGGAAAGTACCGTTTAAGAAGCAATTGTTCGAAGGAATTCACTTTATGAAAAAGTGTCCTAAGCTTTTTTGGTTTTTACTTGCCACTTATATGCCGTTTATCGGTGTTATGATGGCAAATTATTTAATACCAGTTTATATTTCAGATATACTTAAAGCCAATGCTTCTGTATACGCAGTAGAAGGTATGATGTACGGTGTCGGAGCGGTTATTGCGGGAATCAGTATTCCACTCATAATGAAGTATGTCAAAACAGAAGTTTCAATCGTTTTGACGATGATCATTTATGTAATTTCAATTACCATAATGATCATTGAACCGTCCGTAATGCTGTTATATGGACTAGCGATTTTTCATGCGATTGGAAACGCTGGAACAAGAGTCGCGAGAAATGTATTGATGATGGAGGAAATCCCAAACGAAGTAATGGGACGAGTGGACAGCTTATTTCGCTTAATTGGTACAGGAATACGAATAGTAATATTAATGGTGTTTACAGCAGGTGTATCTAAAGTTGGGGTAATGCTCCCATTTTACCTATTAAGCTGTATATTGATCCTATCATTAGGAATCGCTCTTTACTATGTGATATCACAACGTAAAATCAGAGCGGATGTTCCGAATAAATCACTCGTTTAAAAATTACTTCTGCCTCCCTTTCTTTTTCTATATAATAAAAAGAAAGGGAGTGTTAACTTATTTATGAACAAATGGATATTACTTATAATCTTATTACTACCGCCACTATACATTATTTATATGACGTTTCGAATGAATAAAGTTGCTCGTGAGAAATTGAGTAATCACTCTCCATACGTTCTTATATTAGGTGCAAAGTTATTTGGAGATAGACCGTCTTTATCACTTCAAAACCGTTTGGATGTAGCGTTGGAATATTTATATTCTCACCCTGAGGTGAAAGTAATTGTTTCAGGTGGTCAAGGAGAAGATGAAGATATACCGGAAGCTCACAGTATGAGAAACTATTTAATGGTACACGGTATAGATGAGAGTCGTATTTTAATGGAAGACCGTTCGACAAATACGTATGAAAATTTGAAGTTTAGTATGGATTTATTTGATGTAAAACATGCGGTAGTTGTCAGTAATACGTATCATTTATATCGAACAAAAATAATTGCAAGGCGTTTAGGAATAAAGATGGAGGCATTAGCTGCAGAAACGCCAATGCGTTCTAAGAGAAAAATGTATGTGCGTGAATATGCTGCTATTATGAAAACAATATTGTTCGACCGTTAGAGCTCAAATGTGAGCTCTTTTTTATATAGAAATAATGCGTATCATTTGAAATGAATTCCATATTCCATCAAAATAAAGGAAACAACAATAAAGGAGTTGTATTTGTGATTCAATTTAATCATGTGTCAAAAGCGTATGAAGATGGCACAAAAGCAGTGGATTCATTGCATTTAGAAATTAAAAAAGGAGAATTTTTTGTTCTCATTGGTCCGAGTGGTTGCGGGAAAACAACGACAATGAAGATGATTAATCGTTTGATTGAAACGACAGAAGGTTCAATTTTAATCGATGGAAAAGATATTCAACAATATAATATAAATGAATTACGTTGGAATATAGGATACGTGTTGCAGCAAATTGCTTTATTTCCACATATGACAATCGCTGAAAATATTGCAGTTGTTCCTGAAATGAGAAAATGGAGCAAAAAAGAAATAAAAGCACGTGTCGATGACTTGCTACAGATGGTTGGGCTCGATCCAGATGTATATCGTGATCGTATGCCTGATGAATTGTCAGGAGGGCAAAAACAACGTGTCGGTGTCGTACGGGCATTAGCCGCAAATCCGAAAATTGTTCTTATGGACGAACCATTTAGTGCGTTAGATCCGTTAAGCAGGGAGCAACTTCAGAAGGATATCGTACAACTGCAAAAAAAGATTCAAAAAACGATCGTGTTTGTAACGCACGATATGCAAGAGGCATTATCACTTGGTGATCGCATTTGTGTAATGAGAGCAGGAAAAGTTGTTCAATTAGATACACCTGAAGGTATTATACATAATCCGAAAAATGAGTTTGTTGAGGAGTTCATTGGAAATCGTGGGCGACAATGGTATGAGGGAATAATTATAGAAGATGTAATGCCACTAGACGATCATACACGAATAGAAGGAGCTGCTTTATCTTTACATGCTCCTTTACAAGAAGCACTAGTCCGTTTACAAACTGAAGAATCAGTGCCGGTTGAAAAAGATGGTCAATATGTTGGTATGTTAACAAGTCGTCATATTGTCAATTATATTGTTGAACAAATGAAGGAGAGAGGCTAAACAGTGACTGATTTTATTCAAACGTTCCAAGAAAGAAAAATAGAATTGCTAAGTGCATTAAGTGAGCATTTACAAATATCGCTTATTTCACTATTTTTTGCAGTAATTATTGCAGTGCCACTTGGCATTATATTAACGAGAAAAGAACGAATGGCTGAATTTATAATAGGGACTTCTGCTGTTATGCAGACAGTGCCCTCACTTGCTTTACTTGGACTATTAATTCCGTTAGTAGGAATTGGAAAACTGCCAGCTATAATCGCATTAGTTGTGTATGCACTATTACCTATTTTACGAAATACATATACAGGAATACGGGAATTAGATGAATCACTTATAGAAGCGGCGAGAGCTATGGGGATGAATAGCTGGAAAAGGTTATGGAAGGTAGAGCTTCCGCTCGCGTTGCCAATTATTATGGCTGGTATTCGTACAGCGATGGTATTAATTGTTGGAACGGCTACATTAGCTGCTTTAATAGGTGCTGGTGGGCTCGGTAAGCTCATACTACTCGGGATCGATCGAAATGACCATGCGCTTATCATTTTAGGGGCCGTACCAGCTGCGTTACTCGCTTTATTCTTTGATATAGTACTTCGCATACTTGAGAGTCCCAAACGCTCTTCTAAGCGCGTTATATTGACGATATGTATAGTTGTAGTTATGATTGCTACTCCATTTCTATGGAATACACAAAAGAAAGATATAGTTATTGCTGGAAAACTTGGATCGGAGCCAGAAATTTTAATTCAAATGTACAAACAACTTATTGAACAGGATACAGATTTACAAGTAGAATTAAAGCCGGGTCTTGGGAAAACAGCATTTGTATTTGAAGCGTTAAAATCAGGTGAAGTAGATATATACCCAGAATTTTCAGGAACAGCCTTATCTACTTTCGTGAAAGAAGAACCGAAAAGCACAAATCGTGAGGAAGTATATGAACAAGCTCGCGTTGGAATGGAAAAAAAATATAATATGGTTATGTTAAATCCAATGGAGTATAACAATACATATGCACTAGCGATGCCGAAAAAAATAGCAGATCAAAAGAATATAAATACAATTTCTGATTTAGGAAATATTGCACAGGAAGCTAAAGTAGGATTTACATTAGAATTTGCAGATCGTGAAGATGGTTATAAAGGAATGCAAAAGTTATATAACTATAAGTTTTTAAATGTTAAAACGATGGAACCGAAACTGCGTTATAGTGCAATTCAATCTGGTGATGTGAACGTAATCGATGCATATTCAACGGATAGTGAATTGGAGCAATACGGACTTAAAGTGCTAAAAGATGATAAAGGATTATTCCCACCTTATCAAGGTGCGCCGTTATTAAGAAAAGAGACATTACAAAAATATCCTGAACTTGAAAAAGTATTAAATAAATTAGCTGGAAAGATTTCAGATGAAGAAATGCGAAAAATGAATTATGAAGTAAATGTGAATGGTAAAAGTAGTGAAGAAGTAGCGAAACAATTTTTACAAAAAGAGAATTTACTTCGTTAATTTTACAAGAAATATACAATTTTATATGTTTAAAATGACCGCTCATTACAAAATGAGCGGTTTTTTTGTGCATACTTATACATTTTTTCAAAAAAGTATTCCATTTTTCTTCATTTTCTTTTAGAATAAGTAATGTTTTCCTGAAAAAATATAAGAGAAACGTCTATTAGAGAAAAAGGTGACTTTAATAGTTGAACGAACATAACACCTAGAATGACAGATGGGGTGGTACAAATAGAAAAGAAGTTAGGATTTTTTCCGTTAATCGCATTAGTAGTTGGAACGATGGTTGGTGGCGGTGTTTTTAGTTTACCGCATGATTTAGCAGTAGGAGCAAATAGTGGTGCAACGATAATTGGTTGGTGTATTACAGCAATGGGAATGATTCCACTTGCGCTCGTATATCAAACGTTAGCAAGACAAAAACCGGAGCTTGAGGGCGGAATTTATAGTTATGCACGAGCTGGATTCGGTGAATATATTGGTTTTAACAGTGCTTGGGGATACTGGCTGGCAGGGATTTTAGGAAATGTTGCAACAATTATGCTACTGTTTAGTACATTAGGTTACTTCTTCCCAATTTTTAAAGGTGGAAATAATGTTGCGTCAATCGTAGGTGCATCACTTTTACTATGGACATTGCATTTTCTAATTTTATTTGGAATTCGTGAAGCTTCCATTATGAATGTTATTGCAACAGTAGGGAAATTAGTTCCGATCTTATTATTTATTGTCGTAATGGTAACAGCGTTTCGCTGGGATACATTTACACATGATTTTTGGGGAGAAGGAACAATCTCACTTTCCGCTATTCTTGGTCAAGTGAAAAATACAATGCTTGTAACGCTATGGGTGTTCATTGGGGTTGAAGGAGCAGTTGTATTATCAGGAAGAGCAAAAAATAGTAGGGACGTTGGAAAAGCGACAGTACTTGGATTAATTTTAGTTATGTCTATTTATATTTTAATTTCTGTTCTGTCAATGGGAGCAATGACGCGAGGAGAACTTTCCGTTTTAGAAACTCCTTCAATGGGACATGTATTAGAACATGTTGTTGGGCCATGGGGTGCAATGGCAATTAATATTGGATTAGTTGCGTCACTTGTAGGTACATTAATTGGCTGGTTTTTACTTGTTTCGGAAATTTCTCACGTAGCAGGAAAAGATGGCGTGTTTCCGAAGGTCTTTACGAAAACCAATAAAAAGCAAACGCCACACATGGCATTATGGATTTCAAATATCGTTGCTCAAATTATATTTATAATTGTTCTGTTTTCAGAATCGACATATCAAATTATGTATTTTATTGCGTCAACATCAATATTATTACCATATTTATTATCAGCGCTATACCAATTCAAATTAGTAATTACAAATGAACTAAAAGATGCAAAAGTAAAAAATGGCTCGTTAGCTTTAATTGCCTCTATTTATTCTGTATGGCTTATTTATGCAGCGGGTTTAAAGAATTTATTACTCGTTTCAATCGTATATGGAATTGGGATTATCGTTTACATGTTTGCACGAAAAGAAAAAGGGAATCGTTGTTTTGTAGGTATAGAGAGCTATGTGATGTGGGCAATTGTTGTCGCAGCTATCACATCACTTTATCTGTTGATAACTGGAACGATAAAAATGTAAAAGTCCTTTTCATTTAAAGGGCTTTTTTCTTTGTGTAGAGAATATTTAATACATAAGATATTCAGGAGGGATGAAAATGGAAGAAAAAGAACAGTTGTCTAGAATAATTGATTTAGCTAGTGAGTTAAGGAAAGTATTAGTACAAGAATCTTTTTTTAATCATCATCCTGAACTAAGGGGAGTAATTGAAAATTTAGCGAGTTCTGTTGAGAATTTAGCGGAGTTGCAGCAAAATAAAGATGAAAACGCTGAGGATCGATTACGATATGTACTGGCTAAAATGAAAATTGCTCACAATGCTATTTTACAAGAGAAAAAAGCATTTCCATCTCATTAATATACGTTTTAATTTTGAACCTGGCGGATAACGTCAGGTTTTTTATTTCTAGTTTTTTTTTTCTTTCATACACTAAGAATAGTATGAAAAAAGAAGGTGATTAAGATGAAATTACATAAAGCTCTTCAGCCAAGTTTTATAAAACGAATGTACTATATGAGGTTTATCGGGAAATTTATAAAAGCGGAGAGAGAGAAGAATGGAGAGAATTTTTTTGTACAATGTCTATCGCCAATACCATCTAATTTACAAGAGCAATTTACAAATGAACATTATATATTTGAAGGGTTATGTAGCAATAAAAAGAATGAAAAGATTTTTTCAGAATTAAAGAAGAAGAAATTAGAAAAGCAATTGGTTATGTTTCGTCTTTATTATGAAAGAGGAAATGTGTACGTGGAGTTAATATGTACAGAAGAACCTAGAGAAATAGCAACTGGCTATAAAATGATTCCAGCACCTAAAGTTGCAGATAATAAAAAAAGAGAGTCTTTAGAACGAAAGCTTTGTAATGGTTATTTATCATTTCTTATGCCGAAATATCCAAAAGACTTTGAGTCTCCTGAATTACTGTGGCATGATGGAAGGTTATATGGAAATATATTGTTAAAGTCATCAATTAGTTCAATCGCGTATTTTGAACAAAATCGAGAATGTAAATATATAGACTTAAGTGACTGGATGAAGCATGTAGAAATCGCGGTAGAAGAGCAATTGTATTTCGTAAGTGATCAAGTGTATGAGCTATTAAAAAAACGAATAACGGAAGAAGGGAAGCTAGTTGAAGTAGAGGATATAAAAATACACAAGGAAGTATGGGAATGGGATGAGCGTGAATCATCCTTTTTACAGTATGTACAAAGTACGGTGCGTAATAAAGGGATGTATTTGGACGAAACAGATATTTATAATTTTCATATAAGTGTAAAAACCAATATGTTAACGATTCTTGGTGGTATACCGGGAGTTGGAAAATCACGCTTTGTGCAAGCTTATGCAGAGGCACTTGGATTACAGTATGGAGAAGAATTGGTTTGGATTCCGATTTCTCCATCGTATCAAGAACCACATGATTTACTTGGATATCTTCACCCAAATGGTACTTTTATTGAAAGTGAAACAAAGTTAGTTAGAGCGTTAATGAAGGCAAAAGAAAATCAAAATCAATTGTATATAATCGTTTTTGATGAAATGAACATGTCACATATTGAACACTGGTTTACTCCATTTCTATCTGTTCTTCAACTTGAAAAGGAAAATCGTATTTTGAATTTGTATGAGGGTGCGCAGAAATTAGAAAACCAAATTCCATCAAAAATTGAAATTGGAGAAAATATTATCTTTGTAGGTACTGTGAATTTTGATGAAACAACGAAAGAACTCTCTGATCGATTATTAGACCGAACCAATTTAATTACGTTACAAAAAATTCCGTTTTGTGAGATGTGCATGGTACAAGAGAAAGGTGTATTACAACCACCTCTGAAAGTAACAGCGGGAGAATTTCGGATAAATTGGATCAGAAAGAAATCTATGATTGAAGTGTTTTCTGAAGAAGAGTTAGAGCTATTAGATAAGTTGCATGTTGTATTGTCATCACATGATGCGTCAAAGGGAATTTCTTTTCGATGTGCAAATGCAATTGCTATGTATTTGCAAAATATACCGTTTCAAAATAATCATTCTTATATGATTAGCAGAGAAGAAGGTTTTGATTTACAAATAAAGCAACGTGTACTGACGAAATTAAGAGGTACTGAAATGATGGTTGGGTCATTACTTTCTGAAGAAGTAAAAAGGGGAGCGACTTTAGTACCTCTTTTGCAATCGCCACTTGCAAACAGAGTCTCTACATTTGAACACTCTTTAGCATATATAAGAGAAAAACGTAGAGAACTGGAGTTGTATGGATATGCGAAATGAAGAGCGGTATGAAACAGAAATCGTTGATACGAATGAAACGCTCCCTTTTGTATTAAAGTTAATCATAGGAACAGAGGCAAAAGGGGAGTATATTTTATTAAATCGTCTTTGCACATCTACTACAGCATTAGTTCAATGTATTTACAAAGTACAAGAATTAAAACCGATAAGATTGCATTACCATTATGAAAGTCCAATGAATATTACTTTCATATGGAATAAAGTGTATGAGGGCCAGAAAAATATAAAAGAGTCACAATACGAAATAAATGAAAAAAAACAAAAGGTACTAATTTATGAACATGGAAAAACGGAATTCTTTTATCCATGGCGATGTGGTTTATATCATTTTGAAGTTCGCATAGAAGACACAACGTATTATGGTGCTTTTCAAATCGTTCCAAAAAATTTTTTTGATGACCAATTTGAAATGATTCAAAACTATGTAAAGTCAATTTTAAATGAGTTGATTTTAGATAGAGGTTATTATAAAAAGACTTTCTCTGCCCTTAGTGATATTGAGGATTCTTCTTATTTAGTATTACTTAGAAAGCTGCCGCAAAAAATGAAAAAGATAAAACAAGTTTTTAAAAAGATTGAATCAAGTTCAAAATTTATACATGAATATAAATGGGAAGTGAAGGAACGGAAGGCAACGAGAAAAGGAACAATAATGGCGGAAAGAAAGTCCTATACGAAATATTATAATCGTAAGTTTATTGAACAAAAAAATAGTAGGGAAAATGCATTTCTTAAATTTAAAGCGATGCAATTTTATCATTATTTACTTGAAGCCGAAAGTTTTTTACGTCAAACAATTGAAATATTAGAAAGAGAAAAAAAGAAAAAATTAGAAGAGTTTCAAGCTGTAAAAACGATTATGCAAACAATTGAGCGTAATGGATCTGTGACTGATAGAGAGAAGCAAAAATATAAAAATATATATTTACTAAAAGAAGCCGATTTACGTAAAAGCTCTGTGAAAATACAAGAATATAAAATATTAGCTCATATTGTACGTGAAAGTGTACAATACTTTAAAACTTTAATATATTCCCCCTTTTGGAGAGAAGTTTCTGAAACGGGTAATATGAACTCATACGATTTACCAATTCCACATCAACAATTACTACAGCATTTAAACTTACTTCCACAATATACAGATCAATCTCCATCTTTATTATTTGTATATAAACCAACGTTTTTAGTGTATGAATATTACGCTTTTTTTATCGTTATTTCCATGCTAGAGCAAATTGGTTTTAAAGCTAGAAATCCCATTCGTGAACAAATACAAGAGCATTTTTATGTAGATGGGTTACAAGATGGGACGACAGTAGTTTTACATCAAGATGATATGAAGGTCCATGTTGCATTTAATGACTTAATTGAAACACACCCCCTTATTGCATTAAGTAAAGGGAGTAACTTTTATAATGGCGAGGATACAAAAAAACCAGATATTCGCTTAGACTGTTATGTAAAGGAAGAAGGGAAATACGTATATAAATCTTCTATTATTATTGAAGTGAAGTATAGCCCAATGTACAATATTTTTCAGCACGTTGGAAATACGAAAGCGACTGAGCAAATGTATAAATACTGGTCTATAAAGTATGTAGAAGAACAGAATGGAAAACGTGTTTTTCATCGACGGGCAATTTATGAAGTTATTTGTGTATATCCAGGAAGTCATATGCATAGTAAAAAAATTGAATCTGGGTGCGGTGTCTTTTTGCAATTATATCCATATAAGACGAAACAAGGAGAAGAAAAATTAGCAGGAAAACATGGGATGGTACAAATCTTTGAGAAGTGGTTAAAAAATAATAAGAAGTAAAAGAAATCCTTTTTCATAAAGGATTTCTTTTAGATTAAGAAGAATTATATGCTGTATGGAAGTAAGTAGGATGTAATTTGAAAAGTGATACACATAAGTTATTAGAATAACTGTACATGTGAGGTAAAAGACGACGAAGTTGGAATTTAATTCATTTTGCAGAATATAATAAGTCATAAATATTTTTAGTTGCATACGAAGATTTGTTCTTATATGATAGATAGTGAAAGCGTTATCAAAACAGAGCGGCGATGGGAAAGGCGGGGAAATATGTTCCAGCGTGTTCAAACAAAGGAAGAACATTTTTGGTTCGAGCAACTATGGGGAGATTTTTGTGAAGAAAGAAACTTAATGTTCGTAGAACGTAATTTAAATCCAACACGATTTTTATTAATAGAAGATGAGCATCATATAGGTACAGTAGAGTGTATTAAGTATACGGTACCCGAACAATCAAATTCTGAGTTTTTCTATCCGTTTTCTAAAAATGATTTAGTGAAAGATTTGAAAAATGTGTATGAAATAGGCAAGCTAAGTATTGCGAAAACGTCTCGTGGGAGAGGGCATTTCAAAAGGCTAACAGCTATTTTATTTGTGCATGCGTTAGAAACGAAAGCGGAATGGTATATTGCAGCAGTTACAAAAAGAATGTATATGTATCTACTAACACTCGGTTTTCCTATAGAGCCGATAGACAATCCATTTCAGTTTCATGATACTTTACAAGGTGTACCAGTGCGAATTCATGCTCGAAAAGGAGTTACGCATTTGTATTCTTTAAAAGAATTTCGCGATGTGATTCAAGGGAATGCTCATGCACAGGCATTAATCGCGGAATACAGTAAGAATATTATGTTAACAAAATAATTAGAAGTGAATATATATAATATAGAGAATGATATATTAATATGGCAGTATCCTTCATGAAAAAATGACCCTTATTGTTTTAATAAGGGTCTAAAAATCATAATCCAAATATACTAAAAATCATTTTGCGGCGCTTCGGTTTCTTTTCTCTTTCATATGTTGGTTTTGAATCAGGAGTAATATATATGGGCTCTTCTTTTTTGAGGGAAGCTTCTAGCTTTTGGATTCGTTCTAACATTTCCTCCATTTCACGACGGTGTTGCAAAAGTTGGTACGTAACGACATCGTTTGCCTTATCTTGCATTTGCTCCTCCATTCGATCTAGCCTTCTTGTAATTGTGTGTAATTGAATAGCTAATTGTTCAAAGTCATTTGATGATGTGTTTTGAAAAATTGTGTTTACTTGAGTTTTTAATTTTTCAACATCATTTGATGATGTTTTTTGAGTAGGTTGAGAGTTTTGCGAATGCTCAATTTGAGAACGATGGTATTCTAACATTTGATCTACATCATCTTGTTTGAAAATAAAGTGACCATATTTATTTTTTTCTATCGTAAGATTTAATTGTTGTGCAATCCGGACAACAGCCTTGGGGCTAACACCTAACTTTTTTGCGATAAATGGTGTTTTATATTCCAAAATAATCCCTCCTATATATATCCTGTTGAATGATTTCGATCTATGAAGTAAGTTCCCTTCCGGTATGACAAAAGAAGTGTGGAATCGGCAAAGAAAGTGTTTTTTCACGAAATTAAGTTGTGAAGAATATATCGTTTATATAAAAATGATTCATCTTAAGATTTAGAATAATTTGATTTGACGAGGGGAAATGAATTAGATTATCATAATGATAAATATCTTTTTTATGTATGCATATAATATATAAAAAGGTGGTTGCTAATGTAGAATTTTGTTAGAGTATTAGAATGCTTACTTCACTTGAATAAAATTAAGTAGGAGGTGGCTTCCTTGCTTACAATGTAAGTAAGGAAAAGTATTTGGACATATATAGTATAAGTATAGTGATTGTTTTAATTGCCTTAACGGCATTTTTCGTTGCAGCAGAATTTGCAATTGTTAAAGTGAGGAGTTCACGAATTGACAATTTAATTGCAGAGGGAAATAATCGTGCAACTTCTGTCAAAACAGTCATTACAAACTTAGACGAATATTTATCGGCTTGCCAGTTAGGAATAACAGTTACAGCTCTTGGAATTGGTTGGTTTGGTAAACCTGCGCTAAAGCAAATATTTGACACGCTTTTTGCAAATTGGAACATATCTACTCAGCTCGCAGATATTTTTGCTGTAATTTTAGTATTTTTGTTAATTACTTTTTTACATGTTGTAATAGGGGAATTGGCCCCAAAAACAGTTGCAATTCAAAAATCTGAACAAGTGAGTTTGCTTGTTTCTAAGCCGTTAATTTTCTTTTATCGTATTGCATTCCCATTCATTTGGCTATTAAATGGTTCAGCTCGAATCATTACGAAGCTGCTAGGGCTGAAACCGCCGAAAGGGCATGATGAGGTTCATTCGGAAGAAGAATTACGGTTGTTAGTTTCAGAAAGTTATAAAAATGGTGAGATTAATCAATCTGAATATAAATATGTAAATAAAATTTTTGAATTTGATGATCGGATTGCAAAAGAAATAATGGTACCTCGAACTGAAATGAATATTATAAGTAAAGAAATGCCCGCTGAAGAAGCTTTGCAAAAAATGTCTCGTGAAAAATATACAAGGTATCCAGTTGTTGATGGCGACAAAGACCACGTAATAGGTTTTGTAAATTTTAAAGATATTTTTACTGAGTTTGTACAGCATAAAGCTGTTAATAAAAAGACAGTAGAGCAATATGTTAGACCAATTATTTTAGTTATTGATTCTATTCCAATTCATGATTTGTTTTTAAAAATGCAAAAAGAAAGAACACATATTGCTATATTGATAGATGAATATGGTGGTACATCTGGACTTGTTACTGTTGAAGATATTTTAGAGGAAATTGTAGGAGATATTCAGGATGAGTTTGATACGGATGAACAGCCAGAAATTCAACAAGTTAGTGAAACAAAGACGATACTAGAGGGAAAAGTACTCGTTAGTGAAGTGAATACGTTATTTGGTCTAGCGATTGATGATGATGGTGTTGATACAATTGGTGGTTGGATATTAACGAAGAATATAGAGATTGCTGAAGAGGATTCCATTGAAATTGAAAATTATAAGTTTTGTGTGAAAGAATTAGACGGGCGCTATATTAAAAGGTTAGAAGTTACAAAAACAGTAGAATCGATTGTCGTTTTAGAAGATGAAAAACAAATTTCTTTACAAGAGCAAATTAGCTCGTAAACTCTGCTATATAGCAGAGTTTTTTTGAGCATAATGTTTTTGGAGGAATACGGGCTATGATACAATTACATAAGTCAGACCTTTCACTAGGTGAAGTATTATTTTATACATATATTTGGAAGGGGAAGAAAGATGAAAAAGCATTTATATATAAATGGAGATTGGAAGTCAGTAAACACGTATAAACCATTATATGCACCATACTCTGAAGAAACGTTAGCGGAAATTGCACAAGGAACGGAAGAAGATGTTCAAGAGGCTGTTACTTCTGCAAAAAATGCAATGAAAAAAATGAATACATTAACAGCATACGATCGGGCAACTATTTTAGAGAAGGTTGCGCAAATAATGGATGAAAGAAGAGAAGAGTTTGCAGAAATTATTGCAAAAGAGGCTGCAAAACCAATACGTGCTGCAAGGGGAGAAGTAGATCGTACTGTTCTAACATATAAATTTGCAGCAGAAGAAGCGAAGCGTATATATGGTGAAACATTGCCACTTGACGCAGCACCTGGTGCAGATGGGCGGATTGCCTATACGATTCGCAAACCAATTGGGGTTATAGGAGCTATTACGCCATTTAACTTTCCGTTAAATTTAGTAGCGCATAAAGTGGGCCCTGCAATTGCTGCCGGAAACACAGTTGTGTTAAAACCAGCTGATCAAACGCCATTATCTTCTTACGCATTAGTTGAATTATTTGAAGAAGCAGGGTTGCCAAAGGGAGCTTTGAATATCATTTCTGGTCCTGGTGCAACTGTTGGCGAGGCAATTGTTAAAAATGATGATGTTGCGTCCATTACTTTTACCGGAAGTCCGAAAGTCGGAATCGGAATAAAGGAAAAGGCTGGATTAAAACGAGTTACGTTGGAATTAGGATCCAATGCTGCCGTTATTATTGATGAAGATGTAGAGTTAACTGATGAGATAATGGAACGTGTGAAATGGGGCGCATTTGTTAATAATGGACAAGTTTGTATTTCGGTACAACGTGTGTTTGTACACGAAAAGAGAATGGATGAATTTCTTTCGAAGCTAAAGAAAGCGATGGAAACTGTTGTTGTTGGTGATCCAATGAATGAGGAAACGGATGTATCAGCTTTAATTTCGAAAAAAGATGTAAAGCGAATTGAAATGTGGGTGCAAGAAGCAATTAAGGAAGGAGCAACTGTTTTATACGGTGGTAAGAAGCGTGATGAAAGAATTTTCGAACCAACTGTATTAACAAATGTTCCAGAGCATGTATCTGTACAGTGCCAAGAAGTATTTGGTCCAGTTATGACAGTAAATACATTTAAAGAATTTGATGAGGCGATAGAGAAAGTAAATCATTCACGTTACGGTTTACAAGCAGGCGTATTTACAAATAACTTATTTAAAGCGATGCGTGCAATTGATGAGTTAGAGGTTGGTGGGGTTATGATTAATGATATTCCAACGTTTAGAGTAGATCATATGCCTTACGGTGGTGTGAAAGAAAGTGGCACGGGTCGTGAAGGAATTAAATATGCAATTGAAGAAATGACAGAAATGAAATTAGTGTGTATTAAAAAATAAAGCAAAAGGTACACTTGTTTAATTAAGTGTACCTTTTATTTTACTTCATTTCTTGTTTGAAAATAGCATCTTCTACATAAATTTGTTCTTTATCTACAGCTGTGCTATGAGATAATACTAAACCGATTGGTGTTGCTGTATCTTTATTTTGAACAATTGTAAAAGGAATATTTTTTTCGTTTGCTAATTTAATGTATTTTGATAAATGTGGGTAAGCAATGCCACCGTTTAGGAGGATTTGTAATGATTGAGAAGAGCGTATGCTACTTGCTACTTCAGTATATACATTACTTTGCATTACTTGACCGATAGTTAAAGCGATTTCTACGCGCTCACGTAATGTAGTTAAATACATATTACGTTCTTCTGGTTTGTTTTGCTTTTGGCCATAAATGCCTTCTTGGAGATAGTCTTCCACATTTTTATTTACCATATTTTTCACACCTTTCACTTCCTATTGTACGCAAGAATTAAAAATGATGCAAAAAAAGTCGTTTTGAATACGGAAATAATTAAAAAAATGAGAAGGAAAAAGAGAGATTTGAATATAAATAATTAAATAAGAAAGAAAAAAATAATTTTATCAACAGAAATTAACAAAATGTGACAATAATCTATTAACGAAACATATTTTTTGTGTTAATATTCAAAATATAAAGGGTATTCGTCGTATGGAAATGGAGTGAATGGAGGTTTTTCCAATCGATAAGGATATTAAAGAAGTATTTTGTTCACACTTGAAAAACAACAGGCACCAATTCGTAGAGAACTGGAAAAACAAAATGATAATTTCCGAAAAAGATCCATTTAAACTAGAAGTAGTTCAAAATGGAGAGGATTTATTAGAGTTAATAATCGAACTTACTATGGAAGATAAAGATATAAATTATCTTCAACCATTATGCGAGAAAATCGCAATTGAACGAGCAGGAGCAGATGCGAATATTGGAGACTTTGTTTATAATGCAAATGTGGGAAGAAATGAACTTTTTGAAGCGATGTGTGAATTAGATGTTAGCGCTCGTGAATTGAAACCAATTATGGCCAAAATACATACTTGTTTTGACAAATTAATTTATTATACCGTTTTAAAATACTCGGAAATTATATCGAGGAATTTAGAGGAAAAACAGCAATATATTAATGAAACACATAAAGAAAGGCTGACGATTTTAGGACAAATGTCAGCTAGTTTTGTACATGAATTTCGTAATCCGCTTACTTCAATTATGGGATTTGTCAAATTATTAAAGGCAGACCATCCGAGTTTATCGTATTTAGATATCATTTCGCATGAATTAGATCAATTAAATTTTCGAATCTCGCAATTTTTACTCGTTTCGAAAAAAGAAATGTGGAATGAATCGGAACGTTTTTGGCTTAATGACTTGTTCCAAGATATTATACAGTTCTTATATCCGAGTTTGGTTAATGCAAATGTTTCGATTGAAAAGAATTTGCCGTATCCAATACCACTTGTTGGTTATCGGAGTGAAGTGAGGCAAGTATTTTTAAATATTTTAATGAACTCAATTGACGCTATGGAAGCAATGAAAGAAGAGCGGAAAATTATCATTGATGTTTTTGAAGAAGAGCAAGCTATTCGAATTGTGATAAAAAATAATGGACCGATGATTCCAGCTGAAAATGTAGAAACGATTTTTGAACCATTTGTAACTACTAAAAAATTAGGAACTGGTATTGGGTTATTTGTATGTAAACAAATTGTAGAAAAACATAACGGGTCCATTATGTGTCGTTCAGATAGCGATTGGACAGAATTTCAAATTGCATTTCAAAAGTAAACAGTCTACACCAAATAAATGGTGTAGACTGTTTTAATTTGTAAGTATAACGGCTTCTAATTTAGGGTCTTTAGTTGAATAACCTACTATTGAAATGGTATAAATTATATTCGGTTCAACATCGAATTTAGGTAAAGTTAACAGGATTTTTTTATTATCTGCGAGTGAAACTTCAATATCTGCTGTACCAGGGCTAACTTGTAAAAAATCTGTTATTTGTTTAAAGAGCACATTTTCAAATAAATGATCTCCACCTTTTAAATCTACGTTAACAACAGGGGTATCTGGAGAAAAATGCATAAATCGAATTTTGGCTTGCCCAGATGGTATATGTGTATTATCAAGTATAGGTTGTAATTGTAGGTGATTATCACTATTTATTGCGGCAAGTGTATACGTATGATTTCCCATTATCGGTACTAAAGCTGAAAAAATTGGAGTTTCGTTCCCGACAGGGACGATATCAATGCGATATTTACCTTGCACTAATGATAAATAGGGGCTAAATTGCTTAAATGAAATGTTTTTGATTACCTTTTGTCCATTTACTAAAATGTCAACCGCAGGCGTGTTTGGAGCAGAATGAAAAATTCTTATATGTGACGGTAAAGCGGCTTCTTGTGAATCTCTTTTTTCATATGCCTGTACAAGTTTTGTAAGTGCATCGTAATACTTCATATATAGTTCTACATATTTTTTGGGATTGCTATATTGATAGTAACGGGCGAGCTGATCGTAACGTACAGCTTCTTGTCCATATTTTTCGATTTCAGATTGAGACATGCACATTCCTCCTTTGTCATCATTAAAACTATATGCGAAGTGAGAAAGAGGTTATGCGAAAAACTTGTATTTCTGAATGGGAAAAGTAAAAGATTAAAAATATATTTTGGGAGAAGTATGTCTGAGTATTATTGGCTAGTAAAGTGGTGCTAAAAGAGTTGTATATGGAGTTAGTTAAGTTGAATAGAAGCTTATATTTACTAGGAGTAATAAAAATATAAAAAGACTAAATTATAAGGGCATTTCAATCAACGTATCGAATACATGTATAAAAAAATTTTAGTAAAGGGATTTTTTAATTTATAGGCAAACACACATACAAAGGGATAATTGTCCTACATAATTTATAAAGGAAAGGTAGTTTAACTTCGGTGGAAGGAGTGGCACCTTGGGATGGGGATATCCCGATTATGATTGTGAATGAAGTTATGAAGGAATTTGTGTGAAAAATCGTTATATGACTGTTGAATTCGTAAAACGTATGGTTTTTTGATTTATTTTAGCGAGTCCCAGTAATATTGATAAAAGAGCGTCGTGCCGAACTGATTAATGTGGTTAATCGGTTCTTTTTTTATGTATAAACTGAAAATATTAAATGTGGAAAATTAGTTTCTATAAAAAGATTGTTATCATTGCGGCGAGATAATTGTCGAAATTTTTTTGGAAATATGCAATTTAAAGTAGGATAATAGGAAGGAGTTTAAAGGGAGTTCCGTCGAAGTTTACACAATGTCGGCATTTGAGGGAAGCTGGCATTATGTTAGGAAAACATTTAGTAATACGTTACTTTTATATAAGGGAGGGTTATTTGAGCGTACAGATAAGGATTGGTCTTCGTTTTAAGTTCTGAATTTTCTGTTTTCAAAACATTTATTAGCACTCATTTGTATATTTTATAATAGTATTTTGATAAATTCACTGCTTGTGCAGAGGATTCTTTTTTATGAAAGAAACGTCAATTTTCTTCATATACATATACAAATTGAAGAAATGGGGGAGCGCTATGCGCGATTACTTAATTAAACCACTTGTTGGTCAGCCGTATCCAATGATTTCACATGGAAAAGGTGTATATTTGTATGACCAGAACGGAAATAAATATTTTGATGGTTCGTCAGGAGCAATTACGGCAGGTATTGGACATGGCGTAAAGGAGATTGCAGATGTTATTAAAAAGCAAGCAGAGGAGATTGCTTTCGTATATAGATCACAGTTTACGAGTGAACCAGCTGAAAAACTAGCGAAGAAGTTAAGTGATTTAAGTGTAGGAGATTTGAACTGGAGCTTTTTCGTAAATAGTGGTACGGAAGCAAATGAAACAGCTATGAAAATTGCAATTCAGCATTTTCAGGAGCGCGGTATTCAAGGGAAACATAAAATTTTGTCACGCTGGATGAGCTATCACGGTATTACGATGGGAGCCTTATCAATGTCTGGGCATCCGCTGCGCAGACAACGTTTCGTATCTATTTTGGAAGATTATCCAACTATTCCAGCCCCATATTGTTTCAGGTGCCCTGTACAAAAGGTATATCCAACTTGTCAGCTTGCTTGTGCAACTGAACTAGAAAGATCAATTGAAAGAATTGGTGCGGAGCATATTGCAGCTTTTATTGCTGAACCGATTATCGGAGCAGCTGGCGGTGCGGTTGTACCGCCGAAAGAATATTATAAAGTGATTAAAGATATTTGTAGTCATTACGATATTTTATTCATTGCGGATGAAGTAATGACTGGGCTTGGTCGTACTGGTGCATGGTTTGCGATGGAGCATTGGGGTGTAGAACCGGATATTATGACGCTTGGTAAGGGATTAGGAGCGGGATATACACCAATGGCTGCGACGATTGTTAGTGACCGAGTTATGGAGCCGATTTTACGTGGGTCACGTTCTGTTATGAGTGGTCATACGCTAAGTGCAAATCCATTATCTGCAGCAACGGCTCTAGCTGTTATTGAATACATGGAGAAACATAATCTACCTGAAAAAACAGCGGAAAAGGGAGAATATTTAATTAAGGGACTACAGAAAGTTCAGCAACAATCGACAATTATTGCGGATGTGCGTGGAAAAGGGTTGCTGATCGGAATAGAATTGCAACCGTTTACAAAAGCTTCGGAGCTTATTTCGGTTGCAGCTAAAAATGGTCTTCTTTTATACCAAGCTGTTTCAGGGCAAGCAGGAAAAGAAGATAGCGCACTGCTTGTGGCACCGCCGATGACAACTACATATTCCGAGTTAGATGAATTACTTTTAATTTTTGCAAAAAGTGTAGAAGAGATGATGCAAAAAGGAGGGCATAGTATCGTATGACAACAATTACAAATACATTCAATAAATTAAAAGAGATAGAGGAAGTAATTTCTTTGTTCCATGATGATATGACATTAATGTTTGGAGGGTTTGGGGGGATTGGATCCCCTCCAACTTTAATACAGGCTATTTTAGAAAAGGGAGTTACAAATTTAAATTTAATAGGAAATGACACGGGCTTTCCTGATGTAGGAATCGGTCGTCTTGTTACAAATGAACGGGTTAAGTCTTTAGTTACTTCCCATATTGGTTCAAATCCAAATGCAGGAAGACAGTTAAATGAAGGACGATTACAAATTGAGTTTTCCCCGCAAGGAACATTAGCAGAGCGTATTCGCGCTGGAGGCGTAGGGCTTGGTGGTGTTTTAGTTGATGTTGGTGTTGATACGATTGTAGAAGATGGAAAACGAACAGTCGAAATGAATGGCAAGACATACTTAGTTGAAACTGCATTAACTGCTGAAGTTGCGATTGTTTATGCGAAAAAAGCTGATCCGTTTGGTAATCTTGTATTCGACAAAAGTGCGCGGAATATGAATCCTCATGTTGCTATGGCTGGGGACATAACGATTGTAGAAGCAGAAGAAATTGTTCCACTTGGAAGTTTAGATCCTGAGGAAATTGTCGTTCCAGGTGTTTTCGTAAATTATATCGTACCGTCGGAAGGAGTGAATTGGAAATGGGTATGGGCGTAGAAGTGAGAGATAAGATTGCTAGGCGTGCGGCGAAAGAAATACAAAATGGCATGATTGTAAATTTAGGTATTGGCATTCCATCGCTTGTACCGAATCATTTGCCTGACGATATAAATGTAATGTTTCATGCAGAAAATGGAATCGTCGGTATGGGGCCAACGCCAAGTAAAGGGAATGAAGACGAGAATTTATGTAATGCAGCAGGTTTACCGACTTCTCTTATTACAGGAGCGAGTTATTTTGATAGCTGCACTGCGTTTGGGATGATTCGAAAAGGTTTACTAGATATAACGATTCTTGGTTCATTACAAGTGAGTGAGAATGGAGATTTAGCAAACTGGATTGTACCAGGGAAACGTGTGCCCGGTATTGGGGGAGCGATGGATTTAGCACAAAAAGCGAAGCGTGTCGTTGTTGTGATGAATCATGTTGATAAATACGGAAATGCAAAAATTGTTTCAGAGTGTACATTGCCATTAACGTCAAAGAAATGTGTAGATTTAATTATTACAGATATGGCGGTTATGGAAGTGACTTCGAGTGGACTCATTTTACAAGAATTAATGAGCCCGTATACAGTAGAAGATATAAAGCGACATACGGAAGCTGAGTTTCAAATTGGCTCTAACTTACTAGTTATTGAATGAGGGAGATGTAATATATGAAGCAATTAAAAAAGCAAGTTTGTGATTATATTGAGAGTCATGAAGAGGAAAGTGTGAAATTTTTAACACGGTTAATTCAAGAAAAAAGCGTATCTGGTGATGAAAGTGGTGCGCAGGCAATTGTGATTGAAAAATTACGTGAGCTAGGTTTAGATCTTGATATTTGGGAACCATCTTTTTCTAAAATGAAAGATCATCCTTATTTTGTATCACCACGTACAAGTTTTTCAGACAGCCCGAACATTGTGGCAACTTTAAAAGGAAGCGGCGATGGAAAATCTATGATATTAAATGGGCATATTGATGTAGTACCAGAAGGCGATGTGAATCAATGGGACCATCACCCATATAGTGGTGAGAAAATAGGGAATCGTATATATGGCCGCGGAACGACGGATATGAAAGGCGGCAATGTCGCACTTATGCTTGCGATGGAAGCGATTATTGAATCTGGTGTTGAATTAAAAGGAGATATTTATTTTCAAAGTGTCATAGAAGAAGAAAGTGGCGGGGCAGGGACATTAGCGACTATATTACGAGGATATAAGGCAGATGGTGTCATTATTCCAGAACCGACTAATATGAAGTTTTTCCCGAAGCAACAAGGGTCAATGTGGTTCCGTCTACATGTAAAAGGGAAAGCTGCACACGGTGGTACACGTTATGAAGGAGTAAGTGCAATTGAAAAAAGCATGTTTGTTATAGATCATTTGAGAAAATTAGAAGAGAAGAGAAATGGTCGAATTACTGATCCGTTATTTAAAGGAATTCCGATTCCAATTCCAATTAATATTGGGAAAATTGAAGGTGGTAGCTGGCCAAGTTCTGTTCCTGATTCGTTAATTTTAGAAGGAAGATATGGTATTGCGCCGAATGAGACTATAGAGGCAGCAAAAGAAGAGTTTGAGAGTTGGATCGCTGAATTACATGATGTGGACAATTGGTTTGTTGAAAATCCAGTAGAAGTAGAATGGTTTGGAGCGAGATGGGTTCCTGGTGAACTAGAAGAAAACCATGAGTTAATTACAACACTTCAGCATAACTTTGTTGAAATTGAAGGGAAGGAACCAATGATTGAAGCATCTCCGTGGGGGACTGATGGAGGTTTATTTACACAAATCTCAGGTGTACCAACGATAGTATTTGGTCCGGGAGAGACGAAAGTAGCACACTATCCAAACGAATATATAGAAATTGATAAAATGATAGCTGCCGCAAAAATTATTGCATGTACATTACTAGATTGGTGTGAGGTGAAAAAATGAAATACTATGAATCTTTTAGAGAGCAGACAAATTGCCATACAGTAGAAGGAGTTTTAGATTATTTTAATAAACGTATTCGAATAGATCACTATACAGGAAATGTTGAAAGTATTATACAGACAATTGACGGACTAGCAGAGAAACATTCTTTCACTAAATGTATTATTAAAGGAAAGGGAGAGCATGTTTCAACATGGCTCTCTTTCGGTTTCTTATTGGAAGCGACGATACCTCATTATTTTCAAGGACACGATGCATACTTCTTTGTGAAATATAATAATGATGAAAGACGAAATAGTATTCATTGGTCTGAGGAAGATACTATTTTAAGTGGTGTAAAAGCAAAAGAAGTAAAAGAAAAAGTAGTCCCGGAGAAATTTCTGTTAAGAAAAGCGACTGAAGAAGATGCAGAAGAATTAGCAACTGTCTTTGGAAAAGTATTTGAAGTGTATCCGACACCTTTAAATGAAGCGAGTTATGTATTACAGACGATGAAAGAAGACGATACAATTTACTACGTATATGAATTTGAGGGGAAAATCATTAGTACAGCGTCTGCAGAAATGAACGTAAAGGAAGGCAATGCAGAATTAACGAATTGTGCTACTTTACCTGAATATCGTAAACATGGGTTTATGAAAAGTTTGCTCATTAAGTTAGAAGAAGAGCTTCAAGAAAAATCTATTTTCTGTTCCTATACAATTGCTCGATCGCTATCTTTCGGTATGAATGCTGCCTTTCATCAGTTAGGCTATACATATACAGGAAGACTGGCGAACAATTGCTACATTTTCGATAAGTTGGAAGATATGAATATATGGGTAAAAGATTTATCTAGCTATTCGAAAGCATGAAGGCTCCCGCCTCAAAATTCGGCTGTAAAGTAAAAAAGTTAGGTGGGAATCGGGCTGCTCGTAAAAGCCCGACTAATTAAAGTTTTACGTTATCTAATCAAAAATAAATTTCATCAAAATATTAGAACGGAATCGTCATGCTTATAATCGCACATAGGTATGCCGGAAATTCGGCATAGTATTTGCTGAATTTTCGGCAAAAGGGGGGATGACATTGCTAGCAGTTTCGACACAAGAAGTCATTGAAGCGATTTTGGGCAGTATTGATGAGGCTATACACGCAGTAGATGAAAATGGTATTACAATTTTTTATAATACAGTTGCTGCGAAACACGATGGATCCAAAATTGAAAAAGTGTTAGGAAAGCATTTGTTAGAGGCGTTCCCATCTTTAACTAGGGAAACGAGTACATTGATGAAAGTTTTAGATACAAAAAAACCAATTGTACATCAAGTGCAACATTATCAAAATTTAAATGGAGAAGATGTTTGTACTGTAAATACGACGTTACCTATTTTTATAGATGGGAATATTGCTGGTGCTGTTGAAATTGCGAAAGACTACTCTACAATTCAAAAGCTAACTGATACCATTGTCGATTTACAGTCGAAAATAAAGCGATCGTCTAGAAAAAAAGTGATTAAAAAGCATGCTGCATTTGAGACGATAGTGACAAATGATTCTCGCTTTAAACAGACGAAAGAGTTAGCGCAAAAAGTAGCGCCAACAGATGCAAACGTTTTAATATATGGTGAAACGGGAACAGGAAAAGAACTGTTCGTGCAAGCAATTCATGAGGCTTCTAAAAGAAAAAACAAGCCATTTATTGCACAAAACTGTGCAGCTTTACCAGAATCACTATTAGAAAGCTTACTGTTTGGAACGACAAAAGGTAGCTATACAGGGGCGATTGAACGGGCAGGCTTATTTGAACTTGTAGATGGAGGAACATTATTTTTAGATGAACTGAATTCAATGCCGCTCGATTTACAAGCGAAAATGCTACGTGTATTAGAGGATGGAGTCATTAGACGAATCGGTGATAATAAGACGAGGAAAGTAGATGTTCGCGTGATTACCGCGATGAATCAGCCGCCAGAAGTATGTTTACGAGAAAATAAAATTCGCACTGATTTATATTATAGATTAAATGTGTTTTCATTATATATCCCGCCACTACGTGAAAGAACTGAGGATGTATTACTATTAGCTTCTTATTTCTTGAAAGAATATAATAAAAGCTATAAAAAAGGTGTACTTCAAATTGATAAGGAAGCGAAAGAAAGACTACAAGCTTATCAATGGCCTGGAAATGTTCGTGAGTTAAAACATACAATTGAACATGCTGTCATTATTGCGGAAGGAAATGCATTAACCGCAAATTGTTTACCTCGTATATTTAAGAAAGAGAAACTTCCAAAGAAGAAAAGTATATTACCGCTTCGGGAAGCTCTTCATCAAACAGAAAAGGAATTAATAGACCAAGCGTTGATTGAAACGGAAGGAAATATTTTGCAAGCAGCAAAAATGTTAGGTATTCCGCGTCAAACGCTTCAATATAAACTGAGTAAGTACGACAAAACCGCCGAATAATCGGCGGTTTTTGTGTGTTTGCACCAATAAAAGAACGTTTACATATATAAAAGGTAATGAATATGATAGTTAATATTCTGTTATTACTGCACTTGAAAATATTTTTTCTCCTATATAATAGGGTATTTCGCACATTTACTTATCAAGAATATGAAGTTGGCATAACAATTGCTTATATAAAGGATGAGCGTATAAAAAGGGGGAATAGCAATGTTACATGATGTATACAAACCAAATCGTCACTGGAAGGATATCGAATTATGGAAAGATGTTACTGAAGAGCAATGGAATGATTGGGTTTGGCAATTAACGAATACGATCAAAACGTTAGATGACTTAAGGAAAGTGATTAACTTAACACCTGAAGAAGAAGAGGGCGTTAAAATTTCAACGAAAACGATCCCGTTAAATATTACACCGTATTATGCTTGGCTAATGAATCCTGATGACCCACGCTGTCCGATTCGGATGCAATCTGTACCGATCTCGGAAGAGTTATATAAAACGAAATATGATTTAGAAGATCCACTTCATGAAGATGAAGATTCACCAGTTCCAGGGCTAACACATCGTTATCCTGACCGCGTATTATTCTTAGTAACGAATCAATGTTCTATGTATTGTCGTTACTGTACACGCCGTCGTTTTAGTGGACAAATTGGAATGGGTGTACCGAAGAAACAATTAGACGATGCGATTGCTTATATTAGTGAAACACCACAAGTACGTGACGTTTTAATCTCTGGTGGTGACGGTCTTCTAATTAATGATAAAATTTTAGAATACGTATTAAAAAATTTACGAGAGATTCCGCATGTTGAAATTATTCGTATCGGAACGAGAGCACCAGTAGTATTCCCGCAACGTATTACAGAAAACTTATGTAACATTATTAAAAAGTACCATCCAGTATGGTTAAATACACATTTCAACACTTCTATTGAAATTACAGAGGAATCGAAAAAAGCATGTGAAATGCTAGCGAACGCGGGTGTTCCAATTGGAAACCAAGCGGTAATTTTAGCAGGTATTAACGATAGCGTTCCAATTATGAAAAAGCTAATGCATGACTTAGTAAAAATCCGTGTACGTCCATATTATATTTACCAATGTGACTTATCTGAAGGTATTGGACATTTCCGTGCACCAGTTTCTAAAGGTCTTGAAATTATTGAAGGCTTACGTGGACATACTTCTGGCTATGCAGTACCGACATTCGTTGTGGATGCACCGGGCGGAGGCGGAAAAATTGCGCTTCAGCCAAACTATTTAATTTCACAAAGTGCGGATAAAGTTGTACTTCGTAACTTTGAAGGGGTTATTACGACGTATCCAGAACCAGAGAGCTACATTCCAGGAAGAGCTGAAGGTTACTTTAAAGAAATTTATCCGAACTATGAAGAAAAACGTTCAGATGTTGGTATTGCAGGTCTTATGAGCGATAAGAAATTTAACCTTGTTCCAGATGATTTACAGCGTATGAACCGTCGTAAAGACTATGAAGATAATGATACGCATGCATCTTTAAAAGATAAACGTGATAAGCGAGACCAATTAAAAGATAAAAAATATCAATCGCAAATGGCTAAATTAGAAGAAAACGACAAAAAAACTGAGGGTGATGCAGTATGAATTGTATGTGGTGTGACAGTACAGAAGCGAAAGAAAGCTTGAATACTGTGTATTGGGAACTACCAGATGGTACGAAAGCCATTGAAATCCAAAAGACACCATGTATTTCTTGTTCCTCATGTGGAATGGACTATCAAGCAGACCATACTGTAAAAGAAATTGAAGATCAGTTGTTTTTAATTTATACGAAAGATTTGCCAAAACAACTAACATATGAAGAGTTAATGGGAAGACCAAGACTATTAAAAAGAAATTATTTCGACTTTTAACCAGCTTTTATGCTGGTTTTTTTCTTTTTTGCCTTGTATAATGTATCCAAGTTAGAAAGGCAGGGAATATTTTTGAAAAAGACATTTTACCATTATATGATGAAGCATCGCGCAGCTTTATTTAGAAATGAAATTTCAGATTTAGCAGAGGCAATGTATGATGATTTAAGTTTTCCGAAGCAATCTGAAGACTATGATGAAATTAGTTCATACTTAGAGTTAAGTGGAATGCTAGAAAGTATGTCTATATTTGATGAAGCGTGGGATTTATACATACAAGAAGGATAAAAACGATTTGAAAACATACAGAATACATTACTTTTTGAAAGTGAAGTATTCTGTATGTTTTTTTATATGAAATGTCTTGATTTAAAGCTAGTCTATTTACTAGCTTTTTTTGCGTTTCACATAAATTTTATGTAGTGGTATTTTTTTATCGAAAAAATTTATGAATATAAGCTTCTGTGATAAGCGTTTTTAAGTAGGTTGCATATACTGTTATCAAAATCACGACGTCAAAAAAAGGAGAGATAGAGATGGCAAGAAAAAAACAACCTAAATACAACGTAGGGGACATAGTCGTGATTACGCTATATGGAACCGTTGGTAAAATCACAAATATGAAAGTTTTAGATGGGGTTTATGTATACGAAGTCAATAATCACGATGGATTTTATGTAGAACAAACATTGCAACACGTTACAGAGCAAGAAATGAAAAAGGGCGATACGGAGTGGATTGAATTAAATTATAATTTCACCTTTGGTGATCTCGTGCAAGTGACTGGATATGATAAAGATGTTTTCCGTATTGTTGGTTTTCGTACAGAGGTATGGAGATACAAAAATGACGCATGGGAAGATACGATATATGAGTTATCACGAATTACGGATGGTGAATGGTTAGAAGCGGATGAATCAGATTTAACTTTACTTGCCAATGCTCAAACGGCAAATGCAATTTTGAAGAAAATGAAACAAGATAAAGCCGGCATGAATAAATTGGATTTAGGAAAATTAAAGTCAATTAACAACTCGAAAAAAGTGAGTGTTAAGACAAATCGTCAAGAAATCATAGATGGGTTACTTGATATTTATAACGATTATCAATTGTTATTTGATACATTTAAAGATGAAGAATATAAAATTGTTATGGATGTTGTTCATAATTATTTAGTTAAATTGACAGAGAAAAAATAGTTAACTAGACAGAGAGAATAAATTGAACAACAACATATGCAGTATAAGGTATGCCTACAATTATTAAAAAAATAAAAAGCCATTTAATAAGAGAGTCTGCCCATTGATCTTCATGCATGAACTCTTCTTTTGTTTGTTCTACTTCGTATTGGTATTCCATTATTATTTCCCCCTTTTGGATAGCTTGTACTACCATCGTATGCACCTCGTCCAAATGATATGACCTATAAAAAAAGAAAAACTATTTTTCTAATCTCATATACATAATTTTGAGATTTTTTCATAAAACAGAAATAAAGGAGTGATGCTCATGAAGGAAATTGAAGTCGTAATTGATACGGAAGAGATTGCGGAGTTTTTTTATGAGCAACTAATTGAAAGGGGATACGTCCCAAAGCGAGAGGAAATTGAAGATCTCGCAGATATTACATTCGAGTATTTATTAGAGAAATGCATGATTGACGAAGTTTTTGATGAAGAGGAAGATTGAAAGTAACGGCGGGCTAAACTCGTCGTTTTTTACTCTTTACAAACTTGTCACAAATGTGCTTATAAATTATTGGTATAATTAAGAGAAAATTTTACTAAAGAGGTGAAGGGATGTTCAAAAAAATTATTGATTCTTTATTAGGAAAGAAAAAAAATCGTTCGTATTCGAGTAGTGATTATCGTCATAGAGGGCGCTCTTATTCAAGTAGTGACTATAAGCGACGTTCATCTGGTTATGGACACCAACATTATAAAAGAAAACGTAAAAGCCGTAGCTTCTTTTCAAGTAGCTGATGAAATGGCATCGTGTACTAGCTTTATTTGATAGACCACTGCGAAAAAATACAATTGTAGCAGAACGTTATAAAATTGAATCAGTAATTGGAATGGGCAGTTATGGGGTTACATATGTCGTTAATGATTTACAAATAAATAGATATAAAGTCTTAAAACAGTTAAGACAAAGTAAACAAAGATATGAGTCTGGTAGAAAATCATTTGAGCAAGAGAAAATGATTTTACAAACATTGAATCATCAAGCAATTCCTAGTTTCTATGATCAGTTCTTATGGGAGAAAAAAAGCTTTTTTGTGATGGAATATATGCCTGGTGAAAATTTTGAAGATTATATTTTCTCAGATGGGCGTGTATATAAAGAACGTGAAGTTTTTGAAATTTTATATGAAATATTAGGAATTGTTTCAGTTTTTCATAGTAAAGGTATTATTCACCGAGATTTACGTATTCCGAACATATTAATGAAAGAAAATCAAATTAGTATTATTGATTTTGGATTAGCTAAATATAAAGGTGAGGATGATGAGCGAGCTACAACGTATGAAGGTGAACAAGCTTTGATGCGAGAAGTTCACTTTCGTAGCGATTTTTATGCGCTTGGCCATTTCTCGTTATTTTTATTATATGCAGGATATGAATCTATTGAAAAACATGAAAAGCCATGGTATGAAGAGTTAACTTTGAAAAATGATAATCGTGAAATATTGATGCGAATGTTACAAATAAAAACACCGTACTATGAGAATGTACAAGATTTAAACAAAGATATAGCTTTTGCTTTAGAAAGGATGGAGACTCCATGTTTCAAAAGTTTTTAGCGAGTGTTGGCATTGGTAGTGCAAAAGTAGATACTGTTCTTGAAAAAGAGGAGTATGTAGTTGGAGAAACGATAGTAGGGAAGGTTCGTATAACTGGGGGATCAGTTAGCCAACAAATTGAAAGCATTTACTTAACGTTATCTACATCATATGTAAGAGAAGTGGATGATAAAAAAGTAACAGCAACGTTTGACTTAGAGCGAGTTCGTTTAACAGATCCATTTTCTGTAGAGCCAAATGAAAAGAAAGAAATTCCATTTTCATTTAAGATGCCAATTGAAGCACCACTAACACTTGGAATGAAAACGGTTTGGGTTCATACAGGCCTTGATATTAAAAATAGTATTGATCCAAGTGACCGTGATTACATTCAAGTGTTGCCAAATGCACTATTGAACAGTGTATTAGAGAGTGTAAATCAATTAGGTTTTAAAGCGCGTCATATAGAATGCGAAGAATTACCATATCGATTACGTAAGCAAGTACCATTCGCACAAGAGTTTGAGTTTATTCCTGTTTCAGGACAGTATTATGGGAAATTAGATGAATTAGAATTATTAATCTTGCCAAGTTCCCACGATCGGTTAGAAATCATTATGGAAGTAGATAGAAAATCACGTGGATTGGCAGGTTTATTTGCAGAAGCACTTGATCTGGATGAGAAGGTTATTCGCTTTACAGTAACGAATGAAGATATCCCAACGATGCAGCAAAAAATTAACAATTATATTTTTTAATAAACTATGCATAAAAAAGAAATGGAGAGGAAAACTAAAACAACCGCTCCATTTTTTTGCATAGTGAGGTTATGTATGTGAAACGATATCGACATTTATACTTGTTAAGCTTTACTCTACTCATTTGTTTTGTCGCACTATCACTTTCGTATCATACCGCTTGTATTGAGAAATTTGACAATATAGTTGCACACTTTATTCAAAGTTTTCGAAACGATTATTTGACAACCTATTTTACTTGGGTGTCCTTTATCGGTTCCAAAAGAATATATTTTCCGTTACTCATTATTCTTGTAATGTATTTTCTCGTTAGAAAAAAGTTGCTTAGTGCATTACTTCTAACAATTAATTACTACGGATCTCGTTATTTAAACAGTATGCTTAAACTATGGTATGAACGGGCAAGACCTGATGTAACGCAGCTTGTTACTGCAACTGGATATAGTTTTCCGAGCGGTCATACGATGAATGCTACTGCTTTTTTAGGATTTATTGCATACGTCACAATTACTGAAGAGCGTATTTCATTGCATAAAAAACTGTTGATTATTCTTATAGCAAGCTTTGTTGTATTATCTATTTCAGTTAGCCGAATATATCTTGGCGTGCATTTTCCATCTGACATATTAGCAGGATGGGCAGCTGGCGGTAGCTGGCTCGTTTTATGTGTTATATTTCATAAAGCGTTTATAAAAAAAGAACCTATGTCATAATAGGTTCTTTTTCCATTGGTTCAACATGAATGTGGGCATGGTAAATTCCGAATTTTTTTCGAAGCATGGCTTCGATGTTGTCAGTAATACAGTGACTTTCTCCAACATCCATACGAGCGTCTACCTCGATTGTAATATCAACGTACGTTTGATTCCCGTACATACGCGCTCGAATATCTACAATGTTTTCCACACCAGAAATATGCTCAATAGCATCAGCATATTCTTCCATTTTATTAGGATCAATGCCATCTGTTAGCATATGAGAAGCTTCTACGAAAATTTCCCATGCAGTTTTACAAATAATAAGGCCGACAATTAGAGCGGCAATAGGATCTAAAATAGGCATTTGGAACTGTGAGCCGACAATGCCTACAACTGTACCAATACTTACGAGCGCATCTGATAAATTATCCTTTGCGGCAGCTTCTAATGATTTACTCTTTGTTCGAATTGCAATCTTTTTCGTATACCTAAATACACAGTACATAACGACAGCAGAAAATAAAGCTACCCATGCAGCAAGTACATTGGGCGCAGCTTGTTTCGGATTTAAAAATGATTGAATGGCACTAATAACAACTTCTAATCCGACCGTTGCCATAATGAAAGAAGCAACAAGCGAAGCTATTTGTTCTGCACGCGAATGCCCATATGGATGATCTGGATCTCGAGGTTTACGAGAAATTTTTAAACCGATTAATATTGCTAAAGAGGCACCAATATCCGTTAAGTTATTCAAACCGTCAGCACGTAATGCGCTAGAGAGGGTAATATAACTGATGATAATTTTCATAGAGGATAAAAATATGTAGGCCATAATGCTGACAATAGCACCTTTATCAGCTTCTTTATGAGAAAGAGTATCCATTTTAATCACGCACCTTTCTTTAAAGGAATTTCTTTCTATACATAGAGTATCAAATGAAACTCGTGTGGGTCTATACAAACATTGTTGACACTTTATAGCTTTTTAAGTAGGGGGTAACAATGTTTCGTTAAGGAAAAATATGTTGAAAAGTACAAAGTGAGGGTATGAATATAATTGGGAATCATTCACAATGAAAGGGATACGATGGTAGGTGGATGTAGAAACGAATACTTTTCTTACTATGTATTTTTCTAATAATGACTGGATGTAATTCATCAAATGATGAAATTGTGAAGAAGTATTATATTTCTAAATGATCAATATCTACATGTAAAGGATACGGTGGATTAAATGAAAGATATGTAATGAACATAGAAAACAAACAAATAATCAATGGGGTTCATAATTTTTGGATTGAAATGAAAAAACAAAAGGAAAGTGGCGAAATACGACAATACGATATATTAATTACATATGAAAGTGGTGATACGAACGTATACATCTATACTTAGGGGATGAAGGGGGAAAGGAGTGTAATTATATACATTGGTCATGAAGAAAGAGCTACGACAATAATTGTGAAAAAAGATGAAAATCCTCTGAAAAATATTTTTCAGAGGATTTTCATCTTAGTATGCTTCTAAAAACTCAGTAACTTGCTCTTCAGTTTTTGCATTAGCACTATGTAAGTGGCCTAGCTTCTCGCCATTTTGATATACAAGTAAACTTGGAATACCCATTACTTGATACTCTTCAGCGATACTTGGGAACTCATCTTTATTAATAGAATACCATTCAAACTTATTGAACTCTTCCATTACCTCTCCGATAAAGTTGTCCATGCGTACACAATCTGGGCACCATGTAGTAAAGAACTTAACAACTACTGGCTCTTCACTTGCGATGATGTCTTTGAATTCTTTTTCAGACTTGATTTCTCTCATGTTTTTGACTCCTCTCAATGTTACACGGATAAGCTAGTATTTGTATGCGAAATCCGTAATTGCAAACATTAGTATTTTTGAAATAGATTGTTTGCAAAATCTTCGACTGCTTTTTCTTGTAGGTCTGGTACAACTTGTGAGTAGGTGTCTAATGTGTTGCCTACTCTTTCATGTCCTAATCATTCGCTTACGATCTTTAGTTAAATACATTATTGCAACATTAATGTTAAGGGATTGCTTTAGATTATGAAACCGAATATCAGGAACCTCACTTTTCTTTATAAGCTTTTTCTTCATTTTTTGCAAGTAGCTGGGATGGCATGATTAGAAATTTCTTTAGATATTTATGGGGAAGTATCGTTAATAGAGTGACATTAAAACTAAATGGACTAGATAATTAGAAAGTGAGAATGATTCATAATGAATTTTTCAAAAGAGAATACAAAAAAGATTCCGTAACTGAAAAAATGGGTTGCGGTTTTTTCTTTACTTGAATTTTATTATATTAAATTCGGTATGCGAAAAGATTTTAGATGAATTAGCGCCTTATTTGTCTGCACTTGGTATGGACTTAGGTATATGGACAGACCATGAGGAAATCTCTGAATATACTAATAAAAAAGGAGATGTTGAGTAATGGCGCGTTATAGTTTACATGGAGGACACAATAGTATTGTACAAGGGGCTAACTGGGGAAATCGGAAAGAGCATGTTTTGGATCGTCAAGTTAAAGATGCGGTTGCGGCCAAGTTAAAAGCTTTAGGACACACAGTCTATGATGATACGGACGAAGTAGGAAGCACTCAAGCTCAAAATTTAAATAATATTATTCGTAATAGTAATTCACATGTTGTAGATTTAGCTATTGCTTTTCACCTTAATGCAAGTGATGGGACTGGGCAGGGTGTTGAAGTGCTGTATTATGATCAGAATGAACTAGCATCTAAAATTTCAGCTCAACTAGCAAAAGATATTGGATGGCGTGATCGTGGTGCGAAACAACGTAAAGATTTAGCAGTATTGAATGGGACTAAAGCACCAGCTATTCTTATCGAATTAGGATTCATTGATAATGATTCCGATATGGCAAAATGGGATGTTGATAAAATCGCTAATTCAATCGTTTTTGCTTTAACTGGACAATCTGGTGGAGGTAGCCAACCACCTCAAAAACGTAATATTGTCGAAGTTGGTGGAATAGGTAAAGAAAACTTGGCTGAATTAGTAAGTGCTTTAAACTCAGTTAAGATGACAGGTAACTTAATTCTTAGAAGTGATGGCTATGTTTATCCTGTAACTGATCCAACTAGCGATACTCAATTAAAAGCATTCACTGATTATCTTGACCGTAAAGGCTGGGCATATACTGTTAAGTAAACATACTATGTAAATACAAATAAGCCTATGTAAAGCGAAAAAAAGAGGCCTACTCGTATGATGAGTAGGCTGCTTTTTTATTTTATAAAATAAATTAATTTGAATAGAGGTTTTCCTCAAGCATTTATTAAAGCTACGAATATTTATAAGAATATGAGTATGGAAACAGGTCTAATTTTGGAATAGCGGAGGAGATTGTTGTGGACATAACTCAAAGTGTGGCAAGAATAGTGGTAAATGGGAAAGACCTTCCGTTCACTGCAGTTCAAACTTCTGCGTGGAATAATGGTCCTGTATATGATGTAACTGTTTCAACAAAGCAGAGAGTGAACGAGCTTTATCAATTTATGTGGTCACAGGTACCAGTTACACTTACGATGTATTTTCTTCAAGGAGCAGACTTAATGCGATTTGTAAGGATTACTGGGATTAATGAAAGTGTAACGGGAGAATATATATATCATTTCTCTTGGGGATAAAAGCAATTTAAAGTAGCCTAAAAGCTACTTTTTTATTTTGTTAAGGAATTATCGGAAAATCGTGAATGAAAAGTCTCTCCAAAATATATGAAGTGACTTTTCATTCACAAATACTAATAAATTAAGAATGTATGAAAAAGGTTGTAAGTTCACCTATATAAGGAGGGCTGATAGAGCTAGCCACATATAGTTTTTTATTTGAGGTACATTTATTTTTGGATCATAAAATCACCTTTAATAGTTAAAGTATTATTAGCAGATGAAGCTTGGAAGTGAAATAGGAAATTAGGAGGGCAATAGAAACATTTAAAATGAAAAACGTGCTAAAGGCTAGTAGACTAGCTCTTAGCACTCACTGAAATAATTATACATAACATACTTTGTAATAACTTATTCGAAAGTGAGTTGAAATTAATGTTTTATTCATATGTGGATTCTCAAGTTGGCATACGACCAGCGTATGGTACGGCTATAACGTATAGCGGGGCACAAAGTACAGTTCAAGCTGTTCAACAAGCATTGCAAATGCAACAACAAATGCAAATGCAACAAGGTATACAACCGTATTATTCCTCAATGGAGTATTTTTACCCAACGCAACATTTTACACCATATGGAATTGCTTTTACTTCAATTCCATATGGAACAGTATTCAATTTATAAATATAGAGGAATAAAATGAATACAAAAGGGTGCAAGTAAAAAGCACCCTTTTAAAAATAAGAATAGCTAGTCCAAACCTCTCTAATCAATCTTGCATAATATGTAGTAATAAGCTTGAAAGGGGAACGAGTATGTCTTGTTATTACTACTGTAAGTATTGTAAGGATTATAAAAAGAAGCAACATGATTGTCGTAATAACACTAGTAAGTGTCATGCCAACAAGGATAACCTTGTTAGGGCATCAGCATTTAGAGCTAGAAATACTGTAAATCAAAATGTTCCTGCTAATACTTTTGTGAAAGTGTCATTCCAAAATGAACAATTTGATTTAGCAAATGAGTATAATCCAGCAACGTCTATTTTTATGCCGAAGACGAAAGGCGTATATTCTATTATTGGAACGATTGGTTTCTTTCCAAACGATACAAATTTAAATTATAGAGCTCGTGTAGAAATTCGTGTGAATGGAAATGCAGCAATAGCTATAGATAATGACTTTTTTGGTCCAATAGGTTTTGGAAATGTTGTAAGTGTTTCAACAATCATTCAATTGAATGCAGGAGATACAGTTGAGATTTATGCACAAAGTAGTATAGATGGTGTTTTAAGCCCCTTAGAAGATGGTTCGCACTTTGAAGCGGCAAGATTTCCGTCTCCTACTAAATAAAGTAGGTAATTTAAAAATGAATAGAAGTTTAATAATAGATCCTCACCAAACAGGTGGGGATTCATTTTTTTATTAATAATAGTAACAGCTCATCCAAGCTTTTCTAATCAATTTTGCATAGTATGTAATAATAAATTTAAAGGGGAACTTACTACGTTTTATTATTACTGTAAGTATTGTAACGAGTACAAAAAGAAGAGTCATGATTGTTATAGGAAAAGTAGTCAATGTGATGGGAAGTATGTAAAAGTAAATTGTTGTGGTAATAAGAAAGAGGAGCTTGTAAGAGCGTCGGCATTTAGAGCTGTGAATACAGTTAATCAACCTATTCTGGCAAATACGTCTGTTAAAGTGTTATTTCAAAATGAACAATTTGATTTAGCAAATGAATATAATCCAGTAACATCCACTTTTATGCCTAAGACTAGAGGGGTGTATAGTGTATTAGGGAATATAACATTCTCACCAAATGATATTAATGTGAATTACAGAGCTAGAGTAGAAATTCGTGTAAATGGAAATACAGCAATAGCTATAGATAATGATTACTTTGGGACAGGGGTATTTTTTAATAATGATGTTTCAGTCACTTCTATTCTTCAATTAGAAGCAGGGGATGTAGTTGAAATTTTCGCAGAAAGTAGTATTGATGGCGTTATTGTACAAAACGTTAATGGTTTAAATACTGTTCATTTTGAAGCGGCAAGGTTTCCTTCTCCAATTGAATGGAGCTGATAAGTAGATGTTTTATAGAAAGTTTGTTAAGACCCTCACTAAATGAACTGAACCCCAAAAATTAGACAAATATATTAAGCAGCTACTAAGGATTGAACTCTGTATTGCACAGGGGACAATCCTTTTAGTTTTGTTTTAATTCTTTTGTGATTGTAGTAATGAATATAAGTTTCTAGTTCTTGC
>Ga0209025_1001109_pt1 | contig 38664 bp, 42 predicted proteins | sample AraplaMF_Col_mLB_FD_184256 | JGI IMG/M metagenome (GOLD analysis project Ga0209025, IMG submission 184256) | Arabidopsis root microbial communities from the University of North Carolina, USA - plate scrape MF_Col_mLB (SPAdes) (version 2) | ecosystem: Host-associated > Plants > Roots > Endosphere... | reverse complement strand
ATCAAACAGCTGGTTCGTCAGAGAAGCACGAGTACATTGCACCGAATCTCTTTACAGCCCAAACACCTTTAGGATTGTACCAAGGGCTTACAGAACAAATCGAAATGTCGGAAACTCCAGGGAAATATAAGACGGTTCTGGTTCCTCGAGGTTCTTCATGCCCAGAGTGGTTGTGATATCAAGAGGCTGAGACAAAAGTATTTTAGTTGAAGGAAAATCCGAACGATGAATCGAGATTCTTGATAAAGGATCCAACTCGTTCGGATTTTTTCATGGCGATGGTGAACGTGGATTTTGTATATTCTGCTGCTTCTAGCTGTTGATTGGAGGGCAAGGCGAAGACTCCTGCGGGAAAAGCGAAACAGGTGAGACCCCGAAGGAGTGTAAGCGATGAGGAGGCTCACCAGCCGCCCACGGAAAGCGAAGCCTTGCACGGAAATCAATTTAATCCAATTCGTTCGCCTTTGGACTAAATTGATTTTGGTATGTTCCAACCTCATTTTGAGGGACAAATTTAAAATGAAAAATAAGAAAAAATATTTGAATAATTATATGATTTCTTATATAATAGCGAAAAGGATGAGGAGTTGACTTGTAATGGAAAACTATACGTCCCGCAAAATGACACAAGAAGAAGTAAAAGTATCAGACGCGACAGCAGCTCAACTAGTGCTAAACAAATCTCTTCGTGACTTTAAAAAAGCACAGCTTTTACTGCAAATTGATCAGTCTTTAGAAAAAAGAGATAAAGAAACTTTTTTACGTTTAACTGAAGAGTTAAAAGAAGTTTGTTAAATAACCTACTAACATAAACGATCAGCCTTTGCTTCTAGTGAGCAAAGGCTTTTTATATGGAAAAAAACGGATAAATGTTTTGTTTTTTCTGAAAGCGGTAAAAGTATAGTATGGATGATAAAGCAAAAATCAAGAAGTCTCTTACTTTATTATTTTTTGCTTTATCATCTACAGCATCTAGATGGCAGCGCATCACGAAAGAACAAAAAGAGAGAGGGTTCTTTATATGTATAACAAAATCTTAGTCGCCTTTGACGGTTCGGCACCTTCTATTCGTGCTCTTCAACATGCAAGTAAACTAGCTAAAAGCGTAAATGCTAATAAGCTGACAATTGTACATATTAAGGAAAGAATTCACTTGCAGCAGCCTGTTTTTAGCGTTGACTTAGACGCACTGATAGAAGAAGAAAACCGCGATATTTTATCTGAAGCTCACAATCATTTAACTCAATCAGGTATTCCATATGAGGCATATGGTTTAGAAGGCACCGCTTCAAAGAAAATTATCGAATACGCACGTGATAATCAACAAGACATCATTGTAATAGGAAGCCGAGGAAAGGGCTTTGTTAAAGAGACATTTTTAGGAAGTGTAAGTCACGAAGTTGCTCAATCCGCAGAATGTCCTGTTATCATTGTTAAATAAAAAGAGGCTGAGACAAAAGTAGTTTAGTTAAAGAAAAATCCGAACGAGGAATCGAGATTCTTGATGAAGAATCCAACTCGTTCGGGTTTTTTTATTGATATGGTGAACGTAGGTTTCATGTATGTAGTTGCTTCTAGCAGTTGATTGGAGGGCAAGACGAAGACTCCTGCGGGGAAAGCGGAACAGGTGAGACCTCGCAGGAGCGGAAGCAACGAGGAGGCTCAGCGGCCGCCCGCGGAAAGCGAAGTCTTGCACCGAAATCAACTGCGGTGTGACCAGTAATTTATACTAGCTCCTTTACCCAATTTGTTCGTCTTTAGATTAGAGTGATTTTGTTATGTCTCAATCTCTTTTTGCTTTTGGATTATGTATTGCTGCACGCTTCGTAAGTTCGAAATTTGCTGTATGATAAACTTACTTCATACGCTAAGCTGTCAGATACCTGTGGTAAAATGTCAAAGAATAATCGTTATTTAATTAGGTATGTTTTATTCTGCACAGTTTCTTCAATTATTACTTCTATAATGAAAGCAAGGGATGTGAATAAATGAATAGACTTTCTATTAAGCTTGGACTCTTGTTTTTAATGTTCATTTTACTAGTTGAAGCCGCTCTCTTTTTCTATTTATATAGCGGTCTTGCCAATACAAGAATTTCAGAGGAGTTGCAAAGCTTGCGTCTAAGAGGAAACAGTCACCGAGAAGTATTAGAGAAGCATCATGATTCAGCTACGCTTAACCATGTTGCACTGATGGAATCTGAGGCAGAAACCGACGTTGTTATCACAGATAAAACAGGAAAAATTATCAGTTCGTCTAGGCCTTTAATTCAAGGTGCAAGAAAAGCTGTAGAGAAATGGAAAGGAAAATCTCTTACATACAAAGGTGAAATCATGCAAGGCGACTGGAAAAGCAAACCTTATATCGCCACAGCATCACCTATTAAAAAAGACCATCAGCAGTTCGGAACGGTTTATATGTTCAAGAACACAAATGATATTCACGAAATGATTGCGAGACTACAGCATCATTTTTACGTAGCGGGAGCTGTTTCCGTTTTATTTTCCATTGTGACTATTTTTGCCCTGTCTAAATTTATAACGGCTCCTTTAATCAAAATGAAAAAAGCAACAGAGAAGCTGAGTCAAGGAGATTTGTCTGTGAAACTTGGCGCTCATTCAAGAGATGAACTTGGACAATTAGGAATGTCGATTCAGTCGCTAGCGAATGAGCTGCAGCGGTTACGAAAAGAGAGAAATGAATTTTTAAGCAGCATTTCACATGAACTTCAAACTCCTTTAATGTATTTAAAGGGCTATGCGGACGTAGCAAGAAGGCCTTCTAATACACCGGAAGAAAGGGATAAATATCTTGCTATTGTGCAAGAAGAAGCGGAAAGAATTTCACAGTTAGTTAAAGATTTGTTTCAGCTGGCGCAGCTGGATCAGCATACATTTTTTATTCAAAAACAAAAAGTAGAGCTAGCTGCATATTTGCACACCATATGCGCGCACTTTCATTTAGCTTTGAAAGAAAAAGGCATGAAGCTGGACATAAGCTGTCCTCAAGGACTTTACATTTCACTAGATCCTGAAAGATTTCAGCAAGTAATTATCAATTTACTTGATAATGCAATGAACTATTCAAAAGAAGAGACCAAAATTGATGTAGTCGTAAAAAAATCAGCTAAATTAGTAACCATAACCCTTAAAGATCGAGGAATAGGCATTCCAGAAAAAGATCTACCTTACATATTTGATAAGCTATATCGAGTAGAGAAATCTCGCTCGAGAAAAAGCGGAGGCTACGGATTAGGCTTATCCATTGTAAAGGAGATTGTAGAAGCTCACGGAGGAGAAATAACAATCACAAGCGAGATGGGAAAAGGAACGACTGTAGAGATTGTAATAAGAGAGGATGGGTAGAATGACAACCATTTTATTAGTCGATGATGAAGTAAGAATGCTAGATTTACTAGAACTTTATCTACGGCCAAACGGATTTACATGTATAAAATTTGAAAGTGGCACTGAAGCGCTACGCTATCTTTCTCAAGGTAACAAAGCAGATTTGATGTTATTAGATATTATGATGCCAAGCAGAGACGGGTGGGAGATTTGCCAAGAAGTAAGGAAAATGTCTGATCTACCGGTCATTATGCTCACAGCCCGCAGTCAAACGTTAGATGTAGTAAAAGGATTAAATATAGGGGCAGACGACTATATTACTAAACCGTTTAGCGAAGAAGAATTGGCTGCACGCATCCGTGCGGTTCTTAGACGTTCGTTAAAGGAAAAACATGAAATCACCTACAAAGGGTTAGTATGGAGCAAGGAAAATCATGTATTAAAATATAAAAATCAGCAGATTCAAGTAACGCCTAAAGAGTTTGAATTAGTGGGATTACTTCTTCAGCATTTAAATCGTGTGTTCAGCCGAGACGACTTGCTTGTGTTAGTGTGGGGATATGAGGCGGAGATTGGAGACCGTACTATTGACTCTCATGTACGAAATGTTCGGGATAAGCTTAGAAAAGCGGGCTTTCCTGTAGACGAATACTTGCAAACCGTATGGGGAATAGGCTATAAGTGGGTTGATGTTAGTTGAAAATGATATGAGCATAGCTGTTGAAATTGGTGAAAAGATAAAGTAAGCAGAAGCGAACTTTTCTCTTTACATAGGGTAGGGGGGTATAGTACCATAAAGTTATGAAGGGAGGATGTTAAATGGTCGAAGCGAATCACATGAATAGTGAAGAAAAATGTTGTACGATAAATAGTGAAAGAAAAAGTCACCATTCTCCAGAAGTGAAAAAAAATCTAACAAGCCGATTAAATCGAATTGAAGGACAAATTCGAGGAATTAAAGGATTAATTGAAAAAGATACGTATTGTGACGACGTGATTACTCAAATCGCAGCTGCGCAGTCTGCTTTAAATAGTGTAAGTAAAATTTTGCTTGAAGGTCACTTGAAGCATTGCATTGTAGAACGTGTGCAAGCTGGTGATGAAGAAGTAGTGGATGAATTATTAACAACCATTAAACGATTAATGAAATAAAGGAGATGCTAAAAATGGAAAACGTAACATTATCAGTACAAGGAATGTCTTGCGGTCATTGTGTCAAAGCTGTTGAAGGAGGCGTAGGCGAACTTAATGGCGTTAAAAGCGTGGAAGTAAGCTTAGAAGATGCAAAAGTAACGGTTGCATTTGATCCAAGTCAAGTAACGATCGAAGCTATTAAAGAAGCTATTGATGACCAAGGTTATGACGTAGCATAAACAGCATCGCGTGCGAATACCTTCGCACGCTTGATTTAGGAGAAAAATATACCCCTTGTAGGTATATAACAGGAGGCGAAACGCGGTGAGTGACAAACAAAAAGAATCCACCTTGCAAATTACCGGTATGACATGTGCAGCGTGTTCAAATCGAATTGAAAAAGGATTAAAAAAAATAGAAGGTGTAAAAGAAGCAAACGTGAATTTAGCTTTGGAAAGATCTACTATCATATTTGATCCGTCTAAAACAAGTCCACAGGCCTTTGAAGAAAAAATCGAAAAGCTTGGATACGGAGTTGTAAATGAAAAAGCCGAATTTGCTATTACTGGTATGACATGCGCCGCTTGTTCGACCCGTATTGAAAAAGGGTTAAACAAATTAGAAGGCGTGACAAAGGCAAGTGTTAACCTTGCTTTAGAAACGGCTTCTGTTGAATACAGCCCTTCTCAAATAGCTCCGCAAGATATAACGCAGCGAGTTGAAAAACTTGGATACGGAGCAAAGCTAAAGTCGGAAGAAAAAGAAGAAGAGCAAAGCTATAGAGAAAAAGAACTGAGTAAACAAAAAGGGAAGTTTTGGTTTTCGTTTATTTTAAGCGTACCGTTATTATGGGCAATGGTTAGTCATTTTACGTTTACGTCGTTTATTCCTTTACCTCATATGCTGATGAATCCATGGGTTCAGCTCGCTTTAGCTACGCCTGTTCAATTCGTGGTAGGGAAGCAATTTTATGTAGGCGCATTTAAAGCTCTGCGTAACAAAAGTGCCAACATGGATGTTTTAGTAGCACTAGGCACAAGCGCAGCTTATTTCTATAGTTTATACTCTTCTCTTAAATCGCTTGGCTCGTCTGTTCATACAGCTCAGCTTTACTATGAAACGAGCGCTATATTAATTACGCTGATTCTTTTAGGGAAATTATTTGAAGCCAATGCCAAAGGCCGTTCTTCAGAAGCAATTAAAAAGATGATGGGTTTACAAGCTAAAACGGCTGTTGTAGTAAGAGACGGAGCGGAAGTTAAAATTCCAGTGGAAGAAGTGAAAAAAGGCGAAGTTATTTTTATTAAACCCGGTGAAAAAGTACCTGTAGACGGAGAGATTATTGAAGGGCAATCGGCTATAGATGAGTCTATGCTGACAGGTGAAAGCGTACCGGTAGATAAAAACATTGGAGATAAAGTAATTGGAGCTACACTCAATAAAAATGGTTTTTTAAAAATAAAAGCTACAAACGTTGGAAAAGAGACGGCGCTTGCGCAAATTATTAAAGTAGTAGAAGAAGCGCAAGGGTCTAAAGCGCCTATTCAGCGATTAGCTGATTATATTTCAGGTATATTCGTGCCAATTGTGGTTGGAATTGCTCTTCTTACTTTCTTTGTTTGGTATATCTGGATTGTGCCTGGCGAATTTGCACCGGCTTTAGAGAAGCTTATTGCCGTATTAGTGATTGCATGTCCATGCGCGTTAGGTTTAGCTACTCCAACTTCCATTATGGCCGGGTCGGGCCGCGCAGCAGAATTTGGTATTTTGTTCAAAGGCGGCGAGCATTTAGAAGCGACTCATAAAATCGATACGATTCTTTTAGATAAAACGGGAACTGTTACAAATGGAACTCCCGTGCTAACCGATGTACGTATTGCACAAGGCTACGAAGAAAATGAGCTATTGCAGTTAGTCGCATCGGCTGAGCGTTTATCAGAGCACCCTCTAGCTCAAGCCCTCGTAGCAGGTATAAAAAATAAAGGTATAGAAATTCAAGACCCGTTATCTTTTGAAGCTATTCCAGGGTATGGAGTAAAAGCAACTGTACAAGAACGAGAGCTGTTAGTGGGAACAAGAAAGCTTATGAACCAACATAAAGTGAATATTGATGCAGCTTTAGAAGGAATGACAAATTTAGAACGAGAAGGAAAAACGGTCATGCTCGTTGCTCTTGACGGAAAATATGCCGGCATGCTTGCTGTTGCAGACACCATTAAAGTGACTTCTAAAGAAGCAGTTTCTAGGTTAAAAGAGATGGGCTTAGAAGTGATGATGATTACAGGAGATAATCGTCAAACAGCTCAGGCTATTGCGATGCAAGCGGGTATTGATCACGTTATCGCAGAAGTGTTGCCAGAAGGCAAAGCAGAAGAAGTGAAAAAGCTTCAGCAGCAAGGTGAAAAAGTCGCAATGGTAGGAGATGGCATTAATGATGCTCCTGCACTTGCGTTAGCTGATATTGGAATGGCCATTGGAACAGGAACGGATGTAGCGATGGAAGCCGCTGATATTACGCTGATGCGAGGAGACTTGATGAGTATTGCAGATGCGATTGAAATGAGCAGAAAAACGATTTCTAATATTAAGCAAAACTTATTCTGGGCAATGGGTTATAACACGCTCGGTATTCCCATTGCAGCAGTCGGGCTGTTGGCTCCTTGGGTTGCTGGAGCCGCGATGGCTTTTAGTTCTGTATCGGTTGTATTAAATGCACTGCGATTGCAGAGAGTGAGGCTATAAGGTATGAAAAAGTGGATCATCTCAGCTATTTTGTACGTGCTTGCAGTCATAGCAGTATATGCTGTGTGGGAAATATAAAGTGAAAAATATTGGAGTCACCAAGCCATTTTCGGTGAAAGTGATGTATAAAACAAAGCTGCTAAAGAATATTCTTTAGCAGCTTTGTTAGGTGCAAGGAATGTTTTTTGCTTAATTCATACCCTTTAAGATGAAGGTCCTCGGGATGTTTTTGATGAGCAATTAACACATCCCGTCCATCATCCATAATCCAAATGAAATAATGACGGCTGGAACCATCTCCATAGGTAATGGTCATTTTGCAATCAATACTCCCAGCAGATTCTTCATCCAATAGAAGTTTCATGCGCTTTGCCTTTTTTATACTATTGGTGAATGCGTTCATATCTTGTTCATCGATAAACGTTTTGAGCGTTTTCATTTTAATGGACGTTACTTCTACCTTTTGTACATTAGAGGGGGGCTTGGAGTGTGCGGAAGCAAAGGGAGCTCCCATCACCAAGCTAACTGCAAGTATGAGTGAGGATAGAGCAAAGCGTATTTTTAGCATGTTTCTTTCCTCCTTTTATTTTTATACTTTTTCCTAGTGGTAAGTGTTTCATACAAAGGCCTTTTTTAGGCACAGGAATTTTTTGTACCTAACTACCTTCTTCTTCACAAAATCTGCACAAAGTCTCGCTACAATAAAGAAAAGAAGAAGAGTATGTATAGATAAGTTGTTTCTAAGGGTTAAATGATTTTTATTTTAAAATTTATTAGGTGGAAAAGAGGGACTGTCATGAAAAAACAGCTATTTATTCTTGGTGCATCTGTCATTATTGGACTAAGCGGATGCGGAAACGATTCTAGTCATGAAAAGCCTTCAGCTGACAAAAATGAATCCATGCAAGATCACTCAGAGATGAATCACTCTAGTTCAGGAGAGGTTCCAAAAGGATTAAAGCAAGCTGAGAATCCAACATATAAAGTTGGAGATAAAGCCGTTATGAAAGCTGATCATATGAAAGGCATGAACGGGGCTGAAGCAACGATTGTTGGTGCTTACGACACTACCGCCTATACCGTTTCGTATACGCCAAAGACCGGCGGAAAAAAAGTGGAAAATCATAAGTGGGTTATTCAAGAAGAAATAAAAGATGCGGGTAACAAGCAGTTAAAGCCAGGTAGCGAAGTAACGCTTGAAGCAGACCATATGAAAGGTATGAAAGGGGCAAAAGCAACGATTGATTCAGCCGAAAAAACAACGGTATATATGGTAGACTACACGCCTACAGGCGGAAAGAAAGTGAAAAACCACAAGTGGGTAACCGAAGATGAGCTTTCAGCAAAATAGACTGTTAGCAAGAAAAGCCCAAGAATAGATGGGGTCAGTCCCATGTATTCTTAGGCTTTTTTTGTTTGCTTCTTTTTTTATGCTTTATAATGATAAATTTCTTACATGATGTATGAAAAAAACTCATATTTCTTTCAAAAGAAGTTGTGGTATTAAGTAGAATGCTACGGTAATAAAACGAACAAACTACTGATGAAAGGAGCTAGCTATGAGTGAACATACAGTAAAGCGAACAGGACGCACACGATGGTTCATTTCATCTTTGTTAAGCAGTATGATTATTTTAAACTATTTTGATCGTGTAGCGGTGTCAGTGGCCGCTCCTGCAATACAAGATGCATTTCACTTAACGGGAACAGAGCTCGGAATTGTCTTTTCTATTTATACATATTCTTATACGATCATGCAAATACCTGCCGGGAGCTTGCTTGATCGGTTTGGAGTAGCATGGGTAACAAGAGTCGGTATGGTGATTTGGAGTTTATTAACGATGTCAATGGCTTTTTTGCAAGGAAAACTTCTTCTCTATATTGTCCGGTTTTTAATAGGAATAATGAGTGCTTCCGCATTTCCGGCAGCATCAAAAGCTACGTCGCTATGGTTTCCTCCAAACGAAAGAAGCTTACCAAATTCTTTGTTTGATTCAGCAGCCAAATTTTCAAATGTACTTGGCGCGCCTCTTGTAGCGTTTCTCATCACCAAATTTGATTGGCGCACAGCATTTTTATCCATTGGAATTATAAACGTGCTGTTTACGCTGCTGTTTTGGTTTTATTACGAAAAGCCAGAAAAGCATAGACGCATATCAGATGATGAGTTGAAGTATATTCAAGAAAATAATCTAAATGCAAACGATGAGCAAACATCAAAATTTTTACATACCTTGAAAGTATTATTTACGAATCGAAAAGTTTGGGGGCTAATGATTGGGTTTACAGGCTATGGATATACGTTTAATTTACTGTTAACGTGGCTGCCAACTTTTTTAAAAGAAAAATACGGTATGGATATCATGTCATCGGGCCTGCTTACGGCAGTACCTTGGCTAATTGCTACATTTGCTGGCATTTTAGTTGGGGGGTGGCTTGTTGATTACCTTGTAAAAAAAGGATATAACAGTCAAAAAGTATATCGCACGATCATTGTTGTGGGATTATGCTTAGGATTTGTTTTTTTAGGCTCTATTTTCACCAATAGTGTCGTCGTAGCGATGATTTGTATCTCGATTGGACTGGCAGGTATATCTGCAACGGCACCAATCGGCTGGTCTATTTCTGCAGAAATTGCGCCTGCAGGGTCTATTTCCCTTCTCAGTTCTATCGTTAATTTAGCTAATAACTTGTTTGGAGGAATTATAGCTACAGCTTTAACGGGATATCTCTTAGATAAAACAGGTTCTTTTAATCTAAGCTTTATTGTAGCGGGAATTGTCTTGTTGCTAGGCTTAATTTTTTATATTTATGTGCTGGGAGATATTAAACAAATTAAAATTCCAAAAAACCAGCGTACGAAGTAAAACCTCATGACTCGTTATGGGGTTTTACTTTTGATTATAAATAACGACCTTGCTGTGCGTCTAGTGATGTGAGAAACGCTATTAAGAAGGGAAATAAGGTGAATTTGTTTGAAACATATGATAGAGACTTATTTTAAAATAGAATTGTTAGTATAGCATGTTCTTAAAAAGGTTAAGATGATTTTTATGAAGAAACCTTGTGTCTAGTTTTGTTATTTCAGCAGAAGTAGATATGAACCGTACTATAAAAAATAGAAAGGCAGAGGAACATGAACCATAAAGAAAGTGAAAACAATACTGAGTTAAATCAGAGTCATTTGTTAAAGGAGCCTCAGCGCATAGAATTATCTAAGTATCAAATTTTAAAGGCACTAATACCTGTTATTATACTTGGGCTTGTCGTTTTGGTTGCTGTATTACAAAACGATGGTCTTCTTAATTGGATTTAGGCATGTACAAGGAGTCTGTAACGTACAAACAGACGTCGTAATCAGTAGAAATAATGGATTGCAGCTTAGGCATGCAATAAAAAGAAACTGCATATAGTGTAATTCAAATCGCTTGGATACAGTAGAGGGAAAGAGGGATATATATGCCAAGAGTAACCGTTTTAGGATACGGAAGTTTTGAAGTGGCAAAAGGAAAAAAGCTTGTCTTGGCACTCGAAGACAACGGTATAAATATTCTTCATCGGTGCGGCGGGAAAGCTAAATGCACGACTTGCAGAGTAGAAGTACTCGAAGGAGAATATTGCGATTTAACAACCGCAGAGAAAAATGCATACTCAGAAAGTTCAATTGAAGATCATTTGCGCTTATCTTGCCAAATCCGTGTAAATGAAGATGTCACCGTTCGGCCAATACTAACGGTAGAAAGCTCAGGACAAGAAGCAGGACCTCGACCCGCAGAGTAGTCATGTAATTGCAAAAAGCAGCGCGTGGAATATTCACATGCTGTTTTTTGTATTTTTATCTAAAAAAATAACAAGAACAGCGACAGGGAGTAACAGCTGTTCTTGTTCAAGTAAAATACCTACGGAATGATTCCTTTAAATTTTAGCATTCTGTAAGGCGGGAAGTAAATCACTCAAAAGAGTGATTATAAAGGCTTTTTTCGAACCGTTATCTGTAAATAGATTTAATTGGATTCTTCAATCACATCTCCACTTTTGTAAATATGATACCAGCCTATGGTACCTGATCCCCCTTGATCCATCCAGTCTTTATTTTTTGCTACGAATCTATAGTAAGCTTTATCGTTGTTATCTTTCCGTATGCGGTCGTCTGTACTGAAGACAATGTTGTCACCGAGTTCTTTTTTACCGAATGTAATAGCCGTGCTGACAGGAAATTGCTTTCTTTCTACCTTGTTCTCATCTAAAGCTGCCCATGTTAAGGGGCCAACAATACCATCTGGAGACAGGCGGTGATCGGTTTGAAATTCTTTTACTACATTTTGCGTTCGCGTACCGAAAATGCCATCAACGGATGTGTTATACTTCACATCCTTTAAGCTTTGCTGTAAGTCTCTTACGTAGCTAGAGTGAGAACCTTTACGAAGCGTAGGCCTCGTTTCTGCTTTAGCTTCAATTTTTTTTGAGTAAGTATCTTTAGCAGCTGCTTCACTAGTTGGAGTGCTGAATGCTACGCATGTTGTTGCAAGCGTAAGAGTAGAAAGCGTGACAAGTGTTTTTTTCGTTAACATGAAATAACCTCCTTGTTTTTAGCAACTATTTGTCGCTTTTCATGAGCTTTATAACTAATTAGTAGCTATAAAGTCAATTTATTATAGCGCAGGCAGTTTTCTATTTGTTTTTATATTCCTATGATTATATAAGATAGTCATAAAAAACTAGTGAAGTAGATAAATCGTTCTATGTTTTCACTATAATTTCATTTTTCTCTGGTACAGTACGGAAGGAAAAAACAGCAGGTTTGAGCGTCTTGTGTACCTGGAGTATGTCTTGCTCTATAATGCTCATAATAAACGAATGAAAAGACTGCAAAGGGACTTTAAATCTCTTTGCAGTCTCTTCATGTTCAAAAGCCCTGCGTTCAAATAATAACCAGAAAGGAATTATGTGATGTCACCTCTGTATTCCCAGCATATAAGGAATCTTTTTTCGAAGCAAAAGTCTAATAAATTATCGCGTAAACAAATCTTTCTCTATATACTAGGAATTTGCTGTTTGTGTATAGCGCTAATAGTAACGAACCATAATTATTCGCTTTATAAAAAAACGATAGCCGAGGTAGTGAAGGCGAATGTTGTAGAACAAAACAAATCTACTGATTTAAATCACAACAAAGATGCCGTATATTCTCAAAAAATTGTTGCTAAAATCATGAATGGGAAATATAAAGGAAGGCTTATCCATTTAGAGAATACGTACTCATACTCAGGTGCTTATGATCAAAAATATACTGTTGGAACAGATCTTTTTGTCTCCTTAGAAAAGAATTCACAGCATGCTTTAAGCGGCACGATTGAAGGAGTGAAGCGGGACAAGCAGGTTACCGCTGTCGCTGGTTTATTTATATTAATTTTGCTGGCTATTGGAAGAAAGCAAGGTTTTTATTCAATCATTAGCTTATTTATTAATATTGTCCTTTTAATCGGGGCCTTAAATGTATATCTAGCACTTGGGAATGTGAGCTTGCTAGCTGTATGTATTGTAGCTGTCGTTCTTTTTACGGTTATTTCTTTGTTATTAGTAAGCGGTAATAAAGAAAAAACGCATGTAGCGATTATTTCAACTTTAATAGGTACATTTGTTTCTCTTTTAATCGCGTATGGTGTCATGCAACTGACAGATTCTAATGGCCTTCATTATGAAGGAATGGAGTTTGTGACGATTCCTCCTCAAAAAATATTTATGAGTGAGGTATTAATCGGATCTTTAGGAGCTGTTATGGATGTAGCGATTACGATTACTTCTTCTGTCTATGAACTATATGAAAAGAATAAAGAGATAGCGCACAAAGATTTACTGAAATCAGGCAAGGAAATTGGCGGAGACATTATGGGAGCTATGACGAATATTTTATTTTTTTCGTATATAAGCGGAACAATCCCGATGGTTCTTCTTTATTTAAAGAATGGCTCTCCTTTAGGATATACGTTTTCGATGAATTTCTCCTTGGAGTTAATTCGTGCTCTTACTGGCAGCATTGGCATTGTTTTAACGATTCCAATTACACTCTATCTTTCGAGTCTTTTTATTTTTAGGAAGGGGAACAGAAAGTGAACGTTTTACTATTGCTTGCTCTTATTTTATTTATTCTGATGAGTATTGTGGGCGGAAAAAAAGGAATTAGATCTTTCCTTGCTTTGTTCTTGAATTTTGGCGTTATTTTTCTAACCATTCTCTTTATGCTGTCTATAAAAAATACGATTATTGTTACGTTGATAGCTTGTACAATCATTAGCTGCATTAATTTATTTTATATCAATAAATTCAATCATAAAACGCTTGCTGCGTTTGTTTCAACGATTATTACCTTAGCTGTTTTAGTGTTCTTTATTTTTATTATTGAACATCATTCAATGATTCAAGGATTTGGAGAAGAACAGGAAGAAGAAATTAACGCTTTTTCACTTTATGTTGGAATTGATTTTGCTAAAATAGCCATTTGTACAATTATTATGGGTGCCATAGGAGCGATCATTGATATTTCGCTATCTATTTCGTCTTCTATGAATGAGTTATTTGTTCATGATCCGTCCGTAACTAAAAAAAATCTCTTCAATTCTGGTTTAAAAATCGGAAGAGATATTTTGGGCACCACAACCAATACACTGTATTTTGCCTTTGTAGGCGGGTATTTGACGTTAATTATCTGGTTTAAGAGATTGTCGTATTCGTTTGGAGACATTATCAATTCAAAAACCTTTTGTGCAGAAGTCATTTCTATTTTAAGCGGAGGCATTGGTGTAGCCATTATTATTCCGATTACTTCTTGGATTAGCGCTTCTATTTTCTTACAAAAAAGAGAAAAAGGGAAGCAGTACAAGGAAATAAAGTAGAGAAGCGTATGAACAAATAAAAACAGAAAGTCATAAGAAACTGCCCCTCCAATGTTAACCATTAGAGGGGCAGTTCAAGTTGACATTGACCTATTTGTGGGATTTTGAGAGGAAACTAGGTGGAGGATGGGAGTTGTAATAGCATTAAGGATTACAATCTGTTTTTCTCACTGATAGATAATGCGAAAAGGCCAGGAAGCAGAATTTACAGGAGAAGCAGCTTTTACAAGAACGGTCTCACCATTAGCTGGAAGTAGATTCTTAAAAGCATAAATTCTACGTTCACCTCTTGGAGATCCACGTCCTCGAGAGGTCTTTTGAGGTATAATATTTCGTTCATTTTTTGGGTCAAGTATCCAGTGTACGTACCAAATCTGACGTAAAAATTGTCTATTTGTACTTTGCGGACGTTCATCAAATATACAGTGATTCACTTGGCTTGTCCAATATAGATATCTCCCGTTTCCTATATGCCATTCATCTCCTGCCCGATATCTGATTCCTACACATTTACCGGGGTAGATAATATCAGGGATGTTGTAATGATTTTCTCTTTGGCAACTAGGGTCACTATATTGTGTATAAGGTGTGACTTCTACCTTTTCCAATTGATTTTTTCTAAAATACAAATATTGCTGCGTGACTTGCCCTGTCGTTTTGTTTACAGCTCGGTGACTTAGAAGAATACCATTATAGGTCTGTAACTTTGTGTTATCGATGCTTCTTGTAACCGTTAAAGTACCGGCATTTGAGCTTATGACGCCGCCTACTAATCTTCCATTATGAACACAGTACCCGTTTCTGCATGATGCACCGGCATTAGCTCAATATAGAACTCCTACGCATGTCCCACTATTAATTAGAGTCAATTATATTCACCTCACATTTCAACGTTGTTTATAGAAATAGCTTTCGAAAGTACTCTTCGTTTGAAGTGATTTCTATAGATCATCCGGGCCATATCGATAGGAAGGCTGTGTTTGAATAAAATAGCCATTTCGTACTTGAGCTACCCAGTTTTGAAATATTTCTCTCCATTCAACACGGTTAAAAAACTCATCAAACGGCTTTAAAGAATCCCATTCAATGATAAAGAATGGAACTACTGATGGATTCCATACGCCTATACTATCGACACCTGATTCTTTGATAAGAAGTAAAGGCAGGCCTCGTTGGTAACCCATGCTTGGCTCTATTTGTAAAAATGGAGTACCTTCCCATGATGTTGGCGGAGGTGTACCGCCGGGAATATTCGTCATGGTATAATTGGCGAAGACTTGCTGCATATTCACCGCGATCAACCCATAGCTAGAGAGTATCATTCGGCGAACGCTTGTTATCGTTTTATTAAGATATTGCTCTGTATCAGGCAGTGTGCGAGGGAAAAGAAGAGCACGTTCAATTTCATCGATTAAGCGATTAAGAAATCTTGTTTGAGTAGTATTAAGCATAGACGGGTGGCTGAGGAATACAGGGATTTTATAAGCTCTGTCGGCTGTATTTTTTAAAGGGATTTTAGGGGAAGCAGAGGGGGATACTTTATTGTCTCTAAGAGAGTAAGGCTTGTCTACATAATATTTACCATCTTGCGGATTATAATAGGAATAATGTTTTTAAATCGTAATCATCCTTTCTTATTTTTCTCTATATTTTATTCAGATAGACAAAATAAGTATGTATGTTTGTCCAAGGATATTAGTAGCATTTTTACGAGAAAACATACCTGTATTATCGTATGCTAGATTTGACTTAAATTAGTAGGGGAAAATAACTTCTTTAAATCAAATCCTTAAACAACTACTAAATCACTTTTAGTTCACCAAAAAATTGTAAATGAGTTAGAAATCAATTATAGTAATGAAGCATTAATACATAAGCCCATTATTATACATCAGCTGAAGGGGAGTAGGAGGTGTTCATTAATGAGTACAAAATCTATAGATAGTATTGAAAAGGCAGCCCACATCTTAAAATTGTTGGGGGATAAAACAAGGCTTTCGATGGTGAAATTAATAGAGAGCAATGAATGCTGTGTGTGTGAGTTCGTAGATATCTATCAAGCTAGCCAACCTTCAATTAGTCAACATTTACGAAAATTAAGAGATGCTGAGCTTGTGAAGGAAAGAAGAAAAGGGCAATGGGTTTTTTATTCTCTTAATAAAGAAAGCCAGTACTATGAATTTGTTCTGGGTATACTTGAATCTGTACCAAGTCAGGACGAACGTTTAAAAGAGCTGGAAAAACAAGGACTGCGTATTAGTTGTTGTGAATAATTGGAGGTTTAAAAAGTGGCATCAGTTGTACTAGCATCATTGATTTTTTTAGTAACATTAATTTTTGTCATTTGGCAGCCGAAGAATTTATCAATCGGCTGGTCGGCTTGCGGGGGAGCTATTCTTGCTTTACTGGCAGGCGTTGTTGATTTTCAAGACGTGCTTGAGGTAACCAGCATTGTGTGGAATGCGACTCTTACGTTTATTGCTATTATCATTATTTCTTTAATTTTAGATGAAATAGGTTTCTTTGAATGGGCAGCGCTTCATATGGCTAGAGCTGCAGGAGGGAACGGCGTGCGTATGTTTGTTTACGTGTCTCTTCTTGGATCCGTTGTAGCAGCGCTATTTGCTAATGACGGGGCAGCTTTGATTTTAACACCCATTGTTTTAGCCATGGTTCGGGCATTAAAGTTCGACGATAAAATGGTTTTTCCGTTTATCATCGCAAGTGGATTTATTGCGGATACAACTTCGCTGCCGCTTGTTGTTAGTAACTTAGTGAATATCGTATCGGCCGACTTCTTTGGTATTAGCTTTTCTGAATTTGCATCACGCATGATTGTTCCAGATTTAGTTTCTCTGTTTGCAAGTATTATGGTCTTGTATGTGTATTTTCGCAAAAGCATCCCTAAGAAATACAATGTAGCAGATTTGCAGAAGCCAGTGGATGCCATCAAAGATGAAAAGATGTTCCGGCTATCTGGAATTGTCTTAGTTTTGTTAGTACTAGGCTATTTAATTGGAGAATTCTTTAGCATCCCTGTTTCGATCATCGCAGGTGTTATCGCTATCCTATTTTTGATAATGGCAAAAAAAAGCCGAGCGGTTCATACAAAAAAAGTGCTAAAGGGAGCTCCGTGGGCGATTGTCTTTTTCTCTATCGGCATGTATGTCGTTGTATACGGCTTGCGTAATGCTGGTTTAACAGAAATTCTGGCTGACGTGATACAAGCAACGGCCAGCCATGGACTGTTTGCAGCAACAATCGGTATGGGATTCACTGCGGCTATTCTTTCATCGATTATGAACAATATGCCAACCGTTATGATTGATGCACTAGCAATCGATGCAACACACGCAGCTGGCACAATCAAGGAAGCGCTCGTTTATGCAAACGTCATTGGATCGGATTTAGGTCCGAAAATTACTCCGATTGGTTCTTTAGCAACGCTTTTATGGCTTCATGTTCTGTCAACAAAAGGCGTGAAAATTTCCTGGGGAACGTATCTTAAAACGGGTATTATTTTAACGATTCCGACATTGTTTATTACGCTTGTTGGTTTGTATATTTGGTTATTGATTATTTCATAACGCGTGCTAAAGGAGATTTGTTTTAGTCGATATGATAATGACTGTGCCAGAAAAATTCAGATGTGTATCGAAGCTGTAGAAACTAATCTACAGCTTTTTTTTTGGAAAATTATAACGGGCACTGACACGCTTTTAAAATGGAATATGTATTTCTCATTGAAACTACTTTTCTCCCCATTCATACTCCAACAGCTCTTTCTATGATAAAATAATAAAACTGACTAAGTTTCACATGGAAATTTGAAATGTAAGGTGATTAAATACATGAAGTTAATTATTGCAGAAAAGCCGGATCAAGGGTCGACGCTCGCTTCACAGTTTAAGCCGAAGCGTCACGACGGCTATTTAGAGATTCCACCGAATGAAGTGTTTACAGACGGAGCGTATGTAACGTGGGCAGTGGGGCATTTATGTCAGCTTGTGAGTCCGGAAGATTATAAGCCGGAGTGGAAAAAGTGGTCAATTGACACGCTGCCGATGATTCCAGACCGTTTTCAATATGAAGTGACGCGCTCAAAAGCGAAGCAGTTTCAAGTGGTAAAAAAACTGCTTAAAAAGCCGACGGTCACAGAAATTATACATGCGGGAGATGCGGGGCGTGAAGGAGAATTAATCGTTCGTAATATCATTCAGCTGTCAGGTGTTCATAAGCCGATGAAGCGATTGTGGATTTCTTCTTTAACGCCAAAAGCCATTTATGATGGATTTCAACAGTTAAAAGATGAAAGCGACACGCGCAACCTTTATTATGAAGCATATACAAGAGCATGCGCGGATTGGGTCGTTGGGATGAATGCTTCACGCGTGTATAGCATCTTATTGAAAAAGCATGGCATGTCAGATGTTTTTTCAGCAGGACGCGTGCAGACGCCAACGCTTGCTTTAATTGTAAAGCGTGAAAAGGAAATTGATAATTTTAAATCAGAGCCTTTTTGGGAAGTGCTTGCTAAGTTTGATATTGAAGGAAAAAAGTATGAAGGCAAATGGCATCAAGACGGAGAGTCGCGTCTCAAAGAAAAAGAAATGGCGTATAAAATTGCTCAGTTTTGCGAAGGAAAAGACGCGGAAGTTCATGAACTCGTAACGGAGCGAAAAGAGTTCCAGCCGCCTTTATTATTTAACTTATCATCACTTCAAGCAACGGCGAATAAAGCGTTTAAGTTTTCTCCTAAAAAGACGCTTGATGTGCTGCAAGGGCTGTATCAGAAAGGAATTGTTTCTTATCCAAGATCAGACTCGAACTATGTAACGGAAGGAGAAGCGGAAACGTTTCCTGAGATTTTAGAAAAGTTGAGTGCTTTTTCTGAATATGAACATTTATTTCCGCTTCCTTACTCTTCAATTCTAGGAAATAAACGCTATGTAAATGCAAAAAAAGTGAGTGATCACTATGCGATCATTCCAACGGAACAAGTGAAGGACCCGAGCAAACTGTCAGGAGACGAACAGAAAATTTACGACTTAGTCGTAAGGCGTCTAATTGCGGCACACTATGAAAAAGCGATTTTTGACTATACAACGATTACGACACTCGTGGAAAAGCGAGCCGCTTTTATTTCAAAAGGAAAGCAGCAAATTCAAGAAGGCTGGCGCAAGGTGATTTTTCAAAATGAGAAAGACGACGATGTTATTCTTCCGAATGTTCAAGAAGGCGAAGAAGGTAAAGTTATTAAGGTAGACGTAAAAGAAGGTAAAACACAGCCTCCAAAACGCTACACCGAAGGTCAGTTGATTACACTGATGAAGACAGCGGGTAAGCATTTAGATAATGATGAGCTGGAGAAAATTTTAGCAAAGTCAGAAGGCTTAGGGACGGAAGCAACGCGTGCTGGAATCATTACAATGCTTAAAGATCGTAAATATATTGATGTGAAAAAAAACCAAGTGTTTGCGACTGATAAAGGAAAGGTATTGATTGACGCGATTGGCGATAAAATTTTAGCTTCTCCAGAAATGACGGCTAAATGGGAGCAGCGTCTAGCTGAAATTGGTGAAGGAACAGCATCAGCAGCTGCCTTTATGGAACAAACTAAGAAGCTTTCCGCTAAAATTATCGAAGATGCTGTCGAAGCCGAAAGCAAGTGGAACTTCAGCGGATACGACACTGAATCCATTCAGCGAAAAGGAAAAGGCAAAGGTAAAGGTTTTTCTTCTAAATCGTTTGGTTCATGTAAGCTTTGCGACGGAAAAGTAGTCGATAAAGGCTCCTTTTACGGATGCTCAAACTATGCAAAAACAAAATGCACGTTTACCGTATCGAAAAAGATTTTAGGTAAAACAGTCACGCAGACTAATTTAAAAAAGCTGTTAAGTGAAGGACAGACGGATTTGATTGAAGGCTTTAAAAAAGGCGATAAAACCTTTAATGCCAAGTTAGAATGGAAAGAAAACAAAGTACAGTTTTTATTTGAAAAGTAGAGAAATAAAAAGCGCTTGCTAAAGATAAAGAGCAGGCGCTTTTTGTATGTAAAAACAGGAGTTTTCCAGCTTTTCTAGAAGCTCTTACATAGCTTTTTTATGTAAAGGATGAGATTAATGAAACGAACGAGTAAAGGGATGATTCCGTTTTGGGATTATATTGGTATTGAAGAAACGCTGCTTGAAAAAGGGTATGCAGAGTTGAAAATTACGATTCAGCCGCAGCTTCTGCAAGGAAGAGGAACGGTTCATGGAGGCGTTATTGCCACGCTTATCGACGCGGCGGTTGGTTCGGCTGTGCGTTCTTCTCTTTCCGAGGAGGAAAATGCCAGCACAGTTGAGTTAAAAGTAAATTACACAAGGCCGGGTATAGGCAAATATTTAGTTGCAAAGTCTACACTGTCTCATCGCGGCAAAACGCTTGCAGTTGGAGAAGTGAAAATTGAAGACAGCAGCGGTAAACTTGTTGCGCTTGGCAGTGCAACTTATATGATTTTTTCAGCAGAAAAAGCTTAGGATTCTAAGCTTTTTCTGCTGAATGCAGCTGTTGCCTAATGAATGAAATAATCGTTTTATAGTAAGCTTCGGGATGGGGAGCAAATTCACTTTTACGTGCCGTACGGTGAATTGGCTCTTTTTCATTTGTTATCCCTTCAATGATCAGTTCTTTTTGATTTCCAAGCCACAGTTCGCAAAAGTGAGAAAACGGAGCTTTTACAAGTCCTGATACCTCTTCTTGCTGCAAAGTAAAAGCACTAAGAGAATGAGAGCTGTAGTATAAAAATACGTGTGCGAATTCTTTATCAATATAATGTGGCTGAGATACTTCGTATTTAAACACATCTAAAGGAAGCAATTCATCAAATGAAATGTTGACGCCGAGCTCTTCGTGAATTTCTCTTACACCGTCCTCAGCGGCTTCTGTATGAAGCAAATGTCCGGCAGCTGTGATATCAAGCGCGCCGGGATAATCCTGTTTTTGTTCGCTGCGAATTTGGAAGTAAATATAGTCTATATCATTTTCGCGGCTGATAAACCAGCAGTGAAACGCTTCGTGCCAATAGCCTTTTTCATGAACTTCTTTGCGAGACGCTGTTCCTATGCGCTGCTGTTGGTCGTTAAATATGGTTAACACTTCATCGTTCATCATGATTCCCCCAATTTGTTTCCTACTGCTTTCTACTCTAACCTTTCATGAAGGGTATGTAAATAATGGAAGAAAAAAAACGCGTTTATAGATAAAAATATGCACAAAATAGAGGATACATTAATTTTAGTAAAGAAGGTGCATGCGTTGAATCATTGGATGGAAGTGGTACTTCGTTCAGTGTTGATTTTACTTGGCTTGTTTTTTATTACAAAGCTGTTAGGGAAAAAACAGTTATCCAAACTTTCTTTTTTTGAATATATCGTTGGCATTACGATTGGAGATATTGCGGGAACAATTTCAATGGATGTAGATCTACAGGCAAGTCATGGTGTAGTAGCGATTTTAGTGTGGGCATCGTTTCTTATTTTTGTATCAAACGTATCGTTAAAAAGTATAAGCTTTCGAAAAGCGGTGGAAGGGACAACAACAATCCTCATTAAAGAAGGAAAAATTCTTGAGGAAAATGTAAAAAAAGAAAAATATACAGTAGATGAGCTCATGGAGCAGCTTCGCAAAAAAGACATCTTTTATGTGGAAGACGTCGCTTTTGCTATGCTGGAAACAAACGGTGAATTAAGCGTGCTGTTAAAAAAAGAAAAGCAGAACGTTACGAGAGAAGATTTATTAATAAAAGGAGAGGCGACACGATTACCTCAAACGATTATCATGGACGGAAATATAATGAAAGAAGCGGTTCATGAGCTGGGATATAGCGTAGCGTGGGTTAAAGAGCAGCTTAAAAAGAAAGGTGCCGAAGTCGATAAGGTATTTTTAGGGCAAGCAGACTCAACAGGCCATTTGTATCTTGATTATTATGAAGATGAAAAGAAAACAGAAAGCAAGTAAAACTTGCTTTCTGTTTTTGCTTAGCGAGGATCTACTTCTTCACCGGATTTTATGTCGATTACTTTAAGGTTATTTTGAGGTGCTTTAATATCTTTACTTGCAGGCGCTGCTTTTTTATTTTCTACCCAGTCTACTAATAAATCAAAAGATTGATGAGCATATGGAAGCAGGGGCTGAAGCTCTTGATTTGGATCCGTTTGTTTATTCCACACTAAGCTATCAACGTGATTTCCGTTTTTGACAGTATAGAGACGGTGAAGGTTTGCTTTACCAGCTTTTTTAACGAGTTTTTCATAGCCTTCGGCGTGAATAGACGGGAAGATAAGTGAGTCAAGAGAGCCGGTCATACTGATAAGAGGCACATCGATATCGCCCGTATTTTCTACTTTTGCTACATTTTCTTTTACGCTTTTTGGCCGGGTTTGATAGCGATAATTTTCAAAGATGTAGTCCCATGAGCGGTCCCGTAGGCCTGATGAAGTAAAGTTTAAATAGTTGTGCCAGTTTGTTCTTCCTGGAGCTGTCGGATCAAAGTGGTCACGGTAAATGTTTAAAGTGACCGCCCAGTACACTTGATCATGATAACTCCACAATTTTTCTGATCCTTTCGGAAGGCCGGCTTTATACATTTGTTTAATCGCTTTTTTCTGCTCTTTTCCCGTTCCGTACAGTGCTTCCTCCGCATTGTTTACAACAGGTGTTAGTGAGCTGATTAAATTTGGCGCTTTTGCACTCCACAATACGCCTTCCCAGTCGACGCCTCCATCAAATAAACGAGGCTCTTTGGTTTGCTTTGGATCATCGTGCTCAAGTGCGTATCTGACAACGTATCCGCCGTTTGAAATGCCAATTGCATACGTGGGTACTTTATGATCGTTTCGAATCAAATCGCTTGCAGGGTTTTTTCGATTAGCCGGATTGATTAGTTTGTCTGAGTAATGAGTAGTCAAGTATTGCTGAGCTGCTTTTGTCATTTGACGATAGCGCATATTCCATTCTGCTACGCTGTCGTCTTCATTAGCAAGTGCATTTTTTACTTTAGCAAAAGGATCGGTAGGGTCACTTTCTCCTTGCGTTCCTTTATCAATTGCAGCAAACGCATAGCCTTTTTTAAGAACGTAATCGCTGAATAATAAATCGGTGGACGTTTCGTTGCGCGTAGCAGGAATGCCGGCTACCACAAGTTTTCCATTCCAGTTATCAGGAACCCGGATGACGAACTGAGCGTCTTCAAAAATTCCATTTACTTGCGTCCCTTTAACCGCAGCGGGCTGATTGATTCGATACCAGCCTGATTCATTTTCAGCTTTTCCCCAGTTATAAGGAGTAAGCCCGATGTTTCCATAGAGCGTAGCCTGCTGATATTGAGCAGGGTTTTTAGTCGTCAGCCAGTTCCCGTTCGCTCCGTCAAAATAGGTTTCTGCTGATTGATCAGCATTTGGAATGACATCTGTTTTGTTAGCAGCTTCAGCAAGAGATCCTGAAGCGGAAAAACAAAGAGCAGCAGAAAAAGTAAGCGCTATCATTTTTCGTTTCACGTTTCTTCCTCCTTATGAAAATACTCATACCTTTTAAGTAAATTCCATAAAAAAGAAAAATGTCCTGTTTTAAAATCAATTTAGAAGAAAGTTTTTTCGTTGGTTACTAAGCTATTTTTGTCTGACAAATAGGTAAACTGCATTCAATTCTCTAGTTTCTTTTTAGGCTGCTTATATTATAATGAAACAAGGATTAAAAAAGACAGGGTAAAACAATCGATTAAATAAGTATAAAAGAGGGCAAGGGAGTAGGTCTATGAGCAGCTTTAACAGTCAGTTTTTGTATTCCATTACCATTATTCTATTAGGATACATACTAAAACGAACAAACCTCCTTCAGCAAAAAGACGGGGAAGCTTTAGCAAGAATTATTTTTAATATCACAATGCCTTGCTTGATTATCGTTACATTCAGCAGCATTAAAATTGATGGATCGCTTATTTTACTATTAGTTATTGGGATTGTCTATGGCTTGCTTTTAGCTGCTGTTGGAGTTTTTGTTTTTCGAAAAGATGAGCGAAAAGTGAAAGGCATGCTGACGATGATGATTCCAGGGTTTAATATTGGAATGTTTGCCTATCCATTAGTAGAAGGCATTTGGGGAAAAGAAGGGCTTAAATACTTTGGTATGTTTGATGTCGGAAATGCTTTTGTTATTTTTGTTTTATGCTATGTAATTGGCAGCTACTATTCAGGGGATGATATTGACATTGAATTTAAAAAGATTTTATACAAAGTATTAAAATCGATGCCGCTTCTTACCTATGTAATTATTTGTCTTTTTGCGATTATAGGCATTCATTTACCATCATATGTATTAGACGTCTCAGGTATTATCTCCAAAGCGAATATGCCGCTTTCTCTTTTGCTTTTAGGCGTATATTTAAATTTTTCGTTCCAAAAAAGCTACTTGAAAAAAATTATCATGTTTTTAAGCATTCGCTACGTAATCGGACTTGGCGTAGGACTTGCGCTGTTTTTCTTACTTCCATTTGAAGATATGTTCCGGTATACAATCTTAGTTTGCTTCATTCTACCCGTAGCGGGATCAGTTTTACCTTACGCAGTAGAATTCAAATACGATCAAAAATTTGTCGGAACCGTTTCAAATATGACCATTTTGCTGAGCTTTTTGCTGCTGTGGGGAATGACAAATATTTTAATGTGAATAACAAAGGACGCTCGCACTTGTGAGCGTTCTTTTTGATGAAAAAAGGATATTCCCAAATAAACAGAGGTAAGCTAGGAGAAGAGAAAATCCATCTTACATACAACCTGACGGGAGGAAAAAACGTGGAGTCCTTAACTTTTGTTTTATTTGGCGCAACGGGTGATTTAGCAAAAAGAAAAATCTTTCCCGCTCTTTATAATTTATTTACAGACAAAAAGCTCCCTGATGCTATTTCTATTATTGGATCAGGGTACGAGCAGCTGTCTCATGAGGATTTTAAAGAGCGTGTAAAGCAATCTATAAACGCTTTTTCGAGACGGAAAATGGAAAGTAACGAAGAAGATTTTTTGTCGCTGTTTCATTATCAAGCAGTGGACGCAAGCAAAACAGAAGATTACGAACAGCTATTAAAGATTGTGGATGAACAAGAAACAAATCAAGGAAGTAAAGGAAATCGTTTGTTTTATTTGTCCGTAGCACCAGAATACTTCGATGTAATTGCTCTGCATATAAAAAAAAGCGGCTTGGATCAAACTGGAGGCTGGAAGCGTCTGATGATTGAAAAGCCGTTTGGACATGATCTTGCTTCAGCAAGAGAGCTTAATGAAAAGCTAAGCAGTACGTTTAAAGAAGAAGAAATTTATCGAATAGATCATTATTTAGGTAAACCGATGGTGCAAAATTTAGAAGCGCTTGAGTTTACGAACCCTGTACTGCAATCGCTGTGGAATAACAAACACATTGCGAATGTCCAAATTACGGCAAGTGAAACAGTCGGTGTTGAAAATCGTGCAGGGTATTATGATCATACGGGGGCCATACGCGACATGATTCAAAATCATATGCTGCAGGTTCTCATGATGACAGCTATGCATCTTCCAAAACGAATTTGCTCAGAAAACATTTTAGAAGAAAAGCAAAAAGTAATGGAGTCACTAAGAAAAATCCAAGCGGAAGAAGTAGCTCGCGATGTTGTGCGAGGACAATATGGAAGCGGAGAAATTGATCATAAACCTGTTAGAGGATACAAAGAAGAGCCCGGCGTAGAAGCAGACTCTAAAAATGACACGTTCGTAGCAGCTCGCTTATGGATTGATAATCCATTTTGGAAAGGTGTTCCTTTTTATATTCGAACGGGCAAGCGAATGAAAGAAAAATCAACTCGTATCGTCATAGAATTTAAAGATTCTTTAAAAGGTCTGTATGAAACTCCTTATGATAAAGTAGCACCAAACTTATTTATTATTGAAATTAGCCCAAGTGAAAACGTCGCTTTGCAGCTTAACAGCAAAAATCCATTAAAAAATGGCGTTATTGAACCGGTTCGTATTACGTTTTCAAGAGAAGAAGAAAGTGTGCCGGAGGCATATGAACGAATCATTTACGACGCATTAATTGGCGACTCCACATTTTTTGCGCATTGGAAAGAAGTTGAGCTATCTTGGCAATGGGTGCAGCCTGTATTAGATGCATTTGAGGCTGACATGCTGCCGCTTTATGAATATCCATCCGGTTCACAAGGCCCTGAAGAAGCGCAAAAATTAGTTGCACAAGAAGGCTTTAAATGGTGGCTCGATGACGATGAACATGGAGAAGCACCTGGAGTGTTTTTGCCGATTTGAAAAAAGCGCCTCTTATTTTAAAGAGGCGCTTCTGATAGTTAATCGCTTTTGTAAATGAACAAGATCATGATGTAAATGTTTTTGCATATGTTCAACAGCTTTTAAACTGCGTTTTTTCATAAAGGTGAACACTTGCTGATGCTCATCTAAAATCTCAGCAGCTCGTCCTTTGCCTTTAAAATTAAGTACACGGCAAAAATAAATCAATACATTTACGCTATCAAGCTGTTTTTTTAAATGTTTATTATGACTGTATTGAAGGATCAGCTGATGAAAACGTTCATTTAGTTCAATAAGCCTAGAATCTTCGGCTCCTTGCTTTATTTCTTCAGCCGTTCTTTCTAACAGCTGCTCAATGAAAAGAAGCTCTTCATCGGAAGCGCGAATGATACATAGCTCAACAGCTAAAGACTCTAAAGCTGTACGGACTTGATAAATTTCTTCTACGTCTTCAGTAGACAGTGAATAAACAATAAAGCCTGTTTTCTGATCGGCAACTAAAAGGCCGTCTTTTTCTAATAAACGCATTGCTTCTCTTATGGGAGAGCGGCTGACCCCAAATGCTTTAGCTAGCTGGGTTTCATTGATTCGCTGACCCGGTTCATATTCACCGTTCACAATCATTTGCTTAATTTTTTCATAAAATTGAAGATAGTATGGTAACGGCTTATGTAAATCAAAATTATTCATTGATATACCTCGTTTAGTTATAATCATTTATTTCCTAATTATAATACGCTTGTTCATAAGAGTCATAATAATTTTGAATTTTTGAAGAGAATGAATGTATTCAGAATTTTCTTGATGAAAGCGTTATTTTTACGTATAATCAAATAGATAATATCAGTCGACGGTCGACCGATAGTTTTTACATAAAAGACGCAGGGGGATTTTTGATGAAAACGTTAAAAATAGCTAACATACCAGGAGATGGAGTAGGGAAAGAAGTTGTGCCCGAGGCGGTTAAGGTCCTTCATACGATTGCAGATCTTCACGGGGGATTAAAATTTGAATTTACAGAATTTCCTTGGAGCTGTGATTATTATTTGAAGTATGGACAAATGATGCCTGAAGATGGGCTAAAACAGCTTCAAGATTTTGACGGAATTTTTTTAGGAGCCGTAGGAAATTTAAATCTTGTGCCAGACCACGTGTCGCTATGGGGTCTGCTCATTAAGATTCGTCGAGAATTTCAGCAGGTAATTAATATTCGTCCGGCCAAGAGGCTAAAAGGCATCGCATCTCCACTAATGAACCCAAAAGACTTTGATTTAATCGTTGTTCGTGAAAATAGTGAAGGGGAATACAGTGAAGTAGGAGGCCGGATTTATCAAGGAGAAAATCAAATTTCGATTCAAAATGCGGTTTTTTCTCGAAAAGGAACAGAACGAGCGATGCGCTATGCATTTGAATTAGCTTCTAAAAGAAAAGCAAGGGTTACAAGCGCAACGAAGTCAAATGGAATTGTTCATTCTATGCCGTTTTGGGACGAAGTGTTTCAAGATGTTGCAAAAAGTTATCCTCATATTGACACAGACTCACAGCACATCGATGCGCTGGCGGCTTTTTTCGTCACAAATCCAAGTCGTTTTGATGTCATTGTGGCAAGCAATTTATTTGGAGATATTTTAACAGATATCGGGGCTGCTATTATGGGGAGTATTGGCGTTGCTCCTGCTGCAAATATTAATGTGAACGGAAAATATCCTTCAATGTTTGAACCGGTGCACGGGTCTGCTCCTGATATTGTCGGAAAAGGAATTGCAAACCCAATCGGACAGATTTGGACGGCTAAAATGATGTTGGATCATTTCGGTGAACAAGAATTAGGCAGTCATTTGTTAGAGGTTATTGAACAAGTGACGGAGTCGGGCATCATTACACCAGATGTTGGAGGCAGCGCAACTACTAGTGAAGTAACGGATCAAATTATTTCTCATTTAAAAAAGTGACGCTTCCAAAAGAGGCTGGGATAAAAGTAATTTAGTTGAAGGAAAGTCCGAACGATTAATCGTTCGGATTTTTTCATTGTGATGGTGAATGTAGATTTCATTTATCGATTTATTTCTATAGAAAAATGGAATCGATAAATACATGTTGACACTTACATATATGAACCCTATAATAGTTTGAGTTGAGATAATTCGTATACATATTATTTATGGACTATGATTTAGTTTGTTTTAATAAATAGATACGAATAAACAAATAAAAGGAGGAAAATCATGCAGAAATCGAAATTATGGACAAAAGATTTTTTAGCGGTCTCACTGACTAGCTTTTTTGTTTTTGTCATTTTTTATATGTTAACTGTCACATTGCCGCTGTTTGCAACGGATGAACTTCATGCAAGTAAACAAAGCCTAGGGCTAATTGTGACAATCTTTTTAGTGTCCGGCATTGTGTTCAGGCCGCTAGCCGGTAAGTGGATGACAACATTAGGACAAAAGAAGGTCCTGTTAATAGGTGTCTTAATCTTTTTAATTGGTTCTATTTTATATATGAATATCCACTCATTATCAGCGCTGCTGCTGCTGCGTGTGCTTCATGGTATTGGTTTTGGAATGAGCACAACTGCTACAGGAGCAATTGTTGCAAATGTAATCCCAGAACAGAGAAAAGGAGAAGGGATGGGGTACTATGCGACGTTTATGAACTTAGCGATGGTAGTGGGTCCGTTTGTAGGCTTAACGTTAACAAATACTTTGGGTCATACAGCGGTCTTTACCGTTGCGGTTGTATCTTCTGTGTTAGCAGTAGTATGCAGTCTAGTACTTCGTGTACCTGAGGTGCAAGCTTCTTCTGCAACAAATGAAATACAGCCAGCTAAAGGTCTTGCAGCGTTTTTTGAATACCGTTCGCTGCCTATTTCTGTTGCTGGCCTTGTGGTAGCTTTTTCATATGCAAGTGTTATTTCGTTTGTGTCTATTTATGCAAAAGAAATGGGCTTTACGCAAGCTTCAAGCTTTTTCTTTGTTGTATACGCGGTGTGCTTATTAGCTTCTAGACCTTTTACTGGAAAATGGTTTGACCAATACGGAGAAAACAGCGTGGTATACCCATCAATTTTATCTCTAGCTATCGGTATCTTCTTGCTTAGCCAAGCGACAACAAGCTGGGTATTTTTATTAGCTGGAGCGTTTATTGGATTAGGCTTTGGAACGATTACATCGAGTTTTCAATCCATTGCTGTAAAAAAAGCTTCTCCTCATCGCCGAGGTGTTGCCACAGCTACGTTTTTTGTGTTTTTTGACTCTGGAATGGGCTTAGGATCCTTTTTGCTAGGCATTTTGTCCACAGCAGCCGGGTACAAAGGAATGTATATGTTCTGTTCCATTATTGCTCTTTTAGCTATAGCAGTATACCTTGTATTGCACGGTCGAAAAAGCCAGAAACAGCGCATTATTTCTCAAAATGAGTCATTAGGAAAATAACATAAATAAAAAAAGGCGTGCTCAAGGGGAGCATGCCTTTTTTATTTATGGAGCTCTAAAGAAAACGGCTGTGAGCATATCGATATAGAAGCCCTCCTGATGTCTTTAGAGATTTCTTTTATTCCACTTCTTCTTTTGTAATCCACTCACTGGACCATGTCTGAATTTCCTGAATTACCGGCGCCAGTGCTAATCCTTTGTCGGATAACGAATACTCGATTCGAACAGGAGTTTCCGGAATAACCGTACGAATGACGATTCCTTCATGCTCTAATTCTTTTAAGCGCTCGGATAAGAGCCTTCCGCTTACTGGAAGTGCTTCTTGCATTTGAGAAAACCGTTGTGAGCCGGAAAGCAGCTGAAAAATGATCAAACTCGTCCAACGTTTCGTTAGTATAGTAACAGCCTTTTCAAAACGCGGGCAGAGTGCTAAACCGTCCATGTTATTACCTCCATTCTCTTCCTATAGTATAAAGCAAAGTCACTATTTTATCTAGTGTTGTGTAATTTAATTACTTAAAGAATATAAATTACTTTACGTTTTTACGTTTTAATTATATAATTTATATAATTAAGGAAGTTAATTACTAAAAGTAACCAAAAGAGCATAAAAGCTTTACAAGATAAATGTATCGTCATATAATACTTTAAGCAAGTAAAGTCACTTACTTTTAGTAAGCTGATACATCAATTAAAAAAGATAAATGTAGTGAAGTGCTAGAAAAACTATTTGTTCATGTGAGAGATTGAGCACAATGTGAAAATAGTAGATAAGTGAAAGACACATAAGAGGAGGAAATGACTGTGATTAACGAAAAAGTTGTTTCAATTTTAAAAGATAAAATTAACGTAGTAAAAAATGATGATCATTTTATTTATATAGTAGGACCTATCACGCTTCCTGTGAATCTAGATGGCGAGACACAAGTATTTAGTTGGTATTCATGGCTGCGTTCTGATAATGTAAAAGAAGGATCTTTAAGTACGGAAGAGCTTATTGAAAAAATGCAAGGCGCCAATTTAGCTGACATGCAGCAATCGAGTGTTCTTGTGTACGGAGATTTTCAAGAATCGCATGGGGCACTCATTCGTATGCACAGCATCTGCCATACGGGAGATATATTCGGAAGCAAACGCTGCGACTGCGGTTTTCAATTAAAACAGTCTATGAAAATGATCGTCGAAAATGGAAGCGGAGCGCTATTTTATTTAGCAAATCACGAGGGACGCGGCATTGGCCTATTCAGCAAAGCAATGGCATACGTTCTTCAAGAAAACGGATTTGATACGGTAGAGGCGAACGAAGGGTTAGGATTTGAAGATGATACTCGCAGCTACAGTGATGCAATCAGCGTGTTAAAAGTGCTGCGTCAAAAACCGGTTACGCTGATTACGAATAATCCGAAAAAGCTAATCGCGCTTGAGAAAAACGGCGCACTTTTATCAGGGCGCGTTCCACTTTGGGGAGATGTATCTCAGTTTAATGAAAAGTATTTAGATACTAAAGTCAAACGTTCAGGACACTTAAAAGAGGAGGTTCTTCTTTGATCAATCACGAATTTTATATGAATATAGCTTTACAAAACGCAAAAGCAACAAAAGGACAAACAGAGCCAAATCCGCTTGTAGGGTCGGTCATTGTAAACGATAGTCGAATCGTTGGAATTGGTACGCATTTAAAAGCTGGCGAACCACACGCTGAGATTCACGCGCTGCGAATGGCTGGTGAACAAGCAAAAGGAGCGACTGCTTACGTAACGCTAGAGCCTTGTTCACACCACGGACGTACAGGTCCTTGTGCTGAAGCGCTAGTTGAAGCCGGTGTAAAAAAAGTGGTCATAGCAACTTTAGACCCCAATCCTTTAGTAGCAGGTAATGGAGTTAAAATTTTAGAAACCGCAGGCATTGAGGTCATAACAGGTGTATGTGAAGAAGAGTCACGTCAAATGAATGAGGTCTTCAATAAGTATATTGTAATGAAGAAACCGTTTGTTTCATTAAAGTCAGCGATTACGTTAGACGGTAAAATAGCAACCGCTTCTTCTCACAGCAAGTGGATTACGTCTGAGGAAGCTCGTTTGGATGTACATCAGCTGCGTCATGAAACGGCGGGTATCTTAGTAGGGGTGAACACGGTCATTAAGGACAACCCCGAGCTGACAACTCGCATCGAAGGTGGCCGAAGCCCAATTCGTATTGTGATGGATTCGAAGCTGCGTATGCCCCTTGATTCCAAGTTAGCAACGGATTCTTTAGCCCCAACATGGGTATTTACAAGTCAGAGCTATTCAAAAGAAAAAAAAGAACAGCTCGAAAAGCAAGGCGTCGAAGTATTTGTCACAAGCGGTGAGGACAAAGTAAATCTTGAGGATATGCTTTCTATACTAGGTGAGAAATTCGTTTCGTCTCTTTTAATTGAAGGAGGCGGGGAAGTGAATGCCGCATTCCTGGAAAATCGCTTAATTGACAAATTGGTACTATATATGGCACCAAAGCTTTCAGGAGGAAAAGAAGCTCCTACTTTCCTAGAAGGAAAAGGCGTAGAAAAAATGTGGGACGCAGTGGACGTGGAGCGTCTTTCTGTCACTTCAATCGGCAAAGATTTTAAATTTGTTGGATATCCTGTTTATAAACAAAAAATGTGAATGAGGCTGGAACAAAAATATGTTAGTTGAAGGAAGATCCGAACGATTTATCGTTCGGATCTTTTGCTGTTATGGTGAACGTAGGTTTCATGTATGCAGGTGCTTCTAGCAGTTGATTGGAAGGCAAGGCGAAGACTCCTGCGGGAAAAGCGGAACAGATGAGAACCCGCATAAAGCGCAAGCGACGAGGAGGCTCAGCGCTCGCCCGCGGAAAGCGAAGTCTTGCACGGAAATCAACTGTGGTATCACAAGCAGTTCAGATCATTTAGCCCATGTGTTCGTCTTTAGATTGGATCGATGTAGCTATGTCTCAATCTCATTTTTTGACAGGATTTTTTAGAGAAGAGAAATAATACACTATTTTACTCTTATAGATTAATTTGCTATTATAGGGAATGGTCAATTTCGAAACATTGCATAAATTTTTAACGTGTTTACAGTTGACTATCTAAATAAAGGCACTATATGTTTATAGAGAGAATATATTATGTGAAAGTAAGGGTGAGAAAAGAGATGAGAGAGTATAGAATTGGGAGTGTTATGAGAGACCTTCGTAAAATGGCAGGGTTGACACAACAAGAATTATCAAGAGACATTTGTACACAAGCGCAAATCAGCAAAATTGAAAATGGTGAAGAATATCCATCAAGCATTACCCTCTATAAAATTTCTAAGCGCCTTGGCGTAGATGTTAACTACTTTTTTGATAGTGTAGAATCACCTCGACTTGATTACGTAGATGCGGTTCAATCGTTAATTCGTCAATATATTCGTCAGAGAGATTATGATGCTATTCATCATATCATTGTAAAAGAAAAAGAAAGTCCCCTGTTTCAAAATCCGCTGAACAAGCAATTTTTAATGTGGCACGAAGGTATTTGCGTGTATTACATTCATCATAATAAAGAAGATGCGCTGTCTAAAATGTACCAAGCGATCGAGCTTACTAAGCAATCTGCAACGTTTTATAAAGAAAGAGAAATTGAAATTTTAAATAGCATTGGGATTATTCTTTATGAAGAGAAAGAGTATGAACAGGCTCTAGATACATATCAAACAGCACTCAAAAGCTTAAATGAGCTGCCCCAAACAAAAGACGAAAATATAAAAATCAGAATTTTAAATGCACTTGCCAAAACGTTTGGAGATATGAGTAACTATGATGAATCATTAATATATAGCAACCGAGGAATCGATTTGTGCATTAGTAATGAATCAATGTATTTATTTGGAGAACTTCATTACCAAGCAGGAGAGAGCTTAATCAAATTAGGTAAAATTGAACAAGGTAAAGAATATATGGAAAAGTCTATGACCATTTTTACCTTGCAACGAAACGAGCGATTCGTCAAGCTAGTAGAAAAAGAACTTGAAGCTCTATTTGTTTGAAATATTCCTATCATTATAATTTTTGAGAAATTTCTATCAAAATGGAGAAAATCCATGGTTTTAAGGTGATAAATGCTGATAGAAAGGAATTCATTTACTTTTATCCTGTGATACACTAGAGTCAAATCAAAGAAAGAGGAGGAAATAATTATGAAAAAAGTATTAGTCGGTATGGCATTAGCGTTTACATTAGTAGCAGGTGTTGCTTCAGTTGGAACAAGCGTAGCAACAGGAGATTTTTCAACATTAGGTCTTCCTAGCCAACATTAATAAGAAAAAGCCGTGCTAAGAAGCACGGCTTTTTCTTATCGTGTTTTACTTGACTGATCTTTGTTGCGTTTGTTTCCCTTTGAATTATCCCCGCTTGAAATTTCTTCACCCATTTCTACAAGGTGGTGCTGTGTTTTTGGATTACTTTGATTAGCGCTTCCTTTGTTATTCTTTTTAGTCATCTTCATTCTCCTTTAAAACGATGGCAATGCATCGAGATTATTTGTTTTGTCATGATCAGGAATGCTGCGAATATACGTACCGCCGTCTTTCCCTACAAAGGTACTCACATGCTCAACGTCCCCGGCTTCTACTTTCTTTAACGCTTCTTCATAGGTTAAAACGTCTCCTGAAGCCGTTTGGAATTCTAAGAGGTCACCGTCTGCATTTTTACGTACTGCAACGAAACGTTCTTTCATACACATACACACCTTCCTTTATATCTATATGGTTGCTGAAATAGTCGTTTTTATTCATTGTAAAAAGTGATAAGGTAAAGAAAAGAGTGCAAAGGGGATAAAAAATGACAACATTTAATTGGCATGATCAAGCTCAAGACGAGTGGAATCAAAAAGTATCATTTTGGAATAGCCGAAGTGAAGAAATGTGGAAAAACGGAAGCCGGAAAACAGTGATTCCATTCATTCAAAAACATCTTAAAAAAGGCGCTTTGCTAGCAGACGTCGGCTGTGGTGATGGGTTTGGTACGTCACTTCTAGCCGCTTCTGGATATAAAGCAATCGGTCTTGATTTATCAGAAGAAATGGTTCAAAAAGCATCCGAGCTGCATAAAAGTGAAAACTTGTCGTTCGCTCAAGCTGATATTATGAAGCTCCCGCTGTCTTCTGAATCAGTAGAAGGGGTTATGGTAATAAACGCCCTAGAATGGACTGAGCACCCGCGATTAGCTCTGAAGGAATTGCACAGAGTTGTAAAACGAGGAGGATATGCATGTGTAGGTATCCTTGGGCCAACTGCTCAGCCACGTACCAATAGTTATCAAAGACTATATGGGGAAGACGTTATTTGCAATACGATGATGCCGTGGGAGTTTGAACAGCTTGCAAAAGAAAATGGATGGGAAGTAATCGATGGCGAAGGTGTATATAAGCGAAACGTTACAGATAAGCTGATTGGACAGCTTCCACAGGAATTAAAACAAGCCTTAACGTTTCTATGGTTATTTATGCTCAAGAAACAATAAAAACAGCACGCGTCTCCTTATATGTAGCTGTACAAAGGGTACACTACAAACTGGAGGTGAGTGACATGAGTAAAATTAAAAAAGACCGCTCAAAATCAGAGCTAGGTTCACCTAATGTAGAAGGACAAGGGACGACCACTTCTGAACAAGGTGTTCAAAGCAGTTCAGCTAACAAAAAACAGAAGCGTTCATAACAAAACGAACTTGCAGGGAGAACAACGAGCTCACTGCAAGTTCGTTTTGTTTATTGTGTCATCTTTATAAGTAAGAAGATGTTGTGTGCAAGATTATAGATAGCTTATAATAAAACATGAGCCAATAATTGTAATTTTCTACAAGTTTGGTTTACATTCGATGTAAAGCGGAGGTGTAATAAATGGTAAATAAAAGATATTTACCGGATACTGCAGCGTCTCATGCAAAGCCTGATATTAGAGAGGCGATACTTTGCATGGGGTGGACGGTTTAGTAAGATACATCGCCTAACCGAGCATATCTCATTTCTAATATATACGGCTTTGCCCCTTATTGTATAAGCAAAATCACATAAGGAGCTGGCAGAAATGACGTATGTAAAAGCAACAAATATTTTACCTGAAGAGCTGATTAGTGAAATTCAAAAATACATTCAAGGAGAAACCATTTATATTCCAAAGCCGCAGAAGGCAAAAAGAAAATGGGGAACTTGCTCTGGTGGAAGAAAGTTGATTGACGAGCGAAACGAACGGATTAAGAAGTTGTTTAAAAAAGGAACTTCAATTGAAGAACTAGCCCGTGAATACTTTTTATCAACCGAAACCATCAAAAAAATTGTATATAAAAAGCAACGGTAAAAATCAAGCGCTGGCGACTGAATGCCCGCGCTTTTTTAGGTATAGTTTAATTCTGATTTATTTTTTACATTTCGTAAAAGTAATTCATACGGTAAAGTAAAAAGTAGCTGATTAAATGAAGAAGGAGTGAAGAAAGTGGAAGCGTTTATAAGAAATGATCAATATAACTTTATCAAAAGCCAAACGCAAATCCTTACCAATGGGCATGGAACAGTGAATAATTCCGATGTGCTGCTGGCCTTAAAAGCTCTTGCAAAAGAAAAAGTCTTACATGCGTTTGATGTTCTTAGCGCGGAACAGGAAGAATTGCTGCTACCAGTTGCTGAAGTTAGAAATAAGGAGCAAGCAGAGGTGTTTTTAGAAACGATAAAGCCTTACGTGATTCCATTCAAATCTTTTACAGAAGCTGGCGTGAAAAAGTTGTTTCCAAAAGTGAAAAAATTAAAAGCCCCTTCTGCTGATAGCATTGATCTAACGAGCATTTCCTATATTAGCTGGATCGATAAAGGCTCAAACAAAAAGTTTATCATAGCTCAGGATCTCTATACTCAGAAGCTCAAAGGTATTCAAGGAACGTTTAAACCTATCAACCAGAAGGGAATATGCACACTTTGCCACAGCTACGAGGAAGTCGGTATGTTCACTGCTGAAATCAAAGGAACTGTTCAAGGAACATTTACCCAACGAGGAAATTATATTTGTCAAGATAGCGAAGCATGTAATCAAAACTTGCTTACCTTAGATCGGCTTCATGATTTTATGTTGAGGCTCAGTAAATAGCATGCTGCTAATAAGAAAAATACAAAAAAAGAAGGATCAGTCCCTATACTTTTGGTGAGACTGAGCCTTCTTTGGCTAGCTGTTTTTCTCAATGGGATTGTCACGATAGCTAATCCAATCGCTCCAGCTGCCGGCATATAATTTTACATTTGGAAAACCTGCTGATTTTAAAGCTAAAACGTTAGGGCAGGCAGATACACCCGATCCGCAGTATACAATGATTTCAGCGTGAGAATCAATAGCTGAAAACATTTCCTTCCACTCTTTATCTGTTTTCCATAAGCCTTCTGAAGTTAACACATCTTGCCAGAAAGAATGAATGGCGCCTGGGATATGTCCTGCTACAAAATCAATGGGTTCTTCTAAGCCGAGATATCTCTTTTTTTCACGAGAGTCGACAAGAACAACATTAGGATTATGAAGATTCTCTTTTACGTATTCAACTCCTGCAAGTCCCCAATCTTGTTGAACGAAAGGTACAAAAGTTTGAGGAGAAGCTGCTGGAACGCTCTTAGTTGTTTTATATCCTGATTGTTTCCAGTTGTTAAAACCTCCATTTAAAATTTGTACGTATTCAATTCCTATATATCGCAGTAGCCACCATGCTCTTGAAGCCATCATTCCGTTTTGTTCATCATAAACGACGACTCTGGAATCAGCATTAATTCCTAAGCTGCCGAGCTTCTGAGCTAGCTTTTGAACATCAGGCAGCGGGTGTCTGCCTCCATGAGAAGTAGCCACAGAGGACAAATCTTTTTCTAAATCCAAATAATGAGCATCCGGGAGGTGCTCATTTTGATAAGAATCTGCTCCTGCCTCAGGATTTCCAAGGGTAAATCGGCAGTCAAGCAACACAATAGAGTGTTGGGGTTGCTGTAATGCAATATGTAAGTCAGCTGGTGAAATAATAGTGTTCATAACATTCACATCCTTTTACCAAAATTCTAGTTGAAATAAATAAAAATGAAAAGCGTTAAATATAAATTACGGCAAAGGTATGCTGCTTTCCTTCAATTATTCCCCATAGAATAATTGACCATTTTAGCGCTTATCTGATGCAGAGTGAAATGCTCTTGTGCTACAGTTATAGTAAGAGTTACATAGTATAAGCCAAATGCTCAGCGTAATGTCATACTTACTACTGATGAGAAGGAGAGAGAAAGATGCACACAAATGAAAAGAAAGAATTTAAACTGATTGCACTAGATATGGATGGAACCCTGCTGAACAATCAGCAAGAAATTTCTGAAGAAAATCGTGCGGCCATTGCTAAAGCTCAAGAACAAGGTGTTCATGTGGTATTAAGCACGGGGCGATCTCTTTTAACATGCCGTGAATACGCGCAGTCTCTTCAGCTGTCTTCTTACCTTATTACAGTAAACGGAAGTGAAATTTGGGATGAATCTGGACAGCTTGTAGAACGAAAGTTAATTGATGCTTCACACATTGAGAAAATGTGGAATTTAACGCAAGATCATAAGCTTAACTTTTGGGCTGTGACTACGGATAAAGTATGGAGAGATGAATTTCCAGAAGATATTGCTTCACAGGAATGGCTGAAGTTTGGCTACGATATTCCAGATGATGCTTTACGAGAAGAAGTGCTGAAACAAATAGCAGGCATTTCAGATTTTGAAATCAGCAACTCTAGTTTAACGAAT
>Ga0209025_1001102_pt1 | contig 38868 bp, 47 predicted proteins | sample AraplaMF_Col_mLB_FD_184256 | JGI IMG/M metagenome (GOLD analysis project Ga0209025, IMG submission 184256) | Arabidopsis root microbial communities from the University of North Carolina, USA - plate scrape MF_Col_mLB (SPAdes) (version 2) | ecosystem: Host-associated > Plants > Roots > Endosphere... | reverse complement strand
GATTTACTATTTCTTTACTAATCTATAATACTTCCTTTAAAAAAGAGAAGTAATATGAGAATGTACATATTCTATCAAAGGGAGGAAAAGCAAATGAATAAATGGATTAAATCGTTAACAGCCGTTGCACTTGCTAGCTCTTTATTTGTGGTAGGTTGTAGTAAGAATGAGGAAAAGAAAGAAGAGACGACGAAACAAGAAGGTAAGACAACTGAAAAAGAAACGAGTGGAGAAGGAAAAGATAAAAACTCGAAAGATAGTTCTTCAAGTTCTACTGAAAAGAAATAAATGTTATAGGATGATAGAAGCTTTCTCGATCAATGAGAAAGCTTTTTTGTTGTGTATTTTTGCTTTTTCAGAAATAATAGAGAGATTGAAAGGGTGTGAGTTAGTATGAATATATGTTTATTTGGGGCAACAGGTCGAGTTGGAGTCGAAATTGTAAAATTTGCATTACAGGATAATCATAAGGTGACAGCGCTTGTGAGAAATAAAGAGAAGCTACAAATACAACATGAGAATTTTCGTGTAATAGAAGGAAATGTATGGAATGAAGAAGATGTGAAAGAGTGTGTAAAGGGAGCAGATGTTGTAATTAGTGCACTTGGTACCGATGGAAACGGCACGTTATCAAAAAGTTTGCCGCATATTATAGACGCTATGAACGAGGAAGGGATTATAAGAATTATAACAATTGGAACGGCTGGGATTTTGCAGGCACGTGTGAATCCGCAATTATATCGCTTTCAATCCAGTGAATCACGTCGAAAGACAACGGCTGCAGCGGAAGACCATGTAGCGGCCTATTTAGCTTTAGCGAATAGCAAATTACAATGGACGATTGTCTGCCCAACACACTTAATAGATGGGGAAGAAACAACTATTTATCGTACTGAAGAGGATATGTTACCGCTAGATGGTATGAAGATCACAGTTGGAGATACAGCCCATTTTGCTTATCAATTACTTTATCATGATATTCATTATAAAAAACGAGTTGGCATTGCCTATTAAAAAGCCATCCTTATGATAAGGATGGCTAAAAAAGAATATAACATACAAATATAATAATCATAATGGTTTGTAAAATCGCTTTAGCTATCGTGCTGCTTAGAAATCCGATGACAGTTGCAACCCCGACCATAAAGGCTTCATTCACAGCCTTTTTATGCATTAATTCTGTTGCGAAAACGGAAAGGAAAGGGATAATAATCAGCCCAAATGGCGGAAAAAAGAATGATCCAACAATTATCGAAACTATACCGACACGTTCGCTCCATTTTGTACTTCCATACTTTTTTAAGAAATAGCTATTCGTAATAAAATCAGCTATGAAAATAATAATTGTAAATATAATTTGAACAATCCAAAATGACTTTGTTAATTGTAAGTCGTTCATACCGAATTGATAAATGAAAAATCCCGCCCATAAAGCGAGTATACCTGGAATGATTGGGTAGATGAACGCGATAAATGATATGATAAAACAAGCGATAATACATATTGTTAATAAGAAATTCACGGCGTAACTCCTTTTTGTATATCCATTTTACTAACCGCAATTTTTTTTACTTGATGTCCATCTATTTCTAATGCTTTAAATTGATAATTTCCATATTGAATCATATGACCAGGGTCAATATTTATGTCAATGGTTTGTGATAAAAACCATCCTCCAATTGTATCTAAATCACTATCATCAATATGAAGGCCAAACATATCATTTACATCAGAAATGAGTACTTTTCCATCAAGTACCGTTAATGTCGGATTACGTTTTTCAATCATTGGTGTTTCATCAGTGTCAAATTCGTCTTGTATTTCTCCAATAATTTCTTCGATAATATCTTCCATTGTAAGAAGGCCTGCAGTTCCACCGTACTCATCCATAATAATTGCTAGTTGAACGCGGTTTTTTTGTAGGTGAATGAGCGCCTTTTTTATTGGTACGGTTTCAAATACTGTTAAAACAGGATGTATGTATGATTGTAGCGGTTTGCAAATTCCTTTTGTTTGATCATGGAAGATTTCTTTAGTATTAATTATACCGACAACATCATCTTTATCTTTTCCGATAACTGGATAACGTGTGTATTTTTCAGTGGAGATAATCTCCATATTTTCTGCTAATGAATTTTCAGTTGATAAACAGATCATTTCAGTACGCGGAACCATAATCTCTTTTGCAACTCGATCATCGAATTCAAAAATATTGTTTACATATTTGTATTCCGATTGATTAATCTCTCCACTCTTATAGCTTTCACTTAAAATAAGACGTAACTCTTCTTCAGAGTGAGAAAGTTCATTTTCTTTTACTGGTTGTAATCCCAATAGTTTTGTGAAAAAGAGTGCTGTACTATTTAATAACCAGATAAAAGGATACATTATTTTATCGAATAGAATTAAAGGTCTTGCGAACTTCAATGTAATTTCTTCCGCTTTTTGAATAGCAAATGACTTTGGAACGAGCTCACCAAGTACAACATGAAAGAACGTAATCATGCTAAAGGCTATAACAAAGGATAACGTATGCGCCACCCTACCTGTTATATTTATTTTTTCAAAAAGCGGCTTTAATAAATGTTCCACGGTAGGTTCACCAAGCCAACCGAGACCTAATGAGGTAATCGTAATACCAAGCTGACAAGCAGATAAGTATACATCTAAATTTGAAATAACTTTTCTTGCTAGAATTGCTTGTTTGTTGCCTTCATTAGCAAGTTGGTCAATCCGACTTTTGCGTACTTTAACAACAGCAAACTCTGACGCAACGAAAAATCCAGAAATAAGAATGAGTAAAGCGATGAGGAAAAGTTTTAATATGTCCAAGGATATTCTTTATTCTAAAATTAGAATAAAGATGTCACCTCCTGAATAAAAGTATTACTTTAATAATATATGGAAAAGGAAAGAATAGTCAAAGAATGTAAAGAAAAAGTAATATTTTAGTAAAAAACAGTTATAAGGGGGAGCAAAGAGCTGATAAAAGGTTTGATTTATTGGTCCTTATTGCGATTTTAAAAAATGGAATCGCTAATAAGGACCTCAATCGGATAACTAATGAATCGTTTGAAGAAAAGTTTCACTTTATTGTTGTGCGAGATAGGCTATGAATGTGCTCGGTATAACGATTTCTTTTCCATAATATTTGCAAAAGGGAAAGCAGCATGTATGGGATATAAAGTAATAAAAGGCCTATTGTAACAAGTATAGGGGAAGTAACGCAGTATTGTACAATAAATTGAAATAATCCATTTACATGAAAAATACATTCCATATATGTAAAGGAAATTAATATGGATCCAATGATAGATTTATGACTGGCAAGTAGAGAAACAAACAGTGTATTACTAAGAAAAGCTGAATCATGTATATGTGTTGTTTTTTGGGCTGTATGTAAGAAAGGAATCCATTTTTTAATGGCTTGGATAATAATGACCATGGACGTACTCCAAATAATTAAAAGAGAAGAAAAGTATGGAAAGGGTATGTATGATGTTAGGAATAGATAGAGAATAATGACACTACATTGAAGTGAAACAGTTCCAAATGAAAAGGGAACCCAACGTAATACTAAAAAATGTTTTCTATTTTTAGAAGATAATTTAGTGAAAAATTGACCAATTCCAAGACTGATGAAAAATCCAACAGTAAGTGAAAAGAAGAGTCGTATCATAGATAAAAAATATAATTTCCATATGTATGGGAACAATCCAGTTGAATGAAATGATTTTGTTATATTTTCTGGATAGTAAGAAAAGAAAAAGAATGGTTCATGAATCCAATCCGTTATTGGAATCGTGATGGAGCGAAAATGCATCAACTGATTAATCATTGTATGTAATGCTTCAGAGTAGGATTGTTCACTGTTTAGAAAAACGGAAGGAATTGGACTAATAAGAATAATAACTATAATCCCAAAAAGACAACGATATACATAAGAAATAATAGAAGTTGTCATACACACCACCTTACCTTATAATATTCTGAAAATTATTTCTATTATTGTAACGTTTTTTTTTCGAATATACAATCTCTTTTAGGTAGGAAAGAAAATTTTTATAGAATATTTTCCTTTGATATTTGTTAAAAAAACGAAAGGTATAAGAAGAATTTGTGACGAATAATAAACAGAATTCAGAAGAATTAAATAAATTCGTTTATTTTTTTCTAAAAATATTATATATTTATGTCACAGAAATTATTTTAACATAAGGGGGATTTTTATGAGAGTAAAGGGAAACTATGTTTTAAAAAAAGAGGTATTATTTTGTAAGGAAACATTCACGTTACAAGAAGCATTAGATCATTTGAATAAAACGGGATACCGATGTGTCCCGGTTCTAGATGAAAAAGAAGAAATGTTTTTGGGGAATATTTACAAAGTAGATGTTTTAGAATACAAAGGTTCTTTAGACAATAATGTCAAAGAATTATTGCGCAATAAAGATGGCTACGTAAAAGAAGACTCTTCATTCTTTAAAGTTTTCTTTACAATTAAGGAGTTACCATATATTTCTGTTGTGAATGATAATGGAATCTTTCTTGGAATTTTAACGCATAAAAAAGTGTTTGAGTTACTAGAAGATGCGTGGGGTCTTCATTCTAGTGTATATTCGGTTATGATCGGAACACAAGATTATAATGGTGCTATTCAAAAATTATCAACTGTATTGAAAAAGTATAACGGGATCCAAAGTTTAATGACATTTGATAACAAGGCACTATATGTACGTAGAATTATGTTTACATTAGGAGAAGAGTTTGCGGCAGAAGACTTACAAACACTTTTAACAGATTTAGAGGACCATGGATTCCGTGTTATACATGTAGAAGAAATGAAAGATTCACGTGAAGTGGAGATTGTAGAGTAAGAGGCAAATCCATCCCGAAAATAAGGGGTGGATTTTTATTTATACATAAGTTAATGAAATAGAAAAAATTCCTTTTCTTTTAGGGGAGAATATGAGCATCTAGTCATGCATATCAGCGGTCAGGACCTATTTCTGCCACATGAAAGGTTAAAACAAAGGGAGAAAGCAAGTAGCGGTAACTTTGTATTCTGCGTAGAAACGATTTATATGTCAAAAAATTAAAATGGATACATATAGTTCGAAAGTGTTACAGGAAGTATGAAAGAAAGATGTGTAAGCATTTTTTTGTAAAGGAAAATGAAAGAGATTGTCAAATATATAGATTGAATAAAGGCAAAAAAGTTCTTTCGGTATAGTTGGACACATAAAAACAGTTAGGGTCTTTTTCTACCGCACACAAAGGTTAAAATAAGTGCAGGTTAAGTTTTGTTCTACATAGCAGCGACTTAGTTGATAACTCAAAATGAATTTATATATGAATAGTAAGGAGAGAGATAGAAATGGCTACTTTTGAAGATTTTATGAAATTAGATATCCGTATTGGAACGATTCATCATGCAGAGATATTTCCAGAAGCCAGGGTGCCTGCAATTAAGCTGGAGATTGATTTTGGTGAACTTGGAATGAAACAATCAAGTGCACAAATTACGAAACGATATACAGTGGAAGAACTTATTGGAAAGCAAGTTGTTGCGGTTGTCAATTTTCCGCCTAAACGAGTGGCTGGATTTAAATCTGAAGTACTTGTCCTTGGCGGTGTTCCTGAAAAAGGAGATGTTATATTACTAGAACCGGGTATGGAAGTGCCGAATGGGACAGCGATTAGCTAAAATATAGGGGGACAAAAAATGGACATAGCAAAAGCTTATTTACAGTGTGCAGTAGAAAATTTTCAAGCTATTAAAAGGCAAGGGGATCGGGCGTTATCGCAGCTTACTTATGAAGAAATGTGCTGGATTCCTCATGAAGAAGCAAATAGTATTGCGATTCTTGTAAAACACTTATATGGGAATATGCGTTCAAGGTGGACAAGTTTTCTAACGACAGATGGCGAAAAGAAAGATCGGAATCGTGATAATGAATTTGAAGGTGGATACGCTTCAAAAGAAGAATTGTTATATTCTTGGGAAGAAGGCTGGTTATTTGTATTTCGGGCGTTGGAATCTATTACAGTTAATGATGTTCTAAAAACAGTTTATATACGCCGAGAGTCCCATACGGTGATGCAAGCGATTGAAAGACAAATTGCTCATTATGCTTCACATATCGGGCAAATGATTTATATTGGGAAACTATTGAAGGAAAAAGAATGGACGTGTTTAAGTATTCCTAGAGGGAAGTCTAATCAATTTATGTAAAAATAGTGTTGAATATATCGCAAGTAAAACAAAGATACACGACAATTCAATAGGAAACACCCCAATCATCAGCTTCAATTCTTTTCACCTCAGTAGCAATGTTGCCAAATTTCATTTGGTCTATTCTCTATAGCTTGTACATATGTTTAGAGAGAGAGGGTGATTTAATGAATCGAAGCTATTTTTATGTGAAACGGACAAGTCTTCCGAAATTTATTTTTCTACTTTTATTGGGCATTATGGCAGCTTTTTTATTTGTTAGTATGATCGTAACATCATTAAAAGAAACAAAGTCAACGTATTTATATAAATGGTTAAATGAACTGTCTATGAATGGCTATATGTATGTACTTGGCTCAGAAAATCGTTATTTTACACAAGAATATCGACATTTAAATACAGATTTTTCGATTTCTTCTTTTGTTTTATCTGCTGCGACAAATATTCGCCTTGATGATGTTCGTAGTTTAATTGGATTAGAGCTTCCTGGGTTTTCGAAATATGATACGGAAATTGTAATTGCTGGAGAAGGAACAAATTATACAAATTTACCTATTGAATCGAGTGTACCTTTAGAAGAGCTTGTAAAAGAACGGGCGGGGGAACAAGGGAAATCTAAAAATAACGAATCACATGAAGAAAAAAAGAAGCCAGCCCAAACGACAGGAAATCGAAAAGTAGCGTTTATTTATCATACGCATAGTTGGGAGTCATATTTACCATTGTTAAATTTAACGAATAATCCAAACTCGAATAAAGCAACGAGTTCAGTAAAGAACATTTCTATATTCGGAGATAGATTTCGTGAAAAACTAGAAAATTATGGAATAGGCGCAACGAATGATCAAACAGATGTTGGTAACATGTTAGTGAGCCGAGGATTAAATGATCGCAGTTCTTATAAAATGTCTCGTGAAATTGTGCAAGAAGCAATGACAAGTAATAGAGAGCTGCAATACTTTTTTGATTTGCATAGAGATAGTGCGCGGAAAGAGGTCACAACGAAAACAATTGGTGATAAATCCTATGCGAAGTTAGCATTTGTTATTGGTAAGGGAAATAAAAATTATGCGAAAAACCTGCAATTGGCAACAGCGCTGCATGAATCATTAAAGGAAAAATATCCTGGATTAAGCCGAGGGGTTATTCAAAAAGATTTTAGTACTGGAAATGGTGTATACAATCAAGATTTATCCGGTCAAGCTATTCTTATTGAAGTAGGCGGTGTTGATAATACAGAAGAGGAAGTCGATCGTAGTATCGATGCACTTGCAGAAGCATTTAGTGAGTATTACTGGCAGGCTGAAAAGGTGAATGGCTAAGCGTAAGCAAACGTTGCTTACGCTGTTTGTTTTGTATCGAAATTTGTATCATTATCTTATGAAAATGGAAAAGGAATTTGGAAAAATAGTAGCGAATGTTCATGTATCAAGAAGTTTCTACGCATAATTATATTATGTAAAACTGTATGTCTGAATAAATGATAAGGAAAGAATTAGAATCGTTTTGATAATAGGGAGAGAAATGTTTAAATCGATGAGAGAACGGGAAAAATATATGGTATATGATTAGTTTTAAAATTAACTATTACGGTTAAAGCGAAAGTTGATAAGTTTTGTTTGGAAAAATTATTAGAATAAAAGGATGTTATATGAAGAAAAAATGGATGTTGTTTGGTATAGTGATTGCCATTTGCGTAATTACAGTGCTTCATTATATAGAAAATAATGAAAAGCAAGCGATAGAAGCACAAGGAAACGTTATTTTTCCAAAGGTACAAGAAACAATTGCAAAAATAGAAGGTGGGCTTGCAGTTGTTAACAATCCAGATTCAACGCTTGTTCTTGTAAATAAGAAAAGGCGCTTACCTGATTTGTATGAGCCGCAAGATTTAGTGATACCCCAAGTCCGTTTTCTATATGAAGGCAATAATGAAAAAAAGAAAATGCGTAAAGAAGCAGCTCTATCATTGGAGCGTATGTTTCAACAAGCGAGGCGTGAAAATATTATTTTATTTGCTGTTTCAGCATTTCGTTCATTTGAAAGACAAAAAGCATTAAATACGATGTATAAAAAACAAGATGGAGAAGCAAAAACAGCGATGTCTAGTGCAATTCCAGGAACAAGTGAACATCAAACTGGATTAGCTGTTGATATTACATCACAATCGGCAAAGTTTCAATTAGATTCTTCCTTTGGAAAAACGAAAGAAGGAAAGTGGCTAGCTGAAAATGCCCATAAGTTTGGGTTTATTATCCGTTATGAAAAAGAAAAAGAAGATATAACAGGGTATATGTATGAACCATGGCATGTTCGCTATGTTGGAAATCCATATGCTGCCTATTTGTATGAAAATCAGCTTACTTTAGAAGAAGCTATAAAGTGAATCATCCATTAGTGGGTCACTAATAGATGGTTCTTATCAATTGGGGTCTTACCGCCCATTAATGTGAGAGAGTAAAGGGAAATGACGATGCTATAAAAGAAAAAGTTTATGAGTAAACAAGAAAGCGATGTTTTGAAAAAAGTCGCGAATCTTTACCCCTTTGGCTATTTTTGTCTAAAGGGGTGTTTTTTTGACTAAAGGAAATAGAACATCTGAATAAAAGGTGGATTAAGGAATCATTGAGTGACATAGAATTGTTCCGCCATATGTCCAATAATGAATATAGCCCATAGATAAACTGGTTCGTATATTAGGCTAAAAAAGGTTTTCATTAATTAATTTTTTTGTCACAATTGAACCCCTCTATCCGTCTTGATTAATGAAAAGAATAGGAGGGATTTAAATGAATAAATTTGATGTCGCCATTATTGGTGGACCAGGAATTGTTGTTATGATTAACGGTTACCTGGCCTACGTATTTTCATTTGAGTTTAAAGAAGGGAAAATCAATTCCATTTACATGGTGGCGAATCCTGATAAGCTTAGCCGTTTAAATGAAAATATTCAAAGGGATATCCAAAACATCAATAAAAAAATGATATTGGATTAACCTTGTATCTATCCCCTTCTTTTATTCTTATATAATGTGTAACATTATAATGAGAAATTTTCTTTTTTAGAGAAGATTTTGATTTTTTGTCACTTTTTGAGAGGAATTATTATATTTTTCGAGAGGATTTATCATGTATAATAAAGAATATATTAATATATAATTTTAATATATTTTTTACCTATTAATGAATGTTGCGTATGCAACGTGATAAAGTTCTCTTTCCCTCATATACATATTAAAAATAGAATGGAAGCGAGGGTTGCACATGACAGGGTGGGTGATTTGGTTTGTTATTGCCGGTCTTTTATTTATTGCAGAAATGCTGACTGTAACGTTCTACTTATTATGGCTTGGAATAGGTGCCGTGGTCGGAGGTCTAATCGGACTATTTATACCCAACTCTTTGCTACTTCAAGTTGTAATAGCATCTGTTGTCAGTCTTAGTTTGACATTTTTCACAAAACGAATTTCTAAAAATTTTCGAGAAGCGAAAGGTTATACTGATGCAGTGGATCAGCTTGTTGGAAAAAAAGGTATTATTTTGCAAGCGATTACAAATGAAGCGAATGGCATTGTAAAAATAGAGGGAGATATGTGGACTGCTGTATCAGACGAACCAATTTTGGATGGGGAAAGCGTTATTGTTGTAAAGAGAAGCAGCACAGTAGTGCACGTGAAAAGGGAGTGTGAATTATAATGGTTGGTTTAACTTTATCAATTATTCTAGCATTAATTGTTATTGTATTTATCGCATTATCAATTAAAATTATTCCGCAGCAAAGAGTAGGTGTTGTAGAGCGTTTAGGTAAATTTCATCGTGTTATGCATCCAGGTTTAAACATAATTATCCCAGTTATCGATCGTGTACGCCTTTATCATGATTTGCGTATACAACAAACAAATGTCCCACCGCAAAAAGTAATTACGAAAGATAACGTACAAGTTGAGATTGATACAATTATTTTCTATCAAGTTATAGACCCAGAGCTAGCGACATATGGTATTTCCAATTATGAATTTGGGGTTCGTAATATTACATCTGCAACAATGCGACAAATTATCGGGAAAATGGAGCTCGATGAAACATTATCTGGACGTGAAAAAATTTCAACAGAAATCCGTTTGGCACTTGATGAAGCAACAGAAAAATGGGGTGTTCGTATTGAACGCGTTGAAGTTGTAGATATTAACCCTCCAAAAGATATACAAGCAGCAATGGAAAAACAAATGAAAGCAGAACGGAATAAACGTGCTATTATTCTTGAAGCTGAGGCAGCAAAACAAGATAAAGTTCTTCGAGCTGAAGGAGAGAAACAAAGTAAAATTTTAATGGCTGAAGGGGATAAAGAAGCGCGTATTCGCGAGGCAGAAGGTTTACGAGAAGCGAAAGAATTAGAAGCACAAGGGGAAGCGAGAGCGATTGAAGAAATTGCAAAAGCAGAACAAATCCGGATTCAAATGTTGCGTCAGTCAGGACTTGATGAGCGAGTACTTGCATACCAGTCATTTGAATCTCTAACGGAGATTGCAAAGGGACCTGCAAATAAAGTATTCCTTCCGTCAAATGCTGTTGAAACATTAGGAAGCTTAGGAGCAATTGGAGAGTTGTTTAAAGAGAAAAAGCTGCCTTCTATAGATACGACAAAAGAACAATAGAAACGAAGAAGAGAAATGGTTGCCATTTCTCTTCTGTTTTTGGAGTCGATGACGTGAGTAATACTTTAAAAGAAGTGAAAAGATCCTCAAATTTCTTATTCGAACAAAGAAATTTGAGGATCTTTTACATATTCAGCTAATAAGGTATGTAATTGACTGCGATGATGATAAAAATGAGCAACAATTTCAAGTAACCACTCAAATCGAGAGTAGGAAGTGCCCCAGTAAGAATGGGTGACTTCTTCAAGTTCTGTTAATGAATAGGCCTGAAATGTTTTAGAAAGAAGCTGGAAACCTTCTTTCATTGTCTGTTGCACCTCTTCAAGCGTATGCGGTGTATGTTGTAAGTAAAATGTATCTAACTCTTCCTTTGATGCTTCGGTTAAAATAAATAAATCAGCATGACAAATAAGGGATAGATGCGTACAAATTTCAAAGAGCGAGCGTTTATTATCGAGCGGTCGTTGTTGTAATTCAGCATAAGTAACCTGTTCTAACATCTGTATTGTAGAATCAATCGCAATTTCTAATTGGTGCAGTGCAGCTTGAATAAACATTGTATTTCTCCTCGCATATGTTTATAATAAGGATTTAAAGAAATTATATCATACTTAAGATTCTGAAGATTCTAGTAGTTTGACTGGGAAAATGAAAAGTATTATAGTGTTAAAGGTCCTATTGAACGATAAATAGAATGGAATTATTGAGTTAGGAGTTAAAATAAATGATTTCAAGATACGGAAGAAATACAATTGTTGAAGTTAATTTAGAGGCAGTAAAACATAATGTGAGAGAATTTAAAAAACGTGTAAACGATGAAAATATTGCAATGATGGCAGCTGTAAAAGCAAATGGTTATGGACATGGAGCGGTAGAAGTTGCGAAGGCTGCAATTGAAGTTGGAGTAAGTCATCTGGCGGTTGCTTTTGTGGATGAAGGAATTGAACTTCGTGAAGCAGGTGTAACAGCACCGATTTTAATATTAGGGTATACACCGGAGGATGCTGTAGAAGAAGCAATTGAATACGATCTTATGATGACTGTATACAGAATTGAAGATTTAAAATATATTGATCGTATAGCAGAGCGTCTACAAAAGAGGGTACGTATCCAAATTAAAATTGATACAGGTATGAGCCGGATTGGTTTACAAGAAGAAGAAGTGGTACCGTTTCTTCAAGAATTGAAAAAGATGCAACATGTAGAAGTAGAAGGGGTGTTTACTCATTATTCTACAGCTGATGAAGTAGATAAAACATATACGTTGATGCAAAAAAATTCATTTGAGAAATCTGTCAATATTGCAAAAGATATGGGAATTCATTTGCCGCTTATTCATAGCTCGAATAGTGCGGGAACAATGGAACTAAATAATGAATTTCAAAATATGGTTCGCGTTGGGATTGGGATATACGGAATGTATCCATCGAAAGAAGTGAATCATAAGACAGTATCACTTCAGCCGGTTTTAACATTAAAGTCAAAAGTAGCTCATGTGAAACGAGCGAAACAAGGAAAAGGGGTAAGCTACGGCAATACGTATGTTGCGACAGGGGAAGAGTGGGTTGCTACGATTCCAATCGGATATGCAGATGGATTTAGTCGTCAATTGTCAAGTAAAGGGCATGCGCTAATCAATGGCGTGAGAGTACCGATTATTGGCCGTGTTTGTATGGATCAGCTTATGTTAGATGTAACGAAAGCAATGCCTGTAAATGTTGGCGATGAGGTTGTCTTTTATGGTAAGCAAGGTAATGAAGAGATTGCAGTAGAAGAAGTTGCTGATATGTTAGGGACAATTAACTATGAGGTAACGTGTATGTTAAATCGAAGAATTCCCCGTGTTTATAAAGAAAATGATAAAATTGTTGGTATTGTAAATCCATTAAGAAACAAATAATGCTTAAATAATTCATACCTTACTTTCCTCCTGTATAGGGGAAAAAAGAAAAGGATAGTTAATGCAGAATAGTCTCTGTGTTATCTATCCTTTTTGTATAGCTTAAAAATTTCTATTTTATATTCTCTTTTGTAAGTAATAATGAGTATGTCCTTTTGGAAAATCTTCTAAAACACCATATACTTCATAGCCATGCTTTTTATAAAATTCAGGTGCTTGGAAACTAAAAGTATCAAGTTTGATGAGCGTACATTCAGTTTCTTTCGCTATTCGTTCAGCTTCCAATAGAAGTTTACTGCCATAACCTTGGTGACGCAGGCTATCACCGACCCATAAAATATCAACGTGTAGGCATTGCCAAAAAATAATACCGATTAAACCAGCTCCGATTTCTCCATCATCATTTTTCACTGTTAAACAGACATCTTTTAGAGGTGATGGTTTACTTTCTGAAACTTGTGAGTTATTGAAGGAAATGAGTTGTTTTCTAATATAATCGCTGTCTTTTTTACTCCATTTGTTTTGAATTTGCATAGAATATTCTCCTTTTTTAGTGTATGAATTAGAAGAAAGATTGGTAATCCAACTAGATTGATGCTCCTCTGAAAAGGTAGTAAACGACATAAGTATCGATATGATTTTCTGTTTTCATATATATAATTACTTGTCGGAAAATTCACTTAAAATAATTATATAACAACTACCAAAAATATGGAAGGATACGTTATTTTGAGTTTTTTGTTAAAACCAAGCTTTCTTCAATAATTGAACGGCACATGGAATGTCAGTTATCGATATTCCTCCAAATCCCATCAAAACATAAGACTCAACCTGGAGGTTATTTACCATATCGTACGGAGATAAAGGATACACTTTCACGCTTTGTTCAGCTGCTTTATTTATAAGCTCTTGTTCATTCATCCTGTTATGAACGTGTAATACAATATGAAGCCCAGACTGAGAACCGATGATATCAACAGAAGAGCCCATTTCTTGTTGAATGGTTTGGATGAATAAGTGATGTTTCTTTTTATATACAGTACGAAGGCGATTTAAGTGTCGTTCCCAATATCCTTCTTTCATAAATGTAGCAAACGTAAGTTGCTGAATTTTGGAGACAGTTTGCTTGAAAATGGTTCCATCATGTTCATAGTTTGCTAGTAGCGTTTGCGGAAGAACCATATAACTCATTCGGAATGAAGGTAAAAATGATTTTGAAAATGTGCCCATATAAATAACGCGCCCGTTAGTGTCTAATCCTTGTAAGGAAGGAATCGGTTTTCCGATATAACGAAATTCCCCGTCATAATCATCTTCTATAATGTACCCGTTATTGTCGTTAGCCCACTTTAGTAGTTCCATTCGGCGGGAAAGTGGCATAATCATTCCAAATGGAAACTGATGAGATGGTGTTACATATGCGACAGTAGCGCCACTTTCATATAAAGAAGAAATATGAATTCCTTTTTCATCTAGAGAAATGGGCTGTATATGTAAGCCGCAGCTTTGCATGATAGCTCTTACGCGGTGGAAGCCGGGATTTTCCATTGCATAGCTGTTCTCATAACCAAGTAATTGCAAAAGTAACCAAAGAAGTGGCTGTGTACCCGCTCCAATAATAATTTGTTCTGGAGTAGACTGAACACCGCGTGCTTGATAGAGATAACGAGAAATTTCCGAACGTAGTTGCCATTCACCTTGAGGGTCTTCTTTTGTAAATAATTCCTTTTCATACTCTAAGAGACAATGATTTGTCATCTTTTTCCAATTTGACAATGGAAAAGATGAGGTATCAATGCTTCCATGACTGAAGTCGAAACGGAAATTCTCCTGAATAGATTGCTTTCTATTTCCTATATTTTTATTATTTGCTGTTCGAATCATATCGTAATCTATACTTGCTACAAATAAACCACGTCTATGTTTACTCTCTACATATCCTTCAGCTATTAGCTGTTGATATGCATATTCCACTGTATTACGGCTTACATTAAGCTGCAAAGATAAATTCCGATGAGATGGTAGGCGGCTACCGACTTTGATCCTTCCTTGTAAGATTTCTTTTTTCATATAGTTATAAATTTGTATGTAAATAGGTATTTTACTTTTTGAGTCTAATGGGATGGTAAGCTCCATCGTTATCAACCTCTCAAACTGCCCCTGTAAAAAAGAATAAAACTGTCACTTATAAAAGGGGCATATGATTCTTATAATAATAATAATAAAACATTTTGAATTGTTGATAAATAGTTGGAGGGAAAGAATATGAATACACATATACAAGAGGTAAAAACAGAGCGTGAATTTTGTGAGGTTTTACCGGTGTTGCAGCAGCTGCGCACTAAACTCTCTAGAGAAGAGGCGCTGTCTCTTTTGGGGAAAATGAAAAAAGAAAATTATCGTCTATTTGCTTTGTATAATAGTGAGAGAGAAGTAGTGAGTTTAGCGGGAGTGGCAATTTGTACAAATTTTTATAATAAGAAACATGTTTTTATATATGATCTTGTTACAGCAGGAGCACATCGCTCGAAAGGATACGGAGAGACATTGCTATCATATATTGAAGGATGGGGAAAAGAGAATGATTGTACTTGTGCCGTATTAACTTCAGCGTTTCCAAGAATAGATGCGCACCGTTTTTATGAACGGGAGGGGTATGAAAAGGTGAGTTATGCATTTCATAAGGGAATATAGAAAGATATAAAAGAGGATATTCAAAAAGTGGAACTTTTTGAATATCCTCTTTTATGTTTTTGAGAAAGGGAGAAAAATATAAATATGGTTATATCTTTATAAATCTATTTTAATTTTAGGCATATAAATCACTGTTATGCAAAATACGTTTGTTAAACCTTGCATGTGGCAGAAAAATGACCTGACCGCTTCTACGTACAGCCAATTGCTCTCGTCTTCTCTTAAAAAGAAAGTGGTTTTTACGTCGTTTTTTAACTTGTACAGATATAAAAGGAATAAAAAAAGATAGGAATATATAAATATATATAGAGTTAGCTTGTTTACATGATCTGTCCATTTTAAAAGAGATAGAGGCGACAAAGTATGATAAAGTAATAGCAATTGTTACATGTGTTCCTTTCGTTAAAGTAAAAGTGGGATTTCCATTGAAATCCCACTTTGTTACGACTTCAGCTGGTAAGAAAAAGTATAGAATGATGTTTCAAAGCAAAATTAAGCTCAATTTATTTTTCGTAGAAATTCCTCCATTCTACATATTTAAAGGAGACCGATGAGGGGGTTCTGGTTTGTTAGCGAAGGTGAAGGAGTAATTATCCTTTTTGTATTCAGATGTTTCATTTATTCTTTCAACTTTTTTAATAGTATAATTTTGTTTTGTTAAAGCATCTTGCACTCCTGTTGTCATTAGTTTTAAGACAAGAATAGTTAAAAATAAAGCAATAAGTGTGCTAAAAACAATCCACATAGATACATTTAGTTCAAAATAGTTGAGGCCGATTAGTCCTGCCCAGTCATTAGAAAGTGAAATAAATTTATCTTCTCCAAAATCTGCACTTTTCCTTTGTACCCCTCCAATAAATTGACGTACTAACGCAAGGTGCATAATTAATAGAAGTGTTTGCACAATGTGCTGCATAAATAATAAGAAAAGGCGATCTTTTAATAATACGCGTAAATGCGTACGAACAATATATAGGCGACTAGCCCCCAATAGTTGTGAACTTAAAATATACTCTTGCTTCATAAATTCATCAATTTCAGAAGATACATATGTTGTTATAGTTGGCAAAACAACAAGGACGAGAACGATGGCTTGATAAGTTAGAAGAGAAAAATTCACTTCTAGCTTATTATCTAAGTTAGAAAAAAACATTTTGTTCATAGGTCGCATTAATAAATATGCAACGAAAACGGTTGGTAAATAATAAAATACTTCTGTACATGTTTTTACAAAAGATTTTAATCGCGTAACATATAAGCTTAATAACACACCAAGTATTGCACCAAGAAAAACACGTAATAAACTTATTCCAATCGCAAATAAAATTGTGAATTTTGCCCCATCTAATATTTGAAAGAAGATAGATTCCCCGAAGCGATCCGAACCAAGCGGAGGCATTTGTGTTGGCGAAAATGGTGAAGCGGCAATTAACTCTCCATTCTCATCGTATAACAATCTCATTGGCTTTAAAGTGTCTTCTTTGAAGTAAAAACCGTAAATAAAACTAGCGATGACAAGTATAACAATATATGTTAATCCGATAACAAAGCGTTTTGATTTCCAAATAGCCTTCATATAATCTCTCCATTCATTTGTGTTTGCCATCTTTTCATAAAATAAGAACAAATTTGAAACAACAGGTAAAAAGGCATGACCATCATTAACAGGACAATAAATGTAATGGATGTTGAAAAATGATTTGTGAGAATAAGGAATTGAATAATACCTGACATGTGAAACACGCATTCTAGTACAAATAAATTGGAAAGTAAAAAGACAAAAATCATTTTTGAATGATGGAATAGGTGAATGAAAATATTCTTAAATAAATGTTTACGGATGATATAACTTGATGAAAGGCCCTTCCCGTAGGCAACTTCAACATACGGTTTTATACGCTCTTCCTCTATGTACAATATCATCATTCGAAACATTTGAATTGTAGGGAGTATCGACAAACAAAGAATAGGGAGAATGTAGGCTTTTTTTTCATTGAATGTCATAATATGTACAGGTAATTCACCTGTTTGACGAAAATACCAAATAAAAAACATTTGTATACAGAGCATAATCATTACATCAGGGATGGCTTCCAATACGAAAACAGTTCGCTGTATCATATTTTTAAACCGCTTTGATGATAAAAAATAGAAATAAGCAATACTTATTGCAACAAATAAAGAAAGAAATAGGGCAGCAAATAAAATGGTAAATGAATACATGTATGGTTCTAATACACTAGGAAACAAGGGAACGGTTTTAAAGTTACCTGTAGGTGTAGGAATTTGAAAAGTAAGCGAGTGTAAAGAAAAAATTTGTTTTCCCATTTTAGCGATGGCTTGTATGAATTGGCTTGGTTGAAATGAAATATTTCTGCTTTCGTTTATAAATAGAGATGGGATGTTTAATAGAATAAGTAATGTAATAAAAACAGTTAGTAGTTGCATAGAAGATTTCCATAGTTTCCTTAACATAAAATCCCTCCAAAAACACATTTTTACAATATTATACAAAATAATCGGCTATTTGTTTTGATTTTTCAGAAAAAATATTATAATAAATAAAACTAGTAAAAAATATAGTGGTTATTTAGTTTATTTAAAAGACAAGAAAGTACTTTTAGGAGGATTCTATGACACAAATGTATTTAAAAGGCGAAAAAATAGTTGTTCGAGCTATAGAAGACAAGGATCTGTACCCACTATGGCAGGAAGTTTATAAAGAAGAGAATCCGGAGTGGAAAAAATGGGATGCACCGTATTTTCCGTTCGTAAGACAAGAGTTTGCTGTTTTTCAAGAAGGACTACGTTCTAAATTAATGAAAGATCCATATTCAAAGTTTCTTATTGAAAAAGATGGTAAAATTATCGGAATTGTAACGTATTACTGGGAACATGAGCCGTCACGTTGGTTAGAAATTGGGATTACGATTTACAATCCTGCATATTGGAATGGAGGGTATGGTACAGAAGCTTTACGTATGTATATTGACTTTCTATTCCACCATATGACGATTGGAAGGATCGGTTTGACAACATGGTCAGGAAATAGCCGTATGATGAAAGTAGCTGAGAAACTCGGTATGCAGTTAGAAGGAAGAATGAGAAAATGCCGTTATTATAATGGCGAGTATTATGATTCAATTCGGATGGGAATGATTCGTGAGGAATGGGAAGAGATGAAAATAGCGAAGAGATAAGTCATTTGTACCCAGTTATTAGATCTCTTGATGAATGATTTGGAAGATGTATAAAAAGAAGTAGGAGGAATCTCTATGGATTTTGTGATTCGTGAGATGAAAGAGGAGGATATTCCGTCTGTACAATATGTGGCCAAGACTTCTTGGAACGATACATATAAAGACATTATTCCGGTAGCAGTACAAGAGAAATTTATAGAGCATGCTTATTCTCATGACATGATGAAGCATCGTTTACAACAGTCACATTTATTTGTAGGTGAAGTAGATGGAAAAGTTGTCGGATTTGCTAATTTTTCGCCAATAAAGTATCAAAATGAAGCTGAGTTAGGAGCGATTTACTTATTGCCAGCATACCAAGGGAATGGTATGGGAACAGCGTTATTACGAAAGGGAATTACAATATTAGAAGGTGTTAAGAAGATATATATTAATGTAGAATCAGAAAATAAAACGGGAAAAGCATTTTATACTGCAAAGGGATTTGCAGTGGTAGATGCGTTTGAAGATGACTTTGACGGGTATATGCTGAAAATATTAAGAATGGTATTACATATTTAATAGAGGGGGGAGAAGCTTCTATGATTCAAAGAGCAACTGAAAGTGATGCGGAAAAAATTTTAACTCATGCGGCTGAGTCGTTATATGAAGGGACGATGAAAAAGAGTAAGTTTACGCAAGAAAAAGTATTAGAAATTACGATGCCACTTTTAGAAAAAGGAGCATATTATCTTGTTATTAAACAAGATAATATTTTAAAAGGATGGGTATTGATTGGGAGCAATAAGGACTATTTTTCTGGAGAAGAAATAGGTTTTATTTATGAATTGTATGTGTTGCATCCTTATCGTGGACAGGGGCTTTCACGACAGCTTATGAGAGCAGCGGTTGATGAACTTGATAAGCTGGGCTACTCAGAAATTCGTTTGAACGTATTTGCAGGGAATTTTGCGAAAGAGTTGTATAAAGAAATGGGGTTTGTTGAGAGGCAAACTGTTATGAGTTTGAGACGTGAGAGTAAATAAATTGGGAAGAAAAGTAGAATTCCGCAACAATTAGAGTCAAGAAGGTGAAGAAATGGTAAGAGAAAATGAGTACGTTCAATACTTGGAAAAGATTTACCCGAATCTTGACGTGCAGACTGCCTATGTAAATGATATTGGTCAAAATAACGATGTACTAATTTTAAATGAAAATATAGTATTTCGTTTTCCAAAATATAAAGAAGGAATTGCAAAACTCATTGCTGAGACAAAGCTGTTAGAGAAAATACAAAACTATGTTTCACTTTCCATCCCTTGTCCAAGCTATCAACATTTTCAGCCAATGGAGCCTAGGGAAGTATTTTCTGGTTATCACAAAATTAATGGGGAGCCATTTTGGAATACAACATTTTTTCAGTTGTCTGAAGAAGAACAAAGTACAAGTGCAGCACAATTAGCAAATTTTTTGAAAGAATTGCATAGTATACCAGTGTCGGAAATTAGTTCGATTTTAAAAGGAAATACTGCTGATATATATAGTGAAATAGAAAGTTTATATTTTCAATTGAAAGAGAACTTGTTTTCTTATATGAAAGAAAGTGCAAGGCAAGATGTCTCTCAATCTTTTGAAGCTTATTTAAGTGATAACAGTCATTTTACATTTCAGCCATGTCTTATTCATGGAGATTTTGGAATGACAAATATTTTATATGATGGTGAGAAGAAGAGAATCTCAGGGATTATTGACTTTGGCGGGGCGGGTATTGGTGATCCAGCATACGATTTTGCAGGATTATTATCTAGCTATGGGAGCCATTTTTTAGAGGGATTTTCATCGCTGTATCCAAATTTTAATCAAGCGATGGATAGAATGAATTTTTATAGAAGTACGTTTGCTTTGCAAGAAGCATTATTTGGGTTAAGGAATAATGATAGAAAAGCATTTGAACAGGGGATAAAAGATTACATCTAAGAAAGGTATACGTAATATATAAGTTGAAAAATACGACATAAAACCTCCCATTTCTTTAGGGAGGACGAGAGCATCTGACCGTGTATAGAAGCGGTCAGGACTTTTTCCTGCCACATGCGAGGTTTAAAACAAAGGGAGCAAGCAAGTATAGGTTATGTTATATTCTGCGTAGCAACGACTTGTTTGTCGAAAAATTAAAATGTATTTATATAGAAAGTATTATGAAACAGTGATAACAGGCATATTACGAGAAGGATAGAATTTGCAAATTTCGACGTGTAATAAAAAGTTAGGAGATGATGGTGGTGATATTAGAGACAGCGATGCTCCAAGTGAAGCTTGGAATGGAAAATGAATTTGAACATGCCTTTCAAGAGGCTTCTAATATTATTTCTTCTATGAAAGGTTACCGTGGTCATATACTTCATAAATGTATAGAAATCCAGGGGAAATATCTTCTATTAGTGAATTGGGAGACGTTAGAAGATCATACGGAAGGATTTCGAAAATCGAGTGAGTATGAAGAATGGAAGAAGAGATTACACCACTTTTATGAGCCGTTTCCAATTGTAGAGCATTTTCAGTGTGTAGACTAAGATAGGATTTAACATCAATATAATGAAGCTGCCATCAGTGGGGAATGAAAATATCCTATGCTGATGGCAATTTTATTTTAGCGATACATCGTCCAAGTTCCAATGTCCTCAAAGCCTAAACGTTTATAAATTCGCCCGGCAGCAGGATTACTGTAAAATAAACAAAGCGTTCTGTCTTCCGCAATGAACTCTTGAATCATTTTACTTACGATTTGGGAAGCATATCCTTTACCGCGATGATTTGGATGTGTACATACACCTACAACCATAGCGGATAATGAATTTTCAGCGGATGTGGATGCAGATGCGATGATTTCTCCATTTTTCTCTATGTAATATGTCCGGCCTGTGTTTGTTTCAATTGCTTGGCGAAGGAGTTTCCCGCTATTGTCTGCTAACGAAAATTCAGTAATTTGTTTTCGTAAATGCATAATACGATCTACGTCCTCAATGGTTGCAATTTTTATATCCCCTTTGTTTGTAGTTTTGGCTAATTGTTTGGTAGTTGTACATTCACAAAAGTATGTATGCTGTTTTTTACCAAGTTTTAAGCTCGTGAGATTTTCAAACTGTTCGACAATCTCTGATTTTCCAGAGAGTTTAATATGGTCATAGTTAATAAATTGATGAATGAATGCCTCTGGCTGGAATGAATCTCTAGCATAAGCAATAAAAGAATCATGGAAACGCAAAAGAACGGCATGTAATTCATTTTCTATCGTAAATTGCCCCCATAGTTCTTGAAAGTCTTGATCATATCCAAATGCCTCAATATCACCGATTAAAAACAAATTAAATGTAGCTTCTTTCTTTAAGAAAGAAAGTACTTGCTCATGATCTTGTTCTGCTAATTTACGAATCATGTGTGCCACCCCTCTTTTTTGTATTTTCTAAATATTAGTACGTATTATTTTAAAAATCAACAAAATTTTATGTTTAGTTCACAACGTTTAGGAAAAACTAGGAAGGATATGAAAAAGGAGGTTATGGACGGTGGATCATCCAATTCAAGGGCTGATGAAAGCAGCTATGGAAAATTTGAAAGAAATGGTTGATGTAAATACAATTGTCGGTGAGCCTGTTCAAACAGCTGATGGCGGCATTGTCTTAACTGTTTCAAAGGTAGCGTTTGGCTTTGGAGCAGGTGGATCAGATTTTTCCACAAATGATGTACAAAAGGTACAAGGTCAGCCTGCATTTGGCGGTGGTAGTGCCGGGGGAGTTTCTATCACTCCTGTTGCTTTTCTTGTAGTAAATAAGGACGGTGTAAATATCCTTCATTTACAAAATGCAACGCATCTGGCAGAGAAAGTAATTGAACTTGCACCGCAAACCATTGATAGAATTCAGTCGATGTTTCAAAATAATAAAAAGCAAGATCATTTACATCATCCACAAAATCCAGATGAAATCGTATGAAAAATGCCTGTTTATAAACAGGCATTTTTTCTTGTAATGGAGATGTAATAAAACACATGAAAATGTAAATAGTTTTTGTAGTTTTTTCTATATTTCTAAAAATTTTCGTGATAAAATATCCTATAGTATTGAAACATATAAAACGAAGGTGGCTAGGTGCTTTGTCTGGAGGATCTGACCAAATCAAGAATATGATTTATATTAATGGTAATCGTCGCAATCATTGTTTTATCACATCTGGAATTACGTTTGAGGAATTTGCAAGCAATATTCCTTCACCGCTTCATCAAATGCTGCTTTTAAAGCATAATTTTGAATGGACGGATTTTCATTATCATACTTTATTCGAATATGTAGAAGAAGAGAATATACATAAATTAATTTCAGCAGATGTCGAGGGATTTGAGGAATTTTGTTGGGTTGATTTTGATGATGTAACCGACTTGGATGAATTGGGGCCAAAAGAAATAGCAGAATTGCTTTATTTGGCGCACAAAAAGGAGCCGCTTGGGAAGGCGTTTTTCCCGCTTTTGAAAAATAGATTTGTTTATCTTTCTCACGATGACGGATGGTATAATAAAGTATACTATCGAAGAATACAGGACTTTGTTGGCATGCTTAGTAAGGCAATTCCTTATAAACTTGGCTCATTTGGAAGAAAACGATTCGCATTTTTTCAAAAGTCGAAAATTTATCCAGCAATTTCAAAAGAGGTTATTCTTGAACTTCTGCCATTTATGGAAGAGGGCTTATACTTAGACTTAGCAGGAAAAGTAGAATCAAGACGCGGTTTAGAGATTCCTGTTTATGTCATTGGTTCGTATGAAAGTACAAATGAAGTTTTAGATGGTTTAGAAGACTTGAAAAGTGAAGCTTCTAAAACAGGATGGCTTATCTTTGATAAGAAAGAGCTAGAGTGGCAATGGATAATGGATTAAGAGAACTTGACGATATGAGTCAAGTTTTCTTTCTTTTTTGGAAAGGAGACAAGATGGATAAGAAATTTATAATAATAGGTATTAGTAGTATTATACTTGTTGCAATTATGCTATTAACATGTCCGAAAGAAGCGGACTTTCAAAAGCATTTAGAAGACAAGTATTCAATTGTGTGTAATGAAGTGGATTTTCATTGTACGCAGAAAAAAGATCAAAAAGAAGAGAAAATGGAGTTTGTTAGTAAGGATGTTCGAAACGGTGTGTTTTTTATTAAGATTGAGCAGACTTTTCAAACAGAAACAGAAAAAAAGAAGACGTATAGCGCCATTGGAGTATTGGGTATGTTTCTCTTTTCCTCCGAAAAGACTTTCTAATGTTGAAGGTCTTTTTTTTGTACTTTCTTTCATATAGTTAGGATAAGACAAGCGTAGGGAGGGAGTAATATTGAATAAGATATGCATGGTTTGCGGGGGAGAAGACTTTTTTTCGTCTACATTATATGCTCGTACAAAACAAGACTGGGCATATGCACCAAATATGTATCGCTTTGAAAAAGTATTTATTGAACAGAGAGATGAGGAGAACTATCCAGTGTTTCAAGAAATCACTGCCTATCATTGTAGTAGCTGCGGATATGTGATGTTATTTCGTTAATAAGCATCCCTTACAAAAGAGAAAGTATACGAATTAATTTTGAAATGGACAAACTTTTAGGTCTAGGATAAATTGGCGAAAAAATAAGCTGTATATGAGAAAAAGGAGTGACAGATTCACTCCTTTTTCTTAGTAGGTAAATATTGCGTGTCATAGTTTGTATCAAAAAATTGTTTATCAAAGTGCTGATAAAAAGAACGGATATAATAAACTAAAAAGTAAAGAAAATCCTCCGAAGCCAATGGCTGTATATCCGAGTGTTTTTGCTTCGTAATGAACAGCAAGAAGTCCAATTAAAATGGAAAGAGATCCAAGTGTAATGGGATAGAAAGCAATTGAGAACAAAGAGAGAAATAATGCAACGTATCCAACAATTATACCGATGTCTGTTCGTTCTTCTTCTTTGTGAACTTCTGTGCGACGACGTCTAATCGGAAGTCGCTGAGGGCTAATTTCAACCGCATATTCTTCTTGTTTTTCTCCGCTTTTTAGATGATGTGTTCGTTTTTTTGGCAAGGGATGTCCCTCTCTTTCGAATTAGGGTATGCTTAGTATTTTTTCTAAAGCAAGAAAACATGCTTATTATTTTTATACAACTAAAGAAAAAAATGGAGAAACAATGATCTGTTGCTATATTATCCATCTCTTCTTAAGAATAAACAGGAAAAATGTAAAATGGTGTAGAATGACTTTTACGTAGATGTAAATTGGAAAGGTGGGGGAAGAATGACGAAATTTAATTGGCATGAAGCAGCGCAGCAAAAATGGGATGATAATGCAGATTTTTGGAATCAAAATAGTCAAGAAATGTGGGATCATGGTAGCCGCAGTACAATTATTCCGTTTTTTCAAAAATACATACGAAGCGGAGAAACTGTTCTTGATGTAGGATGCGGGGATGGATATGGTACATATAAACTAAGTAAAGCTGGTTATAAAGCTTGTGGCGTTGACTTATCGGAGCAAATGATTGAAAAAGGGAAAAAGCGAGGTGAACATTCTAATTTATCGTTTATAGTAGGCGATCTTACTTCATTGCCGTTTCAAGATGAGGAGTTTGCATCCGTTATAGCGGTAAATTCATTAGAATGGACCGAAGCCCCTCTTCAAGCGTTGCAAGAAATAAAACGAGTGTTAGGAAAAGAAGGTTATGCCTGTATTGCTATTTTAGGACCAACTGCAAAACCGCGTGAGAATAGCTATCCGCGTTTATATGGAAAAAATGTCATTTGTAACACAATGATGCCATGGGAATTTCAAAAACTTGCACAGGAGCAAGGGTTATATTTAATAGATGGAATGGGAGTATATAAACGAGGAGTAAATGAAAAGATGATTGGACAACTTCCACTTGAATTGCAGCAATCTTTAACATTTATGTGGGTATTTATGTTTCAAAAGAAGTAACTTTTCTTGCTGATAAAAAGTGGTAAATCTGAATTTATGGAAGTTTCACTTTAAAGTTGGATTATAAGTGCAGAAAATACAAAAAACTGATACAATATTTTTTAGAAACAATTAAAGGGGGATTAGGGAATATGACAGCAACAACTACAGTAAAATCAGACATTGAAATTGCACAAGAAGCAAGCATGAAGAAAATTCAAGAGATTGCAACAGAATTAAACATTTTAGAAGAAGAATTAGAGCCGTACGGTCATTATAAAGGAAAGTTATCTCTTGATATTTTTAAACGCTTACAAGGCGAAGAAGATGGAAAAGTCGTACTAGTTACAGCAATAAACCCTACTCCAGCTGGGGAAGGAAAATCAACGGTAACAGTTGGGTTAGGACAAGCGTTTAATAAAATCGGTAAAAAAGCAGTGATTGCGCTGCGTGAACCTTCTCTTGGACCAACTATGGGATTAAAAGGCGGTGCAGCAGGCGGAGGTTACTCGCAAGTTGTACCAATGGAAGATATTAATCTTCACTTTACAGGTGACATTCATGCAATTACAACTGCAAATAATGCACTTGCAGCATTTATTGATAATCACATTCAACAAGGAAATGATCTGCGCATCGATACGCGTAAAATCGTCTGGAAACGTTGTGTAGATTTAAATGACCGTGCACTTCGTAATGTTGTAATTGGACTTGGCGGACCAGTACAAGGTGTACCGCGTGAAGATGGCTTTGATATTACAGTTGCATCTGAAATTATGGCTGTATTTTGTTTAGCGACAGATGTACAAGACTTAAAAAAACGTATAGCACGCATTGTTGTAGCTTATAACATGGATAATAAACCTGTAACAGTAAAAGATTTAGGTGTAGAAGGTGCATTAACACTGTTATTGAAAGATGCGTTAAAACCGAATTTAGTCCAAACGTTAGAAAATACACCAGCAATCATTCATGGTGGCCCATTTGCGAACATTGCACACGGTTGTAACAGTGTAATCGCAACGACGATGGCAGCGAAATTAGGTGATTATGTAATTACGGAATCTGGTTTTGGTGCAGATTTAGGTGCTGAGAAATTCTTAGACATTAAAGCACGTGCGGCAGGAATCAAACCAGAAGCAGTTGTTATTGTTGCAACAATTCGTGCCCTTAAAATGCATGGTGGTGTAGCGAAAGATGGATTAAAAGAAGAGAATGTTGATGCGTTAGCAAAAGGTATGGAAAACTTACAAAAACATGTTGAAACAATTCAAGCATTCGGTGTCCCATTTGTTATTGCAATTAACAAATTCATTACAGATACTGATAAAGAAGTTGCATACTTACAAGAGTGGTGCAATGAGCGCAGTTACGAAGTATCTTTAACTGAAGTATGGGAAAAAGGTGGTCAAGGTGGTGTCGACCTTGCAGAGAAAGTATTGAAAGTAATTGAAAAAGGTGAAAATACATACGCACCTTTATATGATTTAGAACTTTCTCTAGAAGAGAAAATTCGAACAATTGCTCAAAAAGTATACGGTGCAAAAGATATCGAATTTGCGCCAAAAGCTCGTAAACAATTAATGCAATTTGCTGAAGAAGGTTGGGGTAACTTACCAATTTGTATGGCGAAAACACAGTATTCTCTTTCTGATGATCCAACAAAACTAGGACGTCCATCAGACTTTATCGTGACAATTCGAGAATTTAAACCATCTATTGGTGCTGGTTTTATCGTTGCATTAACAGGAACAATGTTAACAATGCCAGGCCTTCCAAAGAAACCAGCTGCTCTGCAAATGGACGTAAATGAAGATGGAAAAGCAGTAGGTTTATTCTAAAAGGTTGTATTTCTTCTCTTTTATCGGTAAACTATACGTACATCACGGCGCCTTTCGATGGAAAGGCGCTTGTTTTTTGGAGGAATATATGTTTGATCCAACTGCTTTTGAAAATTTAAAAGTTGTCGTTGAAGGAGCTGTATATGATTTTGATTTACATGGAGACATCATTGTAACGAATCGAAAAGATATAATGGATTTGGCATTACTTAGCCGTACATATACCATTTCGTTTCAGCTTACAGAATATACAGAACCATTAGTGGAAGCGACATTTTTATTATCAGTTGATGCAAAGAATTTATCAGGTGAGATATTGGAGGTACCAAATTTTGTTCCTGGTTGTGAAATGAAACTGTTCTTTGAATTTCCTATTGGGCAACCAGAAAAAGATTGCCAAGAAATCGAAGCGTTGCTACAATCCATATGGGGAAAAGAACGAATGATTACGCAACAAATTTCATACGATTATAATAAGCAAGCGATTTCATATCATAATAAAGCAGACATCTTATTTCAAAAAGCGATTACAGAAGACCACGTTGATGACTTAATAGCTGTTATTTCTCATATGATAGAAACGATGCGAATAATACAACAATTTCTTCAAAAATAGAGATAAAGGAGAAAAAGAAATGATAAAAGAGATGCAACCATTTTTGCAACAAGCTTGGGAGAAGGCTGGTTTTAAAGAGTTTACTGAAATTCAAAAGCAAGCTATTCCAACAATTTTAGAAGGACAAGACGTTATTGCTGAATCTCCAACAGGAACAGGTAAAACATTAGCGTATTTATTACCACTTTTACATAAAATTAACCCTGAGGTGAAACAACCTCAAGTGGTTATTTTAGCGCCAACGCGTGAACTTGTAATGCAAATTCATGAAGAGGTACAAAAGTTTACTGCAGGTACGGAAATTTCAGGTGCGTCTTTAATTGGCGGTGCAGATATTAAGCGTCAAGTAGAGAAGCTAAAGAAACATCCGCGAGTAATCGTTGGGTCGCCTGGACGTATTTTAGAATTAATCCGTATGAAAAAATTGAAAATGCATGAAGTGAAAACAATTGTATTTGATGAGTTTGATCAAATTGTAAAACAAAAGATGATTGATGCTGTGTCCGATGTAATTAAATCGACAATGCGTGATCGTCAAGTTGTATTTTTCTCGGCAACAATGACAAAAGATGCAGAAGAAGTAGCGCGTGATTTTGCGGTTGAACCAGAATTAGTTCGCATTAAACGTGCGGAAACAAAAAGTTTAGTGGAACATACGTATATCGTTTGTGAACGCCGAGAAAAAAATGATTTTGTTCGTAAAATTATGCATACTGGTAATGTAAAAGCAGTTGCCTTCTTAAATGATCCGTTCCGTTTAGATGAAATTGCTGAGAAATTGAAATTCCGTAAGATGAAAGCTGCGGCTCTTCATGCGGAAGCAAGCAAACAAGAACGTGAAGCAACGATGCGTGCATTCCGTCAAGGAAAAGTAGAGATTTTATTAGCAACAGACATCGCAGCGCGTGGATTAGATATTAATGATTTAACACATGTTATTCATTTAGAATTGCCAGATACACTGGACCAATATATTCATCGTTCAGGACGCACAGGACGTATGGGGAAAGAGGGTACAGTTGTTTCGCTAGTAACACCGCAAGAAGAGAAAAAGCTACTTCAATTTGCAAAGAAGCTAGGTATTCAATTTAAGAAACAAGAAATGTTTAAAGGATCGTTTGTTGAATCGAAACCGAAAGAACAAAAGAAAAAGAAGCCAGCATTTAACGGGAAGAAAAAGCCAAGATAAATTGAAAAACCGTTGCTACGAATATAATGTAGCAACGGTTTTTTGTTATTAGGTAATATGCAGTTGTTCTAAATAGAACACGCTTTTGTGAAGAGAAGTTTCTATATAACCTATAATTTGATTCATTGTGAATACTTGAAGGGGCTCATATAAATCTTGCTGTGGATAGAGTATATCCTCAAAAACTAATGCTTTAAAAGAATGAATGTTTTCCTCTGGTACTTCCTCAATACCTATCAAATTCGCATTCATATTCAAAATATGAAATGTACTCTTATCTCTATCATAATCATGTAGTAATTTTCCGTTTAAAAGCCTAAAGTCGTGATGATACAAAGAAAGGATATTAGGATCATGGTCTATTCGATTTTTGAGCCAAGGGAGATAGAACCCTTGCAGCCATATATCATCAGCAATGAGGTGGGTATAATATCCTAATATGAAAGGGAAATCTTTATATGCTTTATATTTATTAAGAAATGCATCATAATCAATTTTTCTTGTATAGTTCTTTACTGATCCAGTATAAAAGTGTGATAGTTCTTTTTCCTCTTTTGAATGAACTGCATCAGCAGCAACCCCTCCGAGTAGGAAAGAGGTCTTGTCTTGAATCTCTAATTTTTCTGCAACTAAATCCGCTATAATAACATGCATAATTCTTGAGCCCATGAGCTGTACCTCCACTTGAGAACCGTATTATGTTGGTTGAACATTTAATAGAACTTTTCCTGTACTTTGTCTACTTTCGACCCATTCATGTGCTTTCCCTGCATCCTGAAGCGAAAAACGTTTTCCGATTTTAATTTGTAGGCTACCATTGCTTAACAGAGGAAATATTTGCTCTGCAGTATGCCCGAGTAAATGAGGCCGTTTTTTTCGAGTTGTGCCAAAGCTAAAGCCAAGAATAGACCGGCAGCTTGCATGTAAATCTTTTGTCTGAAATGTTCCAATAGCACCGCTTGCATTTCCAAAATGGACAAGGCGCCCATAGAAAGCAAGACATTGCAAGCTTTGTTCTGATACGGTTCCGGAAATAGAATCTAATATAACGTCTGCGCCTTCTCCATTCGTAATTTCATTCATTTTATGTACAAAATCTTCTTCCTTATAACAAATAACATAATCTGCCCCGGCTTCTAAAGCGATTTTCTTTTTTTCTTCATTTCCAACAGTTCCAATGACTTTTCCAGCACCTAAAATGTTAGCTAGTTGAATAGCAGTTGTGCCAATTCCTCCTGCAGCGGCATGGATAAGTACAGTTTCACCTTGTTGTAACCTTGCAACATTTGCTAGCAGTGTATAGCTTGTAAAGGAAACAATTGGACAAGCCGCAGCAGTTTCAAAATCAATTTCATCTGGTAAAACAAAAGTAAGCTCTTCATTTGCTACAATATATTCGGCATACGATCCGTTAATTGGAAAAGCAATAACACGCTGTCCCACTTTAATATTCGTTACGTTAGCCCCCACCTGTTCTACGATTCCAGCAGCATCGATACCAGGTATAAAAGGGAGATTTCCAGTTCCCTTTTTTCCATATCGAGATTTAATATCAGCAAAGTTCACACTTGTTGCAACGACGCGAATTAAAACTTGACTCACGTTAATAGACGGCATAGCGACGTCTGTATACTTCATCATTTCAGGGCCTCCAAAGGCAGTTACAACAATTGCTTTCATGATTAGTCCTCCTAAAGTAGATTCTATAGTTTATTTTAAACGGCCATCATAATTTGGAAAATTATATAATGGTTATTAGGAGTTATAAGAAAATGTTATGAAAAATTTATTTCTAAAAAATCGAACGAAATTTTCTGCTCTTGCCAATATATAGTGTACGACTTAAGGAAGGAGGGGATGAAACATGGAAAAATCCGCTGAATACGGTTATCTTATCGAACGGACGTTATTAGGAAATCAAGAAGCATACAGTGAACTTTATGATAAAACAATTGAAGATGTGTATAAGACAGCTCACTTTTTAATAGAGGAAAAGTCAGATGTAGATGATGTTGTTCAGGAAATATATATGCAATTGTATCAATCGCTTAGTTAATATGATCGGCAGCGTCCTTTTCGGCCATGGTTAATCGGTCTTGCTGTAAGACAAATTCATTCCTATAGGAGAAAGAGATGGATGCGTCTACGGATTGTGAAAAAAGCAGAAGAACAGCGAAAGCCAATTGAATTTGATTTTTCTAATGATCTTGTCAATAAGTTGTCCAATCAAGAGCTTATTATATTGATACATAAGTTACCTTATAAATTAAAACAAGTCATCATCCTGCGGTATTTACATGATTACTCTCAAGAAGAAGTAGCAAATATTTTAGATATACCAGTTGGAACGATTAAGTCTAGAATTCATGCAGCTTTAAAGAAATTACGGCAAAAAGAGCGGGAAGGAAATATTCTATTAAAAAAAGTGAGGGATGCATAATGAGTCTTGATTACGAAGTAAGAGAATCTTTGCAAGAAGAAGCAAAAGGAATTGTACCATCACCGGAATTGAAAGAGAAAGTAATGAATCAAATGAAAGTAAAACGCGGGGGGAAATCAATGAAAAAACGTCTTATAACGGGTGTGTTAGCAGCGACGTTACTTATTCCAACAAGTGCTTTTTCGTATCAATCTCTTTTGGCCGATGGTGTGTATGGCTCATTTGATAATGTAAAGAAACATTTTGCAAGTGCAACGCTGCAAGGCTATATGCATGTGGATGCGAAGTTATCTCAGGCGAAAGGTGAAATGGGAAAAGAAGAATATAAAGAGTTTACAACACTATTAAAAGGCCTAATGGATGCGAAAATGAAGTATGGAGATACAAATGGTAATATTGATTACGATCAACTTTCTCAAGAGAAGCAAGAGGAAATGGTGAAAGTTTTAATGGTGCTGCAGCCTTATTTTGATAAGTTAAACGGAGAGAAATCAAGTAAAGAAGTGTTAACTCCTGAAGAATTTAAGCAATATATACATGCCCAAATGACAGATGAAAAAATACAAGTGAAAATGAAATCAAGTGAACCTATAACGATAGATAAGGTGCCTGAAGAATATAAAGCAGAATTTCAAGAAGCGGATCATTTTATGAATTATGTCAGCGAGAAAGTACATAAGTAACATATCGAATGAACTTCAAAAAAAGAGTCCATGACAAGAAAAATGGACTCTTTTTTGTTACAATGATCAATATGTTGTCTAAGATAGTAAAATTCTTATTTTGAAGTTGTTTCTGTTTGTTCTCGTTTTATCAAATAATCAATAATTCCCATAGCCCCGATTTCTAAATCGAGTTTTAGCAAGTCATAAATAGAATGTGACGATGGAACACCTTGATTTGTCAGATGCGATGAAACTTTTTCAAGTAATAAAAGGGATAGTTCTTGGCTCGCTTTTTCAAAGTTTTGTTCATGTTCAAACACTTGCTCTCCTGATTCAACAAATATTGGGAGCCAATGTTCTAGCTGCGTGCAAACTTCAGAAATATGAGAAGAGGCACCATAATGACCGAAATAAATAAAATCGACATTCATATTTCGAATACGGTCTTTTGAAGCTAACATAGCTTCAGGTTGAAACTGTGTAGGAGATGTTGTTGGCAAATAAAGTTCAACAGCTAGTTCTGCTAATTGACGGTAGTAAATACCAATCGTATCGCCTGTAAATATACCGTTTGTTAAAGAGTCATGAATGCTAATGTGGTGTTTTGCATGACCAGGCGTATCGTAGAATGTCAGTGTCCGGTTTTCGGAAATTTGTAATGTTTCACCATCTTGTACGATGTGAACACGTTCTTCGAGAATAGGTAAAATAGGGTGAAAAAGTTTATCAAACGAATCACCGTAAACAGCTTTTGCACCTTGAATGAGTTTTGTTGGATCAATCATGTGACGAGCGCCTCTGGAATGAACGAACAGCGTTGCATTTGGGCATTTTTCCATCATTAAGCCAGCAGCACCCGCGTGGTCTAAATGAACATGTGTAACAATAATATTTTTTATATCGGTCAGTTGGATATTCAATTGTTGTAATCCATCTAACAGATAAGGAACAGATGGTGAGGCGCACGTTTCAACTATCGTGATTTCATCACCTAGTAAGACATATGTACCTGTACGTTGTTCATGTTGTAGGTCGTGATCGTCGATAAGGTATAGTTGTGAAGATAGTTTTTCTACTTTTTTCAAAATTATCACTCCTTGTGTCCTATTATTATTTTATTATAAAAGAAAAGGCAGAAAACGAAAAATCGTTTTCTGCCTTTATGTAATACGTTTAGTTATTTTGTTGTTTGCTAAGTGTCATAATAAAGAAGCCGACAAGACCACCAATTGTTGGAACAGTAATTATCCCTGCAAGTGTAAAGTATTTGCTTAAGAAAATACCGTTAACATCCATAAACCAACCTAAAACTAGTAACATCATCATGTATAGTACGAAATAAAATTCGCGATTAGAAAGCTTTTCACGTTGTGCAGTTTTCATTATCAACACCATCCCTTTTTTTTATAATGGAATTGAAAATGTCACAATTTAGAAGTTAAACTGTCACATTTTGTTCACACTTTTATTGTAAAACTTTCCGAGGAAAATGTCTAGTGAATTGTGACGATTTTTTGAACAGAAATAAAACGCTCTCATTAGACAATATAAACCCTACATTTTATGATAGAACTATAGAATTGTATGACATGAAGGAGTCGATATAATATGACAATTTATGATTTTTCTGCAAAAACAATTTTAGGAGAAGAAAAGTCGTTACGCGAATATGAAGGAAAAGTATTATTAATTGTGAATGTTGCCAGTAAATGTGGTTTTACACCGCAATATAAAGGATTGCAAGATTTGTATGAAAAATATGAAAAACAAGGTTTTGAAATACTCGGATTTCCATGTAACCAATTTGGAGGGCAAGATCCTGGTACAGAAGAGGAGATTACGAATTTTTGCGAATTAAATTATGGTGTAACGTTTCCTATGTTTATGAAAGTTGATGTAAAAGGTGATAATATACATCCATTATTTTGCTATTTAACCGAGCAAGCACCAGGATTATTAGGAATGAAAGCGGTGAAGTGGAATTTCACAAAATTTTTAGTAGGTCGCGATGGCAAAGTAGTGAATCGCTTTGCACCGCAGACGAAACCAGAGCAGTTAGAAAAGGAAATTGAAAAGGGATTATAGAACGAGGGAGCTTCATATAGAAGGGCTTCTTTTTATGTGGACAAAGAAAGAATTAGAGCTTTTTAAGTGAAAAGTTCGGTATAGTAGAGACTCATATGTTGAAAAATAAAAAAATTAATGAGTTTTCATTTGATAGTAAAAGCATTCGGAAATAATATGATATAGTAGTATAAGGTTGTAGGGGGAAAATAGCTTGAAAAAAATCATTTTAACTATAGGATGTTTATGTATTATGTTAGCTGGCTGCAGTACTAGCAATTATGATGCGCATGTTGAAGCTGGTATGAAAGCATTGAAAGATGAGAAGTATAGTGATGCAATAATGTGGTTTGAAAAAGCTGACCAAGAAAAATCTACTTATGAAACAAAAACATTTATGAAAGTTGCAAAACGGATGGAACATGGCGCGACTGCATTAAAAGATGGAGAGTATAAACAAGCGATGGAAGATTCGAATCAAGTGATAAATATGAAAAAAGATCCGACACTTGAAAAAGCAGTAAAGTCCAATGCTGAAGATATGTTGCAAAAGGCAAAAGATATTGAGAAAAAGGAAATAACGAGAGAAGAAAAGAGAAAGAAAGTGGAAGAACAAGGGATTGATAAAGCGATTAAAGCGGTAGATAGCGTCGGGGAAATAAGAGAAAAGCAAAAAGAAATTGGGGAATCTTTAGATAAAGCTGAAAAAGTAAAAGAAAAAATTGAGGCAAAGAAAAATTAACATATAGGATAATAAGGAAGGTGATTCTTCGATTTGGAGGATGACCATAAATTTCTAATAGGATGGAATTTGAAGGAGCTTTGTAAAAAAGAAGCTTATATAGAAAAGCTTCTTTTTTCTGTTTTCATTTTACAAAAAAAAAAAACGAAAAAGTTCACACGGAATACAAATGTATCCGATACAATGTGGCGGTGAGAAAAAAGACATAAATATAATGAGAAATTACTATTACTACCACTGTTCAGTCAGAAAGGGAGAGGAAAATGAAAGAAGCGTTAAAAAAACAATTTCAAAATATGCGTTTTCCATTATTAGTCGCTGTTTTGATTTGGCTAAAAACATATATTGTTACGCGAACTAGTTTTGATTTAAAGCTAGAATCTGCAATGCAGGAATGGATTCTTTTTATTAGTCCATTAGCGTCTTCTTTATTGTTAGTTGGACTTGCATTATTTGCAAAGGGGCAAAAACGGAATTATATAGCTATCGTTATTAACCTTATTATGACCATTATCTTAATCGGTAATGTAATGTTTTATGGTTTTTATAATGATTTTGTTACACTGCCCGTATTAATGCAAACATCGAATATGGATGGATTAGGATCTAGTGTTAAAGCATTGTTAAACTTTAAATTTATATTAATGTTTATCGATATTATTGTTTTGTTTTACATTGCTAAAAAGAAGCCGAACTTTGCAAAAACTGAACGTGTTTCTGGCTCTATGAAGTCATTATATTTTTTAATTTGCATTGCAATTTTTATGGTAAACCTTAGTTTTGCAGAAAAAGAACGCCCTGAATTATTAACTCGTTCATTTGACCGCGTGATGCTTGTGAAAAACCTTGGATTATATGTTCATCAAGTATACGATTTTGGGTTGCAAGCAAAGACAAGTTCACAAAAAGTATTTGCAGATGGAAGTAAAATTCAAGAAGCAGAAAATTATATGAAGACAGTAGATGTAAAGCCTGATCCAAATATGTTTGGGATGGCAAAAGGGAAAAATGTTATCGTTGTCTCTTTAGAATCAACGCAGTCTTTTTTAATTGATTCGAAAGTAAATGGACAAGAAGTTACGCCGTTTTTAAACCAATTTAAAAAAGAAAGTTATTATTTTGAAAACTTTTATCATCAGACAGGACAAGGGAAAACATCGGATGCAGAATTTATGATTGATAATTCTTTATATCCGTTAGATCGTGGTTCTGTATTCTTTACAAATGCTGGAAATGAATTTGTAGCAACTCCAGAAATTTTACACCAGCAAGGCTATTATACAGCTGTATTTCATGCGAATAATGCTACATTCTGGAATCGTAATATGATGTATCCATCTTTAGGATATGATCGATACTACAATGAATTAGATTATAAAGTTACGCCTGAGACGAAAATTGGCTGGGGATTAAAGGATAAAGAATATTTTGATCAATCTGTGGATAAATTACAAAAGATTAAACAGCCGTTCTATACTCGCTTTCTTACGTTAACGAATCATTTCCCGTTTACGTATGATGACAGCATTAAAATGATTGAACCATTTAATTCAGGTGACGAAACATTAGATAACTATTTTGTTACAGCACGTTACGAAGACGAAGCATTAAAACATTTTATTGAACGCTTAAAAGAAACGGGAATATATGATAATTCAGTTATCGTATTTTACGGTGACCATTACGGTATTTCAGATAACCATAACCGTGCAATGGCACAATTTTTAGGAAAAAATGAGATTAATCCGTATGATCATATGTTGTTACAACGTACACCATTATTTATTCATGTTCCAGGTCAAACTGAGGGGAAAACGATGACTGCTCCTGCTGGTGAAGTAGATGTAAAACCGACAATTCTTCACTTATTAGGGGTTGATACTTCTAATGATATTGAGTTTGGTCATGATTTATTTTCACCAGAACGTAAACCATTTGTTGTAGAACGTGATGGAAGCTTTATTACAGACAAATATATTTATTACAATAACACATTCTACAACCGTGAAAACGGTCAAGTCGTTCAAGTACCAGAACAAGAGGCAAAATCACTTATTGATAGAGCGCAGTCAGAATTGAAGATGTCCGATAATATTATACAAGGTGATTTGTTACGCTTCTTTGATGGAAATAAAACAAAATCAGGGACGATTAAAACAGCTATTAAAGAAAATGAATAAGGGAAACCCCGTTGCCTGGGAAGGTAACGGGGTTTTTATTCACTTTAAAATAGAAAATATAGACTAGTAAACAATCTGTTTTTGGGATTTAAACATAGAATATGATAATCCTATTTGGAAGAGGGGAGAATCATGTTCATGAGAGAGGATTGTTGTTTCGAACGCTTCCGAGATTGTAGTAGATTTTGAGACGATTTAATGTTCGGTAGATGTAGACATAGAAATTTTGATGATTTCATGTTTTGTAGACGTAGACATAGGGATTTCAATGACTTCGATTTTAGAAGCAGACATCATCGTGATTGTAACTGTGAAGATTGTAATCGTAAACACAGACGCAAACAAAGAGTATTTGATGATTGTGATTTTAGAAGTGGCCATCATCATAATTGCGATTGTAATGACTGTAATCGTAAACGCAAACATAAACAAAGAGATTTTGACGATTTCGATTTTAGAATCAGCCATCATCGAGATTGTGAAGACTGCGATTTTAGAAGCGGTCATCACCGAGATTGTGACTGTGAAGATTGTAAACGCAAACGCAAACACAAACACAAACAAAGAGATTTTGATGAAAATAATTTTAAAAGCAGACATCATCGTGCTTATGACGATTGGCGAGAATGGTAAATCTCTTTGGAAGAGTGCTTTGAAGAAAAGTACTCTTTTTTCTTATGGATTTTAATTTGTATCTTTTGTACAGGATGTGTTGAAAAATTTATGCAACATCATGAAGATGATTTTATTTTTGTTGGTGCCAGACCATCGATGGGAAAAACAACATTTGCCCTTAATATTGCTTATAATGTCGGGAAAACAAAGAACCAGTTGCACTTCGGCTTTACATACCAAGGGGTGGACAATTCGATTTTAAGCCAAATTTGAATTTTTTAAGAAAAAAATAAACAGCAATACAATCAAAATTTAACATATTTCCAAAAGAATTCCCCTTCCTCAAGGAATGAGAAGGGTGAAGCCCAATGAGTAGGGAGGGGATGAATTTTTGTTGGCGTAAGCCAAAGGATTGAAAAAGGAATTTCCTCGAATCAGATAGAAAGTATGTAAAGAATGATTTGGATCTCAAAGTTATCGTTTGCTGGCTGTGGGCGGTGCACCATTAGAAATGCTAAAACAATCCATCGAAACACAAGGGCAAAACGAATGGGAGGGGATGACAATGTTGTTGAATCAAAAATATGAAATCTTTCCAACAGAAACACAAAAAGAAGTGTTAGGCTGTTGGTTACAATATTGTCGTCAAACCTATAATTCTGCCTTGCTAGACAAAGAACGGAAATATAAGCAAAACAAAGAAAATTACGATCGTTATGATATGCAAAGACAACTTACATTGGACAAGAAGACGTATCCTTTTCTAAAAGAAATGCCTTCTCAGCCTTTGCAAGAAGTGTTTGTACGTCTAAAAAAAGCGTTTGATCATTTCTTTCGTAAAGATGCAAAGTATCCAAAACAGAAAAAGTATAAAGACTACAAT
>Ga0209025_1001100_pt1 | contig 38938 bp, 37 predicted proteins | sample AraplaMF_Col_mLB_FD_184256 | JGI IMG/M metagenome (GOLD analysis project Ga0209025, IMG submission 184256) | Arabidopsis root microbial communities from the University of North Carolina, USA - plate scrape MF_Col_mLB (SPAdes) (version 2) | ecosystem: Host-associated > Plants > Roots > Endosphere... | reverse complement strand
TCGGGATCTAGTCCCACGGGTGCTTCCGTTCGACCCCGGCTACTATCAATCTATAAATTGAATAAAAAATAGTCAACCAGATTTCTCTCTGGCTGACCTTATAATACGAACGGGGGCTTTATTTGAAGATCATTGAGTTGCATATGCAGCTCTTTTTTTTCTTTATTGAACTCCCATGAAAGAACTTAATCATCTTTCATTTTCTGTGGTGTAGTGCTTATTTTTGCGCTGCATGGATGGCTAACGGAGCAGAATAATTGAACAATGTTTGGAAACAATATCTCTAAAAAGAGGTCGGGAAAACGAAAAAAGGAGAGGTGTGATAAATGACAATTAGAATTTTATTATTAATACTATTCGTTAGTTTTGATCTTTCAATAGATGCTTCTGCTGAAGTTCTTCTTAAAGCTGCTTATATACGAAATCATCAGCTATGGATGAAGGAGGGAGATAAAGAAATACAGCTTACAACAGGTCAGTATGTATCCTCTCCAAAGTGGTCCAAAGATGGTCAGTATATTGCCTATTTAGCAGGTGACGAGAATGGAGAAAAAACGTATCTGTATATTTATGATTTGAAGAAAAAGGAAAGCTATCAACCGTATCCATCAATTGAAACAAGTCAAATAAAATGGTCGCCAACATCAAATCAACTAGCTTACAATTCGAGAGGTATCCTTAATGTTACAAAAACAAAAAATGGGCGACCACACGGCTTTGAAAATGTATCACTAGGTGTTAGTGATTTTGAATGGTTCCCCGACGGAAAAGCGTTTATCGTTTCATCTCAATCTAATTTACTTCCTACTGGCTGGGAACCAGTTCGTCTTTTTAAGGTGCCCGTAGATGCCAATCTAGATACGAATAAAATCAAGCCTTTTTACACCATTCAAACAAATACAACCGACTTATTTGCAATTGATGCAGATTATTTTAAGTGGAGCCCTGATGGGAGCTGGGTTAGCTTTCTATTAGCACCAACTGCGGCTTGGTCTAATGATAGCAATACATTAGCTGTACTTTCAGCAGCTGGAGATCACTTTCAAGTTATAGGGAAAATGCTTGGTTATGAAAAATGGATAAAGTGGGCTCCTACAGAAATTCAACTAGCCTTTATATCGGGTGAAGGAAGATTTTTTGTTGTAAACAAAAGTACAACCGTTAGCGAGATTCCTACATTGAATAAACAAAAGGAATACACACCTAAAGGATATGTAGACCTAGATTTAGAATGGCTTTCTCCAGATGAAATAATTGTTGCTCGGGCGAAAGAAGACAAAGCGTGGAAAGTGGGACCAGTTCCAACTATGTTTACAGCGTTGTATGTAATTAATCTTGAATCAGGAGAACAAAAGCAGCTTACATTTCCAAAGAACAATAATATAGATAATACACCTCAAGTAGTTGGTTCAACTATTACTTGGTATCGAACATCTGAAAAAGAAGACCAAGGAGATGTTTGGGTTAAAGATAGTATGGATGCTCAAGAACATAGGTGGTTAAAAAATGTAGACTCTCCACCAACCTTTTTTTATAAAAAGTAACTGAAACAACCGGAGAGTTTATATTTCTTTATTTCATTAAAGGAGCGAACTACAATCCTTGATCTCGGTGAAAAAGGGGACGCTTTAATGAAGAAAATAATCCTAGTTAACTAACGGTGCAGATTAGTTGAAGGTTATATCTATAATAGCATTTTGTTAATTTTTACATTTTTCTTCCTTATACAAAGATAGTACAATTTTCAGTAAGGCTTATATAAACAAGAAGAATAAGCTATTTTATAAACTTGTGGTGAGAAAATGTATAAAATTAGACATATTAATGTTCCCGTGGAAGGCTCGGATCTATTTGTTACAGCTGAATTCGAAAAGAAAGTTATACTTTGGTCATTTGCTTCCAAAAAGAAACTATCAGAATTTGATACTATTTTAGATTGTGGAGAGCAAAGAATGGTGTTAATCCCTTATCCTAGGCCAATTGTAGTTACGGCAGCGTACTACCGTAAAGGTGTTGCGGCTTACGATGGATTAACTGGAGAAAAATTGTGGCATCGCAAAGATCTAACAAAAGTACAATGTGTTGATAGATTAATAATAAATGATGAAATAGCTATCGGTTTGGGACGTGATCAAGGTCCTTATACGATATTAAATTTAAGAGATGGTTCTACTAAGGAGCAGATAAGAGGCGTTAGAAGGATTTTTACAGACAACGAAGGTTCAAAAAGGTTAGTTGTAAAAGATTCTCAAGATCAACTTATTGATGTTATCAATAATAAAGTTCTGTTTAAGGATAGAATCAATCCTGTACGAGTTGAATTCCTAGATGAACATTTTGTAGTTAACACATATAAAAAAATTGCTTGTTACGACTTTGAGGGTCAAATTGTATGGCAATATAACTGTCCTGAAGGGCATATTTTTCATAATTTAAGTAGGGATGTCAAAGAAGATGAGTGGCTGTTTATTCTCTGGAATTGCCAAACTGGGGGACCAAAATCCATTTGAAGAATAAACGATTCTGGAATATTAGTAAGTAATAAAATTCTGGGTAATGTATTTCTATATGAATTCATAAAGGAAGGTAAAGTTGTGATTACCTCTGATGGTGAGGTAAGAAATACGGATACACTTAGTGTTGAATGGAAGTTCTGTAATAAACTAATACAAAATAGTTAGTAATATCATTTATATTGCCAATAGGATTAGAATGGTTTTGGCCTAATTTCATTAGTGCAAAATATTTACGAAATATCAAACATAAAAACAGAGTTGATTCTATACATTTTGTAGATTAACTCTGCTTTTATGTTTTAACAGCAACAATCTTTTAGAAAACAGCCTAAAAAAAAGAAGCTAATACTGAACAATCGGGGTTAAAGTGTGAGGGGAATCACAACTTTGTTTACTTGTACCACCAGATTGCGACTAATAGTGGGAGCATCGCTAAAACAATCACGAAAAAACTCCATACTATTTGTTTTCCAGAAGACATATTTTTCGGTTTTATACTCATTTTTTCATAGAGTTCGTTGATGGCACGTTGTTCTTTTGCATAAAGCATTGTTTGAAATTCATCGTAATCTTGAATATAGCTTGAAGGAGGGCGAGGGCTAAAGCGCAAACTTCGAATATCGTCAGTAATTTCTTTTTCACCCATCCAATAAGTAATAACTGGTGCTAACCCTGAATTTTGCGTAGCTAGTACTTCGATATCATGTGTTTTCATTTTATAATAGACATTACCTTGCTCGTCTTCATATTGCTTTACAATATCACTTACTGCCATCGACAAACACCTCTTTCTCCAAAACAATACTACTTTTACGTTTTACTAATATTCATTATAATGTATAAAAAAGAAAAGTGTTGCTTAAGCGAGCATAATTAAACTGAATATTTTTTGTGGGAATTTAGAAGGGTGCAATTATCGTATAGTATAATGGGAATAATTACATTTTATAATGGTTTGTTAGCACTACACTTTCGCTACAGATAATCATGTGTTGCTGCCGCTGTGTTTTCGCATATTTGTTGCCCCGAAGCTACCAGGAAAGAGACTAGTCGGAACGGAAATTAAACTCGCGTTATATTGCGTAATTTTCTAAAAATAAATAGAAAGAAGGGATAGTATTGGCAGTTTCTACGTTATTTGCGTTTTTAGGAGCGGCAATTATTTTAACATTAATGCCAGGACCAGATAATTTATTTGTTCTTGCGCAAAGCATTACACAGGATAAAAAAGCGGGAATAGCGACATCACTTGGTCTGTGTACAGGTTTACTCGTTCATATAGGAGCGGCTGTTCTCGGAATCTCAGCTATTATTTATCAATCAACAGTTATTTTTTCTATTGTTAAATTTGCAGGAGCAGCGTATTTATTGTATTTAGCTTGGCAATCGTTTCGCTCGAAAGGGGATCCGTTCACGCTCGATCAGCAAAATAAACAAGCATATGTGACGTTATATCGAAAAGGTATTTTAATGAATATTTTAAATCCAAAAGTTTCTTTATTTTTCTTAGCACTGTTGCCACAGTTTGTAAATCCTTCTAATGGCCATGTAGGTTTACAAATGTTAATTTTGGGTATTGTATTTTTAGTACAAGCGCTAATACTATTTTCATTAATTAGTATTTTTGCTAGTAAAGTAAGAAAAGTAATTATTGGGAAGCCTGCAATTGCTAAACGATTAAATATGGTTCAAGGAGTACTTTTCACTTTTATTGGAATACAAATAGCGCTGAGTAAACAGTAAATTGGGGGGGAATTCATGGCAATTTTACATATAACGTTTAGCTTATCGACTCAAGGTTCGATAAAACATGCGATACGACAGCATCATTTGCAACGAGATGAGTCAGTGCTTAGTGTCAATGAGATTTTCTCGATAGGTCCACTGAGCAACGCAGAAGAACGAAAAAGCTGGTTAGAAGCTCATATCTTTAGGGATAATGAAGATGAATTGTACGAGGATCTTCAACAAGCATGGAAGAAAACAATTGCAGGTTTACCTTGCGATGTTGATGTCTGGGTTTGGTACAGCCAAAGTACTCATGAAGAGATAGGGTTACGTTTTATCATGAGTGAGTTGATCAATAAAGGTAGTATGGTATATGGAATTGATGCCACAGAGGGCTTGAAACGTCTTGAGCCAAACATGAGGATTCGTCATACAGGTGAACTTTCATCAGACTTGCTAATGAGACTCCGTTCTGAGGCAAAGCGCTTTTCTATTGATGAGTGTCAGCAACTTGCAAAGGAATGGGAAGAGCTGAAACAAAACCCTAGTACACTGCGAGTTTGGCAAGATGGCATTGTTCATGTAGCGGAAGATGCATTGGATCCAATCATTATGGGATGTGCGGAAAGAGTACATACCAAACTAAATGAGGAATGGCTTATTCCGATGCGTATTATCGGTGAAACGATAGGTGCAATTGATGACTATTTAAGTGAAGAGTTTGTGGAGAAACGCCTGATGATCCTTGCAAAGCAGGGACTTTTTGAGATTAATGGAGAGACAACAGATATGTATTCGTATCAAGTAAAATATGTAGGAAAGTAATAATAAATTTTCTTTGCAGCAACCACCTTTTATGAAGAAGGTGGTTTTTGATATTGAAGAAAATTGTCTTTATGGAACGCTTTTCGAAAAGTAAGGCGAGTAAACAATTGTTATATAGGTGTAGGTAAAGAAAGGGACTTACGGTAATAAAAATTTATCATAAGCACAAGTTCTATTGGATCAAGGGATCTTTTTATTAATAAAATTTTTAACTATGACCAAACTTTAGAGTGAAAGGTCATAAACAGATAATCTGTTTTATGCTTTTCAAAAAAATCAATGGAGGATGGTTATGTCAAATATGAAAAATGCAAAAGGCAATAAGACGAGAAATGAGAAAAAAATAGAAATAAACCAATTTCGTAAGAAGTCCCAGCCAGAGGAGTTTGGTTCTGAGTTTGAATTTGATGCGGCTTTAGCACAAGTAAATAACGTTGCTGAAACACAAGGGAAAACAGGTGTCAAACAGCCAGTAAGTGAACGTAATGCATGGCATTAGTGTATATTTGACAACTATTCAATTCATTGAGATGAAGAACTAAGGTTTGTGCCTTAGTTCTTTTATTCTTTTGGAAAGCGTAAAAATCACACTTAGAATAGTAACGATGAATGAAGCTTGCTAATGATGGTGAAGTAAGGCAGTTTTTTGATGAAAAATAGGGTGTGAGCCAAAAGGCAGTTCGATGATTAAAGCATGCACAGTCATTTATAAGCAAGATAACGGTGGAAGGAGAGAGATTTAATTGTAAATGGCCATCAATACTCATTCGATTGCAAAAGCAATCCAACAATAACAAACCTCATTTTCTCCCTCTTTCCGCGTGTAAATATTACACGAAAAAAAGTTCTATATCTTCTTTATCTTGCTCCATTAGTTGAATAAAACAAAACAACAATCGTTACAAACAGAATCATAAAAAATAGACCAAATATTATATATATAATATGTTTGGCCTATATATTTACATACGTTTGAAAATTGTCGCCATTGGATAAATTTGGTTACTTGCTTTATGATTGAGCAATTTTCATTTGATTGAAAGTGGTTTACCTTTACTTTTCTCCGTAAAAATCGAATACAAATTGCTGAAATTGTCTTGCTGAAGGTGAAAGATATCGATTTTCAATCCAAGCCATACCTATTATCCGTTCACAAACCATATCTTCGACACGAATTTTAGCTAGTTTATTTGGATTCAAGTCTTCATCTACAGGTAGCAATGATACGCCAAGCCCAGCACTTACAAAACCAGCAACTGTTGATACCTCATCACCTTCAAATGTAATCTTTGGTTTGATACCTGCAGCATTTAATAATTTATCAGCTGTACGACGCAATGCGTAACCTTTTTTCATTAGAACAAAATTCTCATGTTCAAGTTCCTTCATTTTGATGCTTTTACGGTTAGCGAGGTGATGGTCGATTGGAACCATAATATAAAGCTCATCACGCCACAGCTCCTTCCAACAAACAGGTGGCTCCGTGTCAATCGCTGCAAGTAAGCATAGATCTAACTCTCCCGCGAGTAATTGCTTTAACTGGGAGTGTGAGTAATTTTGTGTAAAGTGAAAGCGTATATGCGGATGTTTTTGACGGAATGCGCGGATCAGGTCAGGTACGATGCTAGTCCCAAGAGTATGTAAAAAGCCGAGTGATACATCTCCTAGCTCTGGGTTATTAAGCTCCTGTAATTCTATAACTGCCTTTTCATATTCTTTACGCATGCGTTGGACGCGATACAAAAAAAGCTCGCCATATCGGTTGAGCATAATCGAGCGTCCTTGTCGGTCGAATAAAGGTACGCCTAATTCCTCTTCAAGCTTTGAAATAGAACGACTTAATGCAGGCTGAGAAATAGCTAATGCTTCAGCGGCACGAGTCATATGCTCAAGTTTTGCTACTGTGACGAAATATTCCAATTGCTGCCACTCCATTTTCTCATCTCTTTTCCCGTTATTTTATGAGTTAACAGCATTATAACGGTAAAAGAGTAGGAAGTATAGGCACATAAAGTGAATCTTTAATCAGTTGGTTTTTCCCACGGATTATTAGACTTCACCTATCGGGATTTTACAGGTAGTTCAACTCCCACCTAACTTCTTTGCTTTCGTTGAACTTTGAGGTAGAAATCTTGTACATGTCGCTTCATTTTAGGTACAGATAAATTACTACGCGTTAATGCTAGAAAAAAGATTTTAAAAACTTTGCATTGAAAAGAGAAATGAAAAAATAAAAGTAACAGAAAGCGTTATATAACAGTCATTAACCTCACATCATTAATGCATGAAACACATTAATATGATAAAAACTATAAATTGTACATTATGAATAAAGGGTGTTAAGATAGACACATAAATTACACAATTACAAATTTCCGTGAAGGGGATACTATAAAATGAATTTAACTAAGCCACAACCTCTAACAATTGAGGGAGGCAAAAAAGCCGTACTATTATTGCATGGATTCACAGGTAGCACAAAAGATGTAAAAAAGCTAGGTGAATTTTTATCAAAACGTGGTTATACAGTTCATGCACCGATTTATAGTGGGCATGGTGTAGAACCAGAAGCATTACTTGAAACAAAACCTGAAGACTGGTGGAACGATGTTGTGGAAGGTTATAACTTCCTTAAAAGTAAAGGCTATGAAGAAATTGCGGTAGTAGGAATTTCACTTGGCGGCGTATTTTCGTTAAAAGTAGCTGAGACGTTTCCTGTGAAAGCATGTGTTGCCATGTGTGCACCAATCACACGCGATAACTCAAAAGGCTTATTTACACGTTTATACCATTACGCTCGTTTATATAAACATTTTGAAAATAAATCAAAAGATCAAATTATTTCAGAATTACATGAATTACGTATTACACCTAAGGATTCATTAGATGGTGTGACACGTTTAACAACAGAAACACGCGATGATTTATCTACAATTAAAGCACCTACATTAGTATTACAAGGTTCATTAGATGATGAACTTTATCAAGAAAGTGCACCATTCATTTTAAATACTGTGGAAACTGATGATAAAGAAATTATTTGGTATGAAAATTCTGGTCATATTATTACATTAGATAAAGAGCGCGAAAAAGTGTATGAGGACGTATACAAGTTTTTAGATCATATAGATTGGTCTGTAGCAAACTAAAGAGCTGTCAGCAGACAGCTCTTTTAGTTTTGCCTAATTAAAGCTAAAAACTGTACAATAAACGATTATAAAAGAAAAAACTATTGAATTTAAAATAAATGCCTGATACCATAATGGGATTGTAACAAGGAAATCTCTTCGATTTAAATTATTTGCAATAGTTAAATACATCTAAGGAGTACATCAAAATGCAACAGAAAATACCTTTTTCCACATATGCAGTCATTGGTACAATGCTTTTCGGACTGTATTTCGGAGCAGGGAATCTTATTTTTCCAATTCAACTTGGACAATTAGCAGGGACCAACTTTTGGTTTGGACTAATTGGATTTTTAGTAACAGCTATCGGTTTACCGTTTCTAGGTATTTTAGCTATTGGTTTATCAGGAAGTAACGGTTTACGTGACTTAGCAAGCCGTGTTCACCCATTATTCGGTGTCATCTTTTCATTAGCCCTCTATTTAACGATCGGTCCTTTTTTTGCGATTCCACGTACAGCAACAGTTCCGTTTGTTGTTGGCTTTGAACCTTATATACAAGCCGAGCATACAACACTTTTACTTGCTTTATTTAGCTTCGTATTTTTTGCCATCGTTTTTTATTTCTCATTAAATCCAGCGAAAATTATGGATTATATCGGAAAGTATTTAACACCAGCATTTTTAATTGTGTTATTTATTTTAATTATTATTAGTATTGTAAAACCGATGGGGCATTTCCAGCAGCCAATCGGTGATTATGTTGATTCAGCATTTATGACAGGCTTTAAAGAAGGCTATAACACAATGGATGCGTTAGCCTCATTAGCTTTTGGTATTGTCGTTATTAACGCGATTAAAAGCGCAGGAATTTCAGATAGAAAAGAAATTGCTAAAGCAACGTGGAAATCTGGTATTTTTGCCATGGCATTAATGACTTTAATATACGGTTTAATAACGTATATGGGGGCATCAAGTATTGATGCTGTGGGTACATTTGATAATGGTGGCTTAATATTTGCCGCAGTGGCAGATCACTATTTTGGTTCATACGGGGCTATTTTATTGGCAGTTATTATTGTCCTTGCTTGTTTAAAAACAAGTATTGGCTTAATCACATCATGTAGTGAGTTTTTCCACGAAGTGTTCCCGAAAATAAGCTATAAATGGTTTGTTTTTTTATTGTGCATAGTGTCATTTACAATTGCCAACTTCGGATTAACAAATATTATTAAGTTTGCCATTCCAGTGCTGATGTTCCTCTATCCAATAGCAATTGTCTTAATTTTACTTGCATTATGCTCATCACTATTTAAAAATAAGCAACCGGTATATGCAGTTGCTATGATTTTTACAATTTTTATTAGTGTGATTGATGGTTATAAAGCGTTAGTGGCCAGCATTCCTACTGCGAAATTAAGTATTTTTGATGCAATTGAAAAAGCTTATTCTAACTTTTTACCTTTTTACGACATGGGCTTAGGATGGATATTACCAGCCTTAATTGGGGCGTTTATAGGATGCCTATTCCCAGCAAAAAAAGCGGGGGAAATTTAAATATAAAATGATTAAAAGCACGCACAATGGATATATGTGCGTGCTTTTTCTTATATTAAAGCTTAGTAAGCTGTCCAGCCACCATCAACAGCAATTACTTGTCCGTTGACAAAACTCGCTTCATCTGAGCCAAGGAATATAGCAAGCTGAGCGATTTCTTCAGGTTGCCCCGCACGTGGGTTAATAGCTAAACCTAGTGCTTGGCGAGCTGCACCTGTTTGACTCACATTTGTCATTGTAGAAGCAATGTTTGTGATAACTGCACCTGGAGCGATACCATTGCAGCGAATATTTTTATCTGCATACATAAATGCTGTGTTTTTTGTGAGACCAACAACAGCGTGCTTAGAAGCAGTGTAGGCAGCCCCCGCACGTGCGCCATATAGACCGCCAGCAGAAATGTTGTTAACAAAGACACCATGTCCTTGAGCAAGGTAAATCTCTGTTGCCATACGCATAGAACGCATAACGGCAGTTGTATTTACCGCAAATACTTTGTCCCATCGTTCATCAGAAACTTCACCAACTGGCTCCATTCCATCCATAATACCAGCATTATTCACTAAAATATCTAATTTGCCATAAGCAATTTTTGTTTCATCAAATAAGCGCTGTAAATCTTCAGTAGATGCAACATTTGTTTGAATGGCGATTGCTGAGCCACCAGCAGCTTGGATACCTTCAACAACAGCTTGTGCACCTTCTAAATTTAAGTCAGAAACTACTACCTTTGCGCCTTCTTTTGCATAACCTTCTGCAATTGCTTTACCCATACCAGACGCTGCACCCGTTACGATGGCTACTTTATCTTCTAATCTCATCTCAAAAACCTCCTATAATTTATGTTCTCTCACCACAGTTTGTTCCAGTGATATTATGTTAGATATTGAACATGTGTTCATTAAAATAATATAATGATTTTGTAAGCGATTTCAATGCGCAAAATACTAAGAACTGTTCAGTAATCAACACATATAAAAAAATCTGTTTAGTAAGGGGATAAAAAATTTGGGTACTAACGATTTAAGGGTTGTTAAAACGAAGCAAGCGCTACATAATGCTTTATTAACTCTATTGAGTGAAAAGCCTTTAGAAAACATTACAATCGCAGAAATTTGTCGGGTGGCAAAGGTGAATAGGGGTACCTTCTACTTGCACTATGAGCAAAAGGAAGGACTTTTTGAGGAATATTTTCAGGAAATTATGGAGGATTTAAATAATTCCTATGAGGAACCGTACCGTGCAGTAACAACGTTAGATAAAAACCAAATAGATCCGAATACTATAAGAATTTTTCATCATATAGAACGCTTTAAATTGTTCTATCGCATTGTTTTTTCCAAAAATGTGCCGCTGACATACTATTACATGTTATTTGATGGAATTTTCGCTCTGCTAAAAAGAGATATCACAATCCATAATAAAGTACATGATGAGATATCCATTGAGTATTATAGTGCGTATCAAGCAAATGCAATCATTGGCCTAATCATTCAATGGTATCGCCAAGATTTTGAGGACAGCGTAAGTACCTTAAATAAACAACTTGTGGCTATTTTGCGAAATGGTGATTAGTATTGAAGGAAATTCCTTTGATATAAGAATGAAGAGACGGATAGAAATGTGGATCTTAACCTCTGATAGATATAAACAGAATGGTCAGGGGGTCGAACAAAATAGTAAATGAAGTGACGAGATTTGACTAGATTGTACATTTATTTTTATTCCGATATTTTGCTAAAGTTTTTTTATCAAATAGAGTGACTTATTAGTTGATACATGCTAAGAGAAATGGTTGATTGGAATGGAGACTGGGCGACTCCTAGGGGATTAGCGTCACAGATGAGACCCTGGAGCGAGCAACGCGAGTGAAGCGGCTCATCGGACGCCCCCAGGAAAGCGCCCAGTCGGAATGGAAATCAACCCCTCGTTTGGCCAAGAAAGCATACTAATAGGACAATTTAATATCATTGACATAATAGTTGTTGAACAATATGAACGATGTACTAACTCGTCATTAGTACATCGCTTTTTTGATAATATTATTGAACAGTAGCTGGGGAAATGTGCTCACTTTCACTTTTTACTTTTGTTTTTCTTAAAGCAACGACCATAGCAGAAATGCCTACTGTTACAGCTATGATAACTCCTAACGAGCTACAATTACTCATTAAATTATCAGTGCTTCCACCAAAAATAATAGTGAAATATCCGTCTGCTCCATAAGTAGCTGGAAGAAGTGCAGCTAGTTTATTGTAAAAATCTGATAGCATTGCTTGTGGAACGAGAGCACCTGAAGAAACAAGCTGTATAGAAAGAGCACAAATGTTAAAAATCATGCCTAAGTTACCAAAAATTATGATAAAGGCTTGAGCCAAGCTAAGGAAAGCCCAAAACATTAATGCTTGAAAAAGATATACTGTTAAAAAGTTTACTTGACTTGAAATATTAAATAGGTGCATTAAGCCAATAGTTAATAGCGGGAGGGCGAAGGCTACACCAATATTAATGAGCTGTCTTGCTAGGAACAATTGCCATTTCGAAACTTTATCTTGCACAATTTGTGCTGCCTGCTGATGCTGCATTATCATCACCATTGCACCAACAAACGACGAAATAATAACCATTAAAGGCACAAAATTCGCAGCAAACTCTTCAACATTATTCGTTTTAATAATAGTAGAACCTATTGTATGATCCTTTACACTCATAATCGTGGTAGCAACGGAATCGTTAATTTGTTGTGCTGTAATTTGTTCCATTGGAAGCTGTGAGAACTTTTGAGAAAATGCTTCAATGGTTTTACCCTGCTGTATAGGATAAATTTTGTGGTTAATTTCCTCTGTAACTTGTTTGGCTACTCCGTCCATCATGTTTTTTGCGATACTTGCATTTGCTTGATTAATAGAGTATATAATTTCAGCTTCTTTACCTGCTTGTAATTGACTCGTGAAATCGCTTGGGATATGAATAATCATATGGACATCACGTTGATTTAATGCTTGCTCAGCTTTGTTTAGAGAGGTGTAATTTTCTATTGTAAAAGGCAGTTTTCCTTTAATTTCATTTACTACTTGTTGCCCCATCTCAGTATCTTCGCTAATTAGTCCAATCTTTAAATTCCCTGTTCTGTCATTTACACCATCATAGGCAGTCATCCATATGGAAAAGAAAATTACCTGGAATGCAATTGTAATGACAATGCCAATATAAGTTTCTCGAATTTTAAATAAAGCTTGTAAACCTTTCATCATTTACCTCCTAAATATAAGTAAGTACTTACTTGCATTGAAAGGAAAAATTTTTTCTAGGGAGCTAATCCCCTAGAAAAAATTGAAACGCTCGTTTTTAACAATTCTTCAGTGGGCATATTAGAAACAATTGTTCCTAAGCGTGCCCGTGACATGAAATGACCAAAATTTACAGCGATAAAAGATAACGCTGCTGCTTCAAAATCAATCTCTCTAATTTTTCCTCTTTCATACATTTCCTGAAAATAATGAATTAGCTCATTTTTAATATGAAGAGGGATATTAGCAATCTCTTCATTAATTTCAGGGAACTGCATAGCTTCCTTAAAGCCAATCATTACAAAGTCTTTAATTGACATTAAAAAGTTAAAATGTTTTTGAGAGAAATTTAGTAAATCCGTTTCCAAATCCCATGTTACATTTTTATTGATCTCTTGCTGTAAAATAGGAAAATAGGAAAATTGCTCAATAATGGCCTTCAAAATTCCACGCTTGTTTCCAAAATGGCGAAAAATTGTTACTTCATTAACCCCAGCTAATTCAGCAATTGCTTTAGTTGTTGCCGCAGTGTAGCCCTTCTCACTAACGAGTTGTAAAGCTGCATCTATGATTCGTTCTGCGGTACCTTTTGTTGACAATAGAATTCTTCCTTTCATGCAAGTAATTACTTACATGCTAGCATAGTGCAATTTCTAATGCAATAAAAATATTAACAGACACTGGAAATTAAATAGTGATTTTGCAAAAAGATAAAGTTATTTAATTATAATACCTAAAATAAGTATTACCCCGCTCTAAATTTAGGACGGGGTTAAATTATAGTTGAGTAAATTTCGCTATAAATGAAAAACTAAGGATAATTCAAAAAATAGAATCCGCTGCAAGTATGAAAAGTATTAATAACTTTTTATGGGAAAAATAGCATTGACAATTATATCGTCCGCTGATATATTTTGAGTATATCGTCAGACGATATATTGTTGGACGATATAAAAAGGGGGATTTGTATGACTCAAGAGCATCCGCCATTAACAGAAGGCGTTTATTATATTTTGTTAGCTTTATTTGATGCAAGGCATGGTTACGGCATCATGCAACTAGTAGAGGAAATGAGTAATGGTCGTGTTCAGCTTGGAGCGGGGACGATTTATGGAGCAATTAAAACATTACTCGAGCGAGGATGGATTGAGGCGCTAGATGGTGATGGGCGTAAAAAGGAATACATCATTACTGAAAATGGAAAAAAAGTTATTAAATATGAAATTTTGAGATTAAGGGAACTTTTTGATAATGGCATCCGTATAACAAAGGAGGATGGAACGAATGGATAAATATCGATTAGTCGTTAACCCATATGATATTGAGAAATGGGTCAATGATATGGCAAGTCAAGGTTGGCTTTTAAAAAAGTTCACTTGGATACGTTTTACGTTCGAACGCGGGGAGCCAGGTAGCTATATTTTTCGGCATGATGAATTGGAGCGATTTGGTGCCTCATATGAAGACGAATACTTAGATTTTCTAAAGTCCTCGGGAATTGAACAGGTAGATCGTTCGGGCAATTTCGTATTCTTTAGAAAGCCAGCAAATGATGGACCTTTTGAACTTTATTCTGATAAGAAAAATAAAATTAGTAAGCTGTCTCAAAAAATTTCCCTGCTACTATCACTCATCCTTCTTAATTTGATTATAGGTGTAATTGGCTTGAGTGGGATTTTTTCAGCACAGGCAATAGACTGGATTAAATTATCAATGAATATCACTAATATTCTTGTGGTCGTGTTATTTTCTATACCATTATTAAAACTTGTGCGTGTGCGTCATAAATTGAAGAAGGATTTGGATCTGTTTACAGATTAGTATAGGAGATAGTTGAAAAATCTGGTTGCTTATTTGCCAAGTTCAATAAAAAACAGCTTCATAAGTATGGGATGAACATTTGTTCAAAATTATTTTCCGGGAAATCAGAAAAATTAAAAAATTGAACAAAGAAAATGCTGCGTTTCTATGACTACTATTAAGGCGTATATTTAACCAGGAGTTCGCATCAGTTTTATAAGATTAAGAGATTGGAGGTGGGGCATTATGAAAAAAAGAGTGTATCGTTTTTTCCTTGATTATGAAAAGGAAGAAGCATGGGTTAATGATATGGCTGAACAAGGTTGGCATCTAAAGCGTACAATGGTGGGATACTTTATTTTTGAAAAAGGGGAACCAGGTCAATACATTTATCGCAATGAACTAATCAAAGGTAAAAGCCAGGACTACTTTGATTTTTTAGAGTCGATGAATATTGAGTTTGTTTCAAAATTTGGTGTATGGGCTTATTACCGAAAAAAGAAATCAGAAGGTCCATTTGAATTATTTTCAGATAGTTCTTCGAAAATAAAATATTTAAAATCAATAAGCCGTCTTTTTATAGCCGTAACATTTCTAAATCTATTAATTGGATTTATCAATCTTTATATTGGACTTGGTGAATCAACAGAAAGATTTTTAAACACGGGAGTATCGTTCTTAAATTTTGTAGTCGTAATGATTATGTGTATGCAAATTTTGAAGGTTGAAAGACGTAAAAAAGGACTACAACGAGAATTACATATATTTGAAGCGTAGGAGGAAAAAAGATGACATTACAATTAGAGCATGTCACGAAGAAATACAAAGATTTCACAGCGGTCGACAACTTAAATTTCACCATTGAAAAAGGGGAGATTTTTGGGCTGATTGGACAAAACGGTGCCGGTAAAACAACAACGTTTCGTATGATTTTAGATTTACAGGAAACGACAGCCGGTACGATTACATGGGATGGCAAGTCAGTTAATGCTATCAACCGCGATGTACTTGGTTATTTACCAGAGGAACGAGGCATTTTTCCAACGATGAAGGTAGAGGATCAGCTTTACTTTTTTGGCGAGCTACGAGGTATGAAGAAGTCGCAGTTAAAGAAGGATATTGACTTTTGGATTAGCCGATTTGAACTCGAAGATAGACGGAAAGATAAGGCTGAAACTTTATCAAAAGGGAATCAGCAAAAAGTACAACTGATTGCTAGCTTTATTCATAAACCCCAGTTTTTAATTCTAGACGAACCATTTAGTGGACTTGATCCCGTGAATAAAGATTTACTAAAGGATGCCATATTGCTTTTAAAAGAACAGGGCACAACGATTTTATTCTCTAGTCACCAAATGGATAATGTAGAGGAGCTATGCGACCATCTTTGTCTATTGAAACGTGGAGTATCTCTATTTTCAGGTAGTCTGCTAGATTTAAAGAAACAATATGGAAAAACAAGATTGGCAGTACGTACAGAGTGGTCGACAACTCAATTGTTGGCTCTTGAAGGTGTCAAGGATGTTCGAGAGGAGAAAGAGCAAACAGTGCTCATTCTGGAGGATGAGAGCTTTGCACAAAGCATTTTCGAACAGCTTTCAAATGGTAAATATATTGAAAAATTTAGTTTAGATTACTTATCGTTAGATGAGATCTTTAAAGATAAGGTAGGTGGCAACATTGTCGAAGTTTAATTTATTAGTGAAACAGCTTTACAAATCAAAATTAAAATCAAGATCCTTTGTTGTAATGACATGTATATATATACTGGGGATGTCTGTTGCAGTTTTCTGGTCGGATATTAAAGATCTTTTTACGGGTGATGATCATACCCAACAAATTGCAATCGTCAATGAAACAACAGCCGACTTAAGCGGTCTCTTTGTTTCAAATGGCGATATGAAATTTATACAAAATGAGTCGAATATATCGACGTTAGAAAAAAAGGTCAAGGACGAAAAGCTAGATGCAATCATTAAAATAACAGATCAAAATGGTCAACTACATGCCGAAATTGCCACTTTCACGCCGTTGAAATTAAATGATCAAGCTGCGTTGAATTCGATACTGCAACTTGCTGGCCAAAATTATACCGTACAACAGCTATCACTAACACCAGACCAAGCAGCGCAAATTATTGGTGCAAAAGCGATTATCTCGAATAAAAACTTAAATGAAAAATCTGCTGACGGTAAAAGCGAAGAAGAAAAACAATCAGGATTATGGGTATCTTATGCAGTTGGTATTTTAATCTATTTCTTTATTTCTACATTCCTATCTATGATTACAACGGAAATTGCATCTGAAAAAGGTTCACGTGCAATGGAAATGCTACTAGTAAGTGTAAAGCCAGCAACCCATTTTAAGGCAAAAATTGCTGGTGTACTCTTACTCGCATTAACACAGATGGGTATGATTGCAGTAGTTTTCCTAATATATGCGAAATTTGCGAAGAATGGCTTTATTTGGGATATGGCAGCAAGCATTGTTAAAGAATTATCGATAGGTTACGTGATATATGCGATTCTATTCCTGCTATTAACAATTATTCTTTATTTAATTGTTGGTGCATTATTCGGTTCTTTAGTGTCTAAAGTTGAAGAAGCGGGTCAAGTATTAATGCCAGCCATGATGATTACATTAATAGGTTTCTATGTTATGATCTCAGGGATTAGCAACCCAGACACAATTTTCATTAAGGTCTTCTCTTATATTCCATTTACTTCAGGAATGATCATGCCGATGCGTATCGGGGCTACTGATATAGGAGTAATGGTACCACTTATATCGCTAGGTATTTTAATAGCGACAATTATTGTTGCTTATTTATTCAGTATTTCATTCTATAAACGCAGTGTTCTAACTTATAGTTCAGGTGGCGTTATTAAGAAAATTAAAACTGTGCTAAAAGTGACGACATGATGATGAAAGCAGCTACATTCAATGCAATTTTAAAGAAATAACATATATTTGAACTATACACCGAATAGTGGACACTTTAAGAAAAGTGCCCTATTCGGTTTTTTAATAATATAATTGAATGCTATAAAAGAAGGTTGGTTAAATGAGTGGAAATAATTTCACTTAAGATTCTTCTTATTCCACTATGGTCAATATTTGAACAATTTTTTGAAATGTAGTATGTAATTTTTGGTATAATTACATATAACTATATATATTAAGGAGTGACAATATGAAAAAACTACTTATAGTAACAAGTTATTTAGTCTTTTTTATATTAGGAGGATTAACCTTTACTTACCTCTCAACAACGGAAGCAGCAAGCAATATGAAAAAGATTAGCGTTTTTCAAGATACAATCAATTACTATGTAGATAAGGTTGGGAAAAAACCACAAGAGGGTCAATCTGGCTTTATTTATGAAGGTACTACTTATGTTCCATTGCGTTTTATTGCTGAATCTTTAGGGAAGAAAGTGACATGGGATGGAAAATCAAAATCCGTTTATATTGGCGATGTTCCGAAATTCATCTCTTTAAAAGATGTAAAACCTATTGGGAGTGATGAAGATCACTTCTTCCATTACCCAAGCTCGATTGTTATTAGTACCGGAGAAAAGTTTGAACAATCCTATCAACTTGGTGGATATCATGGTGGAGGGGCTGTGCAAGATCATACAGTTGAATACTTAACTAATGGAAATTACAAAGGATTCGAAACATATTTAGCACCAGTTAAAAAGTTAGCGGCGGGCTCTTTCGGCATAGGTTCTATGAAAATTTACGCAGATAATAAATTGATTTATAATAGTGGATCGATAAAAGACAAGGTAAAGGTTAATGTTAATTTAGAAGGTGCTTCAAAAGTGAAGTTTGAAATTGAAGGCAGTGGTTTAGGTATATTAGATCCTAAATTTATTCAATAAATTAACAAAGTAAAATAGAAGAATCTGAAACCTAAAAGAAGTTTTTAAAAGGGAGTTCCTTAATACGATTGAACTTTTTTTCAAAAACAGATTCTTCTTTTCTCGCAAATAAAGTTTTATCAGTTCATTTTAATCGAATTTTGCAAAACGACAAGGATTACAAAAGGAGCATTTCCTTTTTGTACAGTATTTAATCCTTTCTAGGCACCATTTTCAGTTAAAATCAAGGTGTCACCATAGGCAGTTAAGATATAATCTCCGATATATTCTGGTAGATTAGAAGTAGGGATTTCTATTCTTAAAGGTTGATGACTTCGAGTTGTAATTTTTGATACAAGCTATAACTACGATAGTCAGCATGAGGCCGGGAAAGCGAGTAACCCGTAGCGGAAATCAGTGTCTTTTAATGAATTTTGGTAATAATATATACATTTGATATGGAGTACTGTTATTTTTTAGTCTTTACTAAAATGAAACTTTTTCAGTTTGGAATCGTATGTAATAAAAGAGATAAATCGCAGGGGGTAAAACTTTATGTCAGAATTCGACAACGACCTATTAAAATCAAAGGATCCATTCGCATCAGAAAATCCATTATTACAGCCCAATCCATTATTACAGGTTGAGCAAGAGCAAAAAAAACCAGTACTTGTTTCTGAACAAGAGCTATCACAAATTGCTCAAAATCAACTTGCATTAAAGCAAGATCCAGAGGTCCATGCGTTAGCACAAAAAATTGATGTGAAAGATCAAATTGCCATGCTGGAGCTTGGAAAAGAAACAGCAAATGGTATTTCTACTTTTTCAGATAAAATGCTAGCAACGATGAAAACAAGTAAGCTTGAGGAATCAAGTGTATTATTAAATAATTTAAATAGAATTATGGATAAATTTGATCCTCAAGATTTCGAGGAGGATAAAAAAGGTGGCTTCCTTACTAAGCTATTCAGTAAAGGAAAGGAACAATTAGAAAAGTTTCTATCCAAATATGACAGCATGAACAAGGAAGTGGATGTCATTTTCCATGAGGTTCAAAAATACGAAGGTGAAATGAAACGTAATACTATTGATCTTGAAGATTTATATGATCAAAACTTAAATTACTTCCAAACTTTAAGTAAATTTATTGCGGCAATTGAAGTGAAAACAGATGAAGTACGTTCATCATTACCAGCACTTGAACAAAAAGCACAAACTGGTGATCAAATAGCGGCAATGGAATATGAGACAATGCTACGTGCCGTTGATTTACTAGAACAGCGTCGTTATGATCTAGAAATGGCGCAGCAAGTTTCATTCCAATCTGCACCACAAATTCGTTTAATGCAGCAAGGTAACAACCATTTAATTGGTAAAATTAACTCTGCGTTTGTAACGACAATTCCTATATTTAAGCAAGGGCTTATTCATGCAGTGACGTTAAAGCGCCAAAAGCTTATTTCAGATTCAATGACTGAATTAGACCGTCGTACGAATGAAATGCTTGTACGTAATGCAGAAAATATTAGTAAAAATAGTGTTAATATTGCTCGTGCGGCTGGTAGCCCAAGCATTAAAATTGAAACAATTGAGACGACATGGCAAACAATTATGTCTGGTATTCAAGAAACGAAGCAAATTCAAGCAGAAACAGCTAAAAATCGTGAGGAAGGCCGTAAACGTATTGAACGTCTACAGCTTGAATACGAAAAACTGAAAAAAATGTAAAAGTAAAGCTTCTTGCATCTCTTTTCGCAAGAAGCTTTTTTATATTGACAAAATGAAAATTAATACGATAATAAGACCAATGAAAATTATTTTTCAAATGTGAAGGAAGCGGAAATATGTTAAATAAGGCTATGCCATTACACGAACAAATACGTGATGGAGTGAAGGAAAGTCGATGAACAAAATAAATCCAACATTATTATCGTGTGAAACGTTAAAAGATGGAACACTTGCTATTGATATGACAGAAACACTTATGCTGTTATCGCAAAGTCGCTATCAAGAATTGACACAAATAGAAAAGCTATATAATGCTTTACCTAAAGATTTAGATGAAAAGCATCATGTTTTGAAGCAGGATCAAAAAAATTTAAAGAAACAAAATGTACAACTTGTAGATGATATGAAAAAAATGCAAAAGCAAAATGCGGTCTTGCAAAAAAAGTTAATGGAATATAATTGTGTCGTAGAGGAGCTAAAGGAGATTCGTCGACAAAATACAGAGCTATTAATTGAACTAAGTAAACATACTGTCTTGTCAAAAGATTCACTGTCCGGTCCGTTAAAATCTATGATTCGTGATATGAGAGAGCAGGGTGTTGGAATTAAAGAAATTCACATTCGCATTAAACGTCAAATAAATTCTGATATCAGCTATAGTATGGTGCGTAAATATATTTCTGAGCTTGAATCGGAAAATAAAGAGTAATGACAAGTTTTCATTTACAGTTTCCAATCAAAGTCCTATAATAAGTCTATTCTTTGAATGGTAATATGCGCAAAGTCGTATAGATTCAAAACAGAGTAGGAGAGTTAGAGGCAATGTCAAATGAGAAAAAAGGGGTTTTGGCAGCATTTTTTGCCTATGCTTTTTGGGGTGCATTTCCGCTTTATTGGAAACTACTTGAACATGTACCGAGTATGGAAATTTTATTATCGCGCGTCATTTGGTCCTTTGTCTTTACAGTACTAGCAGTTATAGTATTTGGAATGCGCAAGGATCTTCTCGCAGACTTAAAATATTTGTGGTCACACCAAAAGCATTTTTGGCAGCTTGCTGGAGCTTCATTTGTTATTTCGATGAACTGGTATTTATATATTTGGGCAGTTAACCATAACCACTTAATTGAAACGAGCTTAGGCTATTATATTAATCCTTTACTGTCAGTTATTTTAGGGGTTATTTTCTTTAAGGAATCACTTAATCGTGCGCAATGGGTGGCTACCGGAATTGCCTTTATTGCTGTTATTATTTTAACGATAAATTATGGATCAGTCCCATGGGTAGCACTTCTTATTGCTATATCCTTCGCTATTTATGGTGTTCTGAAAAAGAAAATTAAGCTTGATGCGACAAGAGGTCTAGCCATAGAAACGTTATTTATTTTACCGTTTGCAGTAGGCTATTATATTTACCTCTTTACAACGAATCATGCCTCATTTTTACATGTTGATGTGAAAACAGACATCCTCATGATTGTAAGTGGTATCGTGACAGCAGTACCGTTAATTTTATTTGCGAAAGGTGCACAAAATATTCCACTCTATTTATTAGGCTTTATTCAATACGTATCGCCAACGATTACGTTAGTTATAGGGATCGTACTTTATAAGGAACCGTTTAGTCAAATAGAGCTTTTGGCATTTAGCATTATTTGGGCAGCATTACTACTGTTTTCAGGCTCGAAAATCATTGAAGTGAGAAGAGCCCATCATAAATCAGCATAAGTGAATATACTAATATTAGTAGTACGAACCATGCCTTTGGTTTGTACTACTTTTTTGTGTTTTTTGAAAAATCTCTGCGAAGCAAAGGGGCAGTCCGCTTTGGGACCGTTTTTCTTTTGTAAATGCTGTTTTCTTAAAAATTGTTACTCTTCAACTAACGACGCAAGTTAGTTTAAGAGTGTTGTTTAACTTGAATTCAACAATTGGGCCATTTTGTAGAATAGTGTATAGAGGGATGAACGAAACCACTTGACTGATATGAAGCTGCTAACATGTAGCATGCATGCCCCGGACAGATAAGGCAAATTGATATGAATATCGAATAAAATACTTCCCAAAAACTGCCGAAAGATCTCACCAAAACCCATATGATTGTGATTTTTATTCCCAATATATCAAAAACCTAACGAAAAGTTACTTTTTTTATATTTTTAATATAGTTTATACAATGTTAACATTATCAACAAAAGAGGCTAGGATGCTATAAAGATAGGTCGGGGCATGTTAATTTCCTTGGTAATTTCAAACCGGTCAAGCAAGGTAGACTACCCTTAGTGCAGCATCAACATAAAGACGACATCAAAGAATACCAACATAAATACACGCGCAGTAACAATCGAGGGGGAAAAGTAATTGACAGATAAAACATATTGGCTAAAGAATGTTCAATTGGAGACCGGCTATCATTATCAAGATGGTACAGTTACAGGAACTGAAACGGAAAGCTTTCACGTTCAAGTTACGGCAGGAAAAATAACAGATATTGTTTCGGTGGACAAACCTTTAGAAACAAATTCCCCTGTGAAGGACGCAAAAAACTATTTGATGTTGCCCTCCTTTAGAGATATGCATGTACATCTTGACAAAACCTACTATGGCGGACCATGGAAAGCACCCTCCATTCCAACGAAGGGAATTATCACTCGTCTGGAAGAGGAAGAACTATTGCTTCCAAAATTACTTCCTGTTGCCACAGAACGTGCTGAGAAGTTACTTAATTTGCTAACTAGTAATGGCTCAACTCATATTCGTGCACATTGTAATGTCGACCCAGTCATTGGCTTAAAAAATCTTGAAGCAACTATACGTGCTGTGGAAGCTTATAAAGAAAAAGCTACAGTTGAAATCGTTGCTTTCCCACAACATGGATTATTGCGTAGTGACTCTGTTCAACTTGTTAGAGAAGCCCTGCGCAATGGGGCTTCACTTGTAGGTGGTGTCGACCCAGCAACCATTGACGGAGATCTTGAAAAATCGTTGCAAACTGTAATGGAGCTTGCTGTTGAAGCAAATGCAGATATTGATCTTCATTTACATGATGGTGGTCATCTAGGTATTTTTACCTTTAAACGGCTTGCAGCTCTAACACATGAAGCTGGATGGCAAGGTAGAGTCACAATTAGTCATGCATTGGCATTTGCCGATATTTCACGTGCAGAAGTAAACGAAGTAGCTGAACTACTAGCCAAACAAGGAATTTCAATTGCATCTTCCGTTCCTATTGGTCATACAATACCAATCCCACTACTTCAAGAGAAAGGTGTCAATGTGTCTCTTGGCGTTGACAGCGTTATGGATCACTGGTCACCCTTTGGAAAAGGAGACAGCTTGGAAAAGGCAGGAACATTGGCAGAACGCTTCGGTTTAAGCGATGAACGTTCACTAGGACAAACTCTTCGGTATATTACCGGTGGCATTACCCCGTTAAATAAAGAAGGAGAACTTGTTTGGCCAAAAGTCGGTGACAATGCTAATTTTGTATTAGTTGATGCAAGTTGTTCAGCTGAAGCAGTTGCAAGGAGAGCAACCAGAAAGGCTGTAGTGTTTAAAGGAAATTTTGTTACAGACAATCTTTCATGATTCACATAAGAAAGGGTTGATAATATGGAAAATACATTTTGGCTAACAAACGCCCTACTAGAGAGTAAATACCAAGTAGAAAGCGATGTGGTAACCGGCACAAAGACCGATTGTTGCCACCTGTTAATTCAGGATGGGAAAATCGCAAAAATTATCTCTGCTAGTGAGACAATTTCAGACGATTTCATACAAAAGGATGTAAAACAGTTGTTACTTCTACCATCCTTTACTGAAAAACATTGTCATTTGGATAAAACATTGCTTGGTGATGAATGGCGTGCAGTAACACCAGTTAATCATATTTATGAACGACTTGAAATCGAGAAAAAAATACTCTCTTCGCTTAAAACAACCACGCAAGAACGGGCAGAAAAATTACTAGATATATACTTGAACGCTGGGGTAACACACGTTCGCACCCATGTGGACATATATCCAGAGGTTGGATTAAAAAATTTAGAAGAGGTCCAAAAAGCATTACAAACATTTGAAGGTAAATTATCATATGAAATTGTTGCCTTTCCACAACACGGTTTGCTACGTACAGAAGCACATGATTTAGTAAGGGAAAGTCTACGTCAGGGAGCAACGTTGGTAGGAGGAGTCGATCCAGCTACAGTTGATGGTAATATCGAAAAATCGTTACAAGATATGGTTGACCTTGCTGTTGAAGGGGGTGCGGGAATCGACCTACATTTACATGATCCGGATTACCTCGGTGTCTATACCATGAAAAGATTGGCAGTTTTAACGAAAGAAGCGGGTTTGCAAGGTAAAGTAGCAATCAGCCATGCATTTGGACTCGGGGAAATCTCAAAGGCACATGCAGAAGAAATGGCTGAAATTTTGGCTGATGCAGGCATTTCTATCATTACTAGTGTACCAATTGGAAGGAAATTCCCGCCTGTAGGCTTATTGCACAAGAAAGGAGTCCATGTTTCTGTTGGATGCGATAATATTTTCGATGTCTGGTCCCCATTTGGAAACGGAGACATTTTGGAACGTGCTAGTCGTTTGGCAGAAATTTCAGGATGGGCTGATGAACGTTCATTGTCACAAACTCTTGGATTTATAACTGACGGGAAAACTACTTTGAACAATGAAGGCAATCAGATTTGGCCAAGAGTCGGAGACGAAGCAAACTTTGTCTTTGTTGAAGCGTCTTGCTCTGCAGAGGCTATTGCTAGAAGATCCAATAGAACCGCTACGATGTTTAAAGGTAGTGTAGTAGCGGGAGAAATATAGGAAAGAAAATCTTTGAGACTTCTTCCGGAGGTCCTGCTAAATGTGCAGTTTTTTTGTGGTCCCCCTTTTAGGTGCTTTTGCAATGTTTATGGCATGCAAATGGGATAGTATTTAATGATATAGTTGAATAAATAAGTCCCAATTTCTCAATTATGACAATGAGAGATTGGGATTTTGAATGTTGGAATATCATTGACCCTGTAAATCCGTGTTTTGTTGGTGATACCTCGTTAACAGTTTAGTAAAGTTTTGAGCGGTTTTTGATAGATGATGATCCTTTAGCCATATTAAGCCCGTGGATGCAGAAAGCTCTGTATCTGTAATTTTGAAAGCTTGGATATTGTAGTTTTTGTATTGTTTAATGAAGGTTTCCGGAACAATAGCTTCCCCAAAGTTACAAGCAACTAAATCTAATAATAGGGAGATATCAGAGCACTCGGCAATAATGTTCGGATGTAGTTGAGCTTTCGAAAATGCTTCCAAAATCATATAATGCACTCCTAATCCTTCTGTACTCGGTAATATCAGCGGGTAGTTTTGAATGTCAGCAAGCATAATCTGATGATTAAAAGGCTGCTTTTTATTTGAAGTAATAAAGTAAAAAGGCTCTGTATAAAGATGGATAGCTGAAAAATCATCTAACTCGAGCGGTAATCGAATAATCGCCAGCTCTACAATCCTGTCTCTCACTAATTGACAAAGATGAGATGACTCATTTTGTTGAATAGTATATGTAACCTTAGGAAATTTTTTTTGAAATTGGTGAAGTAAGTCTTGTAATCCGTTTACCGAAAAAGTATTGATACCTATCGTTAGTCTTCCACTTTCCCCGTTTCCGACTTCCTTTACCTCCATTCTGGCTTCTTCCATTAACTGAGTCATTTGTAGAGCGTACTTATATAAGGCCCTTCCGGCTTCCGTAATTTCTAAAAATTTCCCAGTTCTTTCTATTAATTTCGTTCCTAATTCATTTTCCATTGTTTTCAGTTGCTGGCTTAGCGGAGGCTGGGAGATATGAAGCCTTTCAGCAGCAGCAGAAATTTTTCTTTCCTCTACAATTGCTATGAAATATCGCAGCTGTCGAATATCCATATATGAAAAAACCACCTTCTCATATGAAAAACTTAAGTAATGTTAATTTTTTTAATATTTTTTATATACTATATTTTAAAATATCATAATTTTAGATAAAAATAAATTTTCAACAACAGCTTTAAACTGCGTATTAAGCAAAGGTCTCATTGTTGACCGATCATAGTAATACTTATATTAATATCTTGTAAAGGGAAAAGTATTGTTTGCAATATATATCCAATTACTGTTAAACAAAGTGATGAAAAATTCTAAAAAGGGTTACCTTATTAAAAATAAACCGCATAATATCACTTCAATTTTTCCACTTGTCCCTAAGGTTTAAAATCGTTTCAAACATAAGCACCTTTACTTTTTTACCAGCATATAGTAAGATAATGACAAATTAGATAACAATGATAATTATTGAGAGGTGCTTTTGATGAGTGCGGTAGGTTCTAAATAGGAACAATTTAATGAAATAAATTTAATGACGACAGGGGATTTGTGTCATAAATTGACCCCTTATTTAGTTGTGGATTTATTTCAATACCTATGAAGATACCTACAATACTTTATAAAGCGTGTAATGCTCTGACTAAACTTCATGTTGATGAGGTCTTTTTTACGGTGCTTTTTACACATGCCTTGTAATGTAAAAGCTGTGGGTTCTCCCACAGCTTTTTTGTCTTTTAGAGGGTGTCCATATACCCTCTGAAATAGAGGAACTCAGTCTAAGAACGCCATGTCCTGTGGCAATTTATCTGTGCGAAAGCAATAGGTTTTCTTTCTGTGCGAAAGCGAAGCGACAGCAACAACAAACGACTGAGTGACCAACATCATGCTGCTGCCGCTGCGTTAACACTACGCTTTCGCGCAAAAAACATCTGTTGGCCCAAAGCCTCCGGCGTATGTCACAGAATCGGAGAGGAGTTCTTTGTGCATGCACAAAGCCGATTCCGGACGCAATTATGCCGAGGTATAATTGATTTGAATAAAAAATCATTGCTATCTAATGAGTAGGTATCTTCATGAATGATAATGGAAAAATCAACGTGAGGAGAATTTAAAATGAATCATACTACTTTTGAGAAGTTACAATACAATGAATTGAAGGAAATCGTTAAATCATACTGTGTCAGTGGATTAGGTAAACAGTTATTAGATAAATTAATGCCGAGCCCAAATTTGGCAGTTGTTAAAAATCGTTTGAATGAAACGACTGAGGCACGAGCAATTTTAGATGCTGAAGGTCATGTTCCATTTTTAGGGGTATCGAATATTGACAATACCATTAAAAAACTTGAAAAGGGGATTATTTTAGACCCTAGTGAATTAGTTAGCATTTCAGACTTTTTAAGAGGCTGTAGAAAAATTAAAAAGTTTATGCTGGAAAAGGAGTTTTTTGCGCCAGTTCTTGCATCCTATGCTAATTCGATGTCTGAATTTAAAAGTGTTGAAGAGGAAATTAACTTTGCGATTAAAGCCAATCGTGTTGATTCAGCTGCTAGTAGAGAGTTAAAGCGAATCCGTAATCATATCGAAACAACTGAGGAAAAAATTAAAGACCGCTTAACAAAATTTTTAAATAATAGTGCCAATAAAACTTATATCCAGGAATTTTTTATTAGTAAAAAGGATGATCGATACACGATTCCAATTAAAGCTTCCTATAAAAATCATGTGCAAGGGACAATAGTAGAGGTTTCATCTAAAGGTGCAACGGTCTTTATGGAGCCAAGTACAGTGGCTAAACTAAATGTGGAAATAGCCACTTTGAAGGCAGAGGAAGCGGTGGAGGAATATCAGATTTTGGCGACTTTATCTGGGCTTCTGATGGAAAATATTCGTGAAATCAATATTAACATGGAGTTAATTAGCCAATATGATATGGTGTTTGCCAAAGCCAAGTTTAGCAAGAATATTGGAGGAGTAGAACCAAGCTTAAATGATTATGGCTATATTAAGCTCGTTAATTGTAAGCATCCACTGTTAACAGGTAAGGCGGTACCACTCCATTTTGAAATTGGTAAAGACTATCGCAGTTTAATCATTACAGGACCGAATGCTGGTGGTAAAACCGTTGTCCTTAAAACTATTGGCTTGTTAACATTGGCTACAATGTCAGGTTTCCATATTGTTGCCGATAAAGGTACTGAAATAGCCATATTTGATCATATTTTTGTAGACATTGGTGATAATCAAAGTATTGAAAATGCACTTAGTACGTTTTCATCCCATATGAAAAATCTTTCAGATATTATGAGAGCATCCAATAATAATACACTTTTGCTATTTGATGAAATAGGAAGCGGTACGGAACCAAATGAAGGAGCTGCACTGGCGATTGCTATTTTAGAGGAGTTCTATCAAATGGGCTGTATGACAGTGGCAACTACTCACTATGGTGAAATTAAGCGTTTTTCCGAAATGCATAGTGATTTTATGAATGCGGCTATGCGTTTTAATAGTGAAACATTAGAACCTTTATATAAATTAGTTATCGGAACATCTGGAGACAGTAATGCGCTATGGATTTCTAAGAAAATGAATATACGTGAAACCGTATTACAAAGAGCGAAGGGTTATATTGATAATAAGGAATATCATCTAGAACGAGTAAATGACAGTAAAATCAGGAAGCCTAAAATTGAGCAAGAGAGAACAAAAGCAAAGTATGAATTTAAAAAGGGAGACCGTGTGAAACTGTTAGATCATGATGACGTTGGAATCGTTTATCTAGAAATGGATAATTTCTATAATGTTGTCGTGTTCTATGAGAGAGAATTCAAAAAGGTGAATGTTAAACGACTGGCATTAGAGCTACCGGCAACAGAATTATACCCAGAAGGCTATGATTTAGAGACATTGTTTGTGGATTATAAAGACCGAAAGCTTCAACATGATATAGAGCGCGGTTCGAAAAAAGCCCTTCGTAAGATTCAAAAGGAAATAAAAAGAGATAAATCGAGCTAAAATAAAAGGGATTGCACATTGTGCAATCCTTTTAATATCTATTGAACCGAATTAATTTGCGCTTTAATTGAAAAATAAGTTTCTTCAATTTTTTGTTTATAAGGTAGATCGATTAAATCTTGAGAATCCAAATAGGCCATTTTGGCAATTTCGTAGGCAGTTGTTAACTCACCGAAATGTGCGTAGCAAAGTGCTTTATAGGAAAAGCACTCATTTAAACTTAATATGTCAAATGGATGTAAAATGAATGGGGGAACGTTTGTAAAATGTTCAAATGCTTCTTTCGCTTCTTCATATTGACCTAGTAAATATAAGGATTTTCCTTTTTCTGAATAGTAAAAGTTTTTATCGAGTTTAATTGAAACCTCCTCATGCATAAGCGTTCCAAAACGTTCTATTTCCTCTAGTGCCTGCTGATAGTCGTGAGCGTAACTGTTATAATAGTGCGCACGTAATCCGAAAATATAAGCGTCGACATCTACTTGTTCAACAAAAATCCGGTACTGCTCAAGCTTCTTAAGCATATGCTCTACTTGCTCGAAATCATGATCAAGCATGGCACAAAACGCCCCAAAACGATACATATCATCTATATAAGAGTAAAATTGATTTTTATGTGCATTGGTAATGGTCTCGTTAATGAGCTGTTTACCTGCTTCAATTTCGCCAATTGCTACCTGAAAAACACAAATATAATAAGCCATTTTCCCTGCATCTCGCGAATCTAATTGGTAATTTTCCAGCTCAACCTCTTCTTTCGCCTGTAAAATACAAGAATAAGCCATTTTGTATTTTCTATTTTCTGATAATATACCCAACTGTAATATATAGGTGTCAAACCAGTGACTTAGTAAATTAATTTCTTTAAACATAATACGTGACTCTTGAAGTGGTGACTCCCATGTCGTTAATCCCGCATAATATTGTGCTCCAGCGTATATATACAGTAAACGACCTCCTTCATAACTAAGCGGAAGCTCTTCTGCATAGGGCTTAATCATCTCGACGATTTGGTGCGCATTATCTATATCACCAAGTTTTAATTCCGTAAACAAAATTTCAGCCTGCTCTAAAAGTTGGCGTAGCGAAGCGGGGTTTACTTGTTCAAGTAATTCATTTGCCTTTACACCTAAACGTTCCGCTATATATTCAAGACTTTCCATCGAAGGCTTGGCCTTATCATTTTCAATTTGACTTAACATACCTTTTGTTAGACGATCACCAGCAAGTTCCTCTAACGTTAATTTTCGCTCCTTCCTTAATTTGCGAATTCTGGTGCCTAAAGAGTTCATTGCCTCGCCTCCTATTTCATTGATAGTGAATATTACTATTTTGTTTAATTATATTAAACTTTTTCTTGCGTGGGAAGTGGGAGTTGTGTTATATTTTGTTTAATTAAATTAAACTTTTTAACCTAATTAAAAATACGGAGGGATTTTAGATGAATGAAGAGCAAAAATATAAAAAGGCGACGTATCATTTATGGACATTCACAACCAGTAAGATGATCTCGTTGTTAGGGTCACATGTATTGGCATTTGGGATAGGTTTATATATTTTGGCATTGACAGGGTCAGCGATGAGTTTTGCGACAACTATGATATGTTCCATTTTGCCTCGTGCATTAGTCGCACCTCTGGCAGGTTATGTAGCTGATAATTATTCAAAGAAACGCACAATTTTATTAGCGCAAGCAGGTACAATATTGACCGTTAGTGGGCTACTACTCTATACAGAAATGTTCGGTTTGTCGATTTATGCTATTTATATAGCAACAGTTTTTAATACAATATGTTCAGCCTTTTCAGGTGTAACATTTTCTTCCTCAATCGCTACACTAGTAAATCCAGAACGCCTACAGAAGGCAATGTCATTCAATCAAATGTCAGTGTCGATAGCAGCAATTGGTGGGCCAGTAATCGGGGGAATGATGTATGGGTTTTTCTCCATGAAAGCATTTTTGCTTGTACATATGGTGGCCTATATAATTGCGTTTTGCTTAGAAGCGACAATGAATTTTACACTCTATAGTACAAGAGAACAGACTGTAGAAAAAGAAAAAGTGTGGGCTGGGCTTGCTAGTGGCTTTCGTTATATTAAGCAACAAAAAGTTGTTAAAACAGTAATGTGGCTTTCATTATGGATTAATTTGTTTTTCTCTGCCATCGTTGTTGGGGGGACCTATATTATTATTGAATTACTAAAAGTAAAATCAAATCATTTTGGTTTTATAGAGGCTTCGGGAGCGCTTGGAATGCTTGTTGCTTCCCTCATTTTCGCTACACGGAAAGAGGTTAAGGCGCCACTACGTTTTTCTAAAATCAGCTTATTGCTGCTGGCTAGTAGCTTAGGGCTAGCTGTTGTTCCATTAGTAACAAATTTCTCCTATTTAGCCATAGTTAGCTTTTATATTGTAATCTACTTTATTTTCGCTATCTTTGAAATGGGGATTAACATGCCAATTGGGGTTTATATGCAAAGGTTAATTTCCGAAGAATACCGTGGGCGCGTATTGGGATTAATGGAAACAATGGCAATGTCAATGATGCCGATTGGTATGGTCGTTTACGGCATCTTGTACGATACATTACCAGCAACGGTTATTTTACTTGTCACGAGTGTAATTATCGTGATCATATCACTAGTTATGTTACGAACATCTGTCCTACAAGAAGCTCATCCAGAGTTTTATGAACAAAAGATAGTAACTGAGACTGTAGCAAATTAATGTAACAGCGAAAAGCGCAGTTTAATCGGCGATTCGTAACTATTACCTATCGGCCAGATCATCAGTCGCAACATACAAAACCAGGCATTTCTTCAACGTGAAGTATGCCTGATTTATCTTCATTCAGCTACAAATGTTTTATGTAGCGAAAGCGAAGCGACAGATACAAATGTTTTATGTAGCGAAAGCGAAGCGACAGCTACAATTACACCAAGTTAAAATTGGTTTACTGATCCTCAATCACAATATAAGTTGCTTTAATTGGTCCATGTACACCAACGATAAGAATCATTTCGATATCTGCCGAATTACTTGGACCGGTTATAAAGTTGATGCAGGAAGCAATCTGTTCGCCATTTCTAACTTTTTCGCTAATCCAACGAGCTGCTTGTGTCATTCGTGGTACGATAGTACTTTTAGGGATTAAAATAATAGAGTTCTCGGGTAAAAAGCTGACGGATCTACCTTTATCCTTACTACTAAAAAGTACTGCAGTTCCTGATTCTGCTAATGTTAGTTCACTTATCGTTATACCAATGTTAGCTTTTTCAGCCTGTTGAATATTTTCCTCTGGATGCTCCGAATCCCATTCGTACAGCTGAATATTTTCTAAAGGCCATTGCTCGGTCATTAATGATGATAGCCCATAGTTTTGGAAACGGTCGTCTTTCCATGTTATTACAGACTTGCCTCCGTAATTTTCAACTACTTTTTGTAAATCTGCAGGGAGATTAGCTGTATTTGTAATGACAATATCCGTATGAATATTTTTGCATTGTTCAATTAAAACCTCTACTAACTCATTTTTTGTCGCTTCATTTAGGACGCGATCTTGAGGGTTATATTGCCATGTAGGTCGTACGATTTCTGTTTTTGGTACACGCCCAAGCTGTTTCGCAATATTTGCTAAAAATACATTTCTATTTTCAATAGTGCCTGTCATTATTCATCGCCTCCTCTTTAGCGTTGTTTGAACCAGTCACGGAAATTATCTTTATTGGGGGCTGGAAAATCCCTAGCTTCCGTCCATGCTTTTAGTGGGCCTGGGCCATTTGAAATTTTCTGATCTTTTGTAAATGGGGACATTGCTGGTGAAGCTATTTTTGTCGCCATTTTATATAGGGTAGGGGAGGAGGCACCTAAACCAAAGGCCTTCATTAATAGCTTTTCAGATACAGGTGCTTTGCCTTCGTTTTCAACAATTACTTGGCGATGTCTATGAATAAGCTGATGTAAAGGTATTTTGACAGGACACGCATCTGTGCAGGCACCGCATAATGTAGAAGCGTATGGTAATTCTTTGAAATCCTCATAGCCGCCTAATAAGGGTGAAAGAACGACACCTACTGGCCCAGAATAGATAGAACCATAAGAATGACCGCCAACATGTCGATAAACAGGACAAACGTTAACACATGCCGCACAGCGAATGCATTGTAAAATAGGCTGGAATTCGCTACCTAAAATATTAGAACGTCCATTATCGACGATTACCAAATGGAATTCCTCTGGTCCATCCGTGTCACCTTCATCTTTGACTCCTGTTAATGTTGTAATATAGCTTGTTAGCTTTTGTCCAACTGCGCTTCTTGTTAATAAGCTTACTAGCACTTCCATCTCTTCAAATGTAGGAACAATTCTTTCCATCCCCATTACTGTAATTTGCGTTTTCGGCAAAGCAGTTACTAGATCTGCGTTTCCTTCATTTGTCACGAGTGTAATCGAGCCGCTCTCTGCAATAGCAAAGTTACAGCCTGTAATGCCAATGTCTGCTGTTAAATATTCATTCCTTAATTTTTCACGTACATAAAGAGCTAGTTCCTCTGGCTTTTCGGTCTTCTCATAACCTTGTTTTTCTTTAAAAATATCACGAATCTGCTCCTTATTTTTATGCAAAGCTGGGGCAATGATATGAGATGGTGGCTCGTGATCGTCTACTTGCAAAATGTACTCTCCAAGATCTGTTTCAATGACCTCACACCCGAGCTTTTCTAAAGCGGTGTTTAAATTAATTTCCTCCGTCACCATTGATTTTGATTTCACGATTTTAGCAGCATTTTTCTTTTTCGCTATATTTTGAATGTAGTCTGTCGCTTCTTTCGCTGTTTGCGCAAAGAAAACATGGCCACCCCTTTTAGAGACATTTTCACTTAGCTGATATAAGTAATAATCTAAGTTCGCCAGCACATGCTTTCGAATTTCTTCACCGTGAGAGCGCCATTCCTCCCAATGCCCGAGCTCATCAGCTTGTTTGAGTCGACGTGTTTGTAAGCGCTCCTGTGCGCTTGACACAGCACCGCGCATAAAAGTATTTTCTAATTCTTTTGATACTCGGTGATTAAAGCGATCATCACTTGTTTTCATAGCCATTTTTTTACCCCCCTCTTAGCGGCAATTTAATACTTCCGCAATATGCATGACTTTAATAGGTTTACCTTGTCGATTAATTCGACCACCAATATTGATTAAGCAACCAGCATCGGCTCCGATTAAAATGTCTGCCCCTGTTTCTTCAACATTTTGTACTTTTTCATTGACCATTTCTCCTGAAATATTGCCCATTTTTACTGAAAATGTTCCACCAAACCCACAGCACCTATCTTTTCCAGGGAGTTCTACATACTGTAGGCCTTTAACTTGATTTAATAATTTAAACGGTGCATCTGTAACACCAAGCAGACGTGTCATATGACAGGAGGTATGATAAGTTGCCTTACCCTCTATATGTGCACCTACATTCTCGACTTTTAATACATCAACGATAAACTCTGTAAATTCATATGTTTTATCTGCCAATGCTTGCGCTTTCGGTTCCCAAACAGGATCTCCCTTAAACACTTCTGGATATTCCTTAAACATATAAGCGCAGGAACCAGAAGGGGAGACAACGTATTCTGCATGCTCGAAGGCCGTGATCATTTTTTTCATAGCATTTTTAGAGTCTTTTACATAGCCACTATTATAGGCAGGCTGCCCACAGCAAATTTGATTTTCAGGAAAGTCTAGGTCACAGCCGAGCCTTTCGAGAACTTCAACAACAGCTTTTCCTACATCACCTTGAAACATATCAACTAAACAAGTCGCAAAAAGTGTTACTTTCATGAGTATCGCTCCTTTTTGTCTCTATCCTCACCACTCAACAGGTCATCTGATGACTTAATTTTCATAATACTACAACTTATTGGATGAATGAAAGGTGTTTATTGTTAATTTTCAAAATATTAAAAGGCTGCCTATAATACAAACTAGGCAGCTGCTGTTATTTCATAGATTCAGTTGTTTCGAAATATTGCATTAAGACCTTTTCCACATTACTTAAATGTGAAGCCATAGCATGTTTTGCGAGCTCTTCATTTTGCTGTTTAATTGCGAGGAAAATTTGCATATGTTCATCATACAACTTTTCGCTTGTAATTTTTTTAGAGTACAACCAAATTCGACGTGTCTCTTTCATCGTTTCGATCATTAAACCTGAAACCTGGTCTAATAAAGTTGTAAGCAGGGGGTTTTGAGATGCTGCAGAAATGGCCGCGTGAAATTGAAAGTCCACTTTTTCTCCTAATTCTCCATCTCCTTGAACCAGTTTCATCTCATCTAAAATTTGCAGCATTGACTGTAGGTCTTCTTCAGTTCGATGAATGGCCGCGCTAGCCGCAGCGCCTACTTCGATAATTTTTCTTACTTCTAACAAATGTGAGATATCTTGCTTATTAGTTAAAATGGCAGTTGATAAGGGAAAATCGAGCTGATTGGATTGATTACTTTTAACGAATGTACCTGAGCCTTGTTTAATTTCAATTAGCCCCATTGCTTTTAAAGCGGAAAGAGCTTCTCGGATAGCAGATCTGCTTACTTGTAGTTGTTCAGCGAGTTGTTCTACTGAGTCAAGTCGGTCACCCGGTTTCAGTTCCCCAGATCTAATTTTTTCATAAAGGATTTCAGATACTTCCTCATATATTTTTTTCGGTTTAATTTTTCTTAACTCCAAGACTACACCTCATTATCAATTGCTCTATTGTTTTTTATTATACATGAAGAAAAGTAATTTACTCACAATTAAAAATACTTTATGTAAATTAAAAGGGTACTTTAACTTTGAAATAAGCGGCAGGTATCGGCTTAACAACAGGTATTCATTTCCCGCAATAGAATTGTTGCTAGCGTCTTTTGGAAATGCTAAGAATTACATACTTGTAATGCAGAATTATGGTGAATTTTGTTGACAGATAATATAAGGCGGGCGCATAATGCAAAAGTACATGAACAAATACACGTTGATGTAATAAGGTTTGAAAAAAATTTGTATGATAATATGATGGAACTTCATTTTTTCAACATCTTTTTGCCATGAAACGTTCACAAACAGGAATGGCGCAATTTACAGTGATTTTTGGTACGATGGAAACAGTAACTGTAAGGAGAGAGTGAGAAAATATGGAAACTGATATTAACTTATTTTTAGCATTAGGTGCAGGGTTTTTAAGCTTTATTTCACCATGTACCCTTCCGCTATATCCAGCATTTTTATCATACATAACAGGTATGTCATTAGATGAGCTAAAATCGGAACGAGGTATGATGCAAAAGCGTGCAATTTTGCATACACTCTTCTTTTTACTAGGATTTTCAATTATCTTCATTATGATTGGACTAGGAACATCATTAGCAGCAGAGTTCTTCCTTAATTATCAAACATTATTACGTCAGGTTGGTGCCATCTTAATCGTTGTATTTGGTTTAATGATTGTGGGATTACTACAAATTGACTTTTTAATGAAGGACCGAAAATTCCAATTTAAACACCGACCATCTGGTTATTTTGGATCTGTATTAATCGGAATAGCCTTTGCGGCTGGTTGGACGCCGTGCACAGGTCCAATTTTAGCATCGATTATTTCATTAGCTGGTGCAAATCCAAGTGCAGGCTTTAGCTATATGTTAGCTTATTATTTAGGCTTTGCGGTTCCATTCTTTGTGTTATCTTTCTTTATAGCACGTATGACTTGGATTCGTACACACAGCCAAAAAATTGTGAAAATCGGCGGTTATATTATGATTGTCGTTGGTGTATTGTTATTCTTTGACGGATTAACGTATTTAACACGCATTTTACAGCCTATTTTTGGTGGATTTACAGGCTTCTAATCTGCTAAACTAAATGGGCATACCGTACTTTAACTTAGAGGGAGATGACCATGTGCCTACAGTTTTAGTAGTGGATGATACGCTCTTTATGCGTGTTGCAATAAGTAATATGTTTACTGAATGGGGTTATGAGGTAGTCGGCAAGGCGGCAAATGGTAAAGAAGCTGTAGCGATGTATCGTGAGTTACAACCAGATCTTGTAACGATGGATGTAACAATGCCCGTTATGACAGGTATCGCAGCAGTAAAAGAAATCATCCCCGAATTTCCAGATGCAAAAATAATTATGATTACAGCTTTAGGACAACAGAAGTTAATCGTGGAAGCGATTGAAAGTGGTGCAAAGGATTTTATAACCAAGCCTTTCGAACCAGAAAGACTAAAAGCTGTAGTTGATCAATTACTTGGACAAAATTGTTAATGACATTAGAGGAGGAATTTTTATGTTTAGCAATATCCCTTCTCAATATTATGTAATAGGTTCAACCATAATGGCCATTTTTATGGGTACCTTTGTCATGGTTTTACGTATGCGAGCATCTAAGAAACCGACAAATGAGAAGAAAATTATCATTCCACCTATTGCAATGTCTTCAGGTGCGATCATGTTTTTATTTGAACAATTTCGAGTACCACCCATGCAAATCCTTGAATCGGTAGCAGTCGGCGTGGTGTTCTCAACAATCTTAATCGCCACTTCTAAATTTGAAGTGAAAGGTCAAGATATTTATTTAAAACGTTCAAAAGCATTCGTTTTTATATTAATCGGACTGTTAGTGTTCCGTATAATTGCAAAAATGATATTAAGTAGCTCCATTGACGTTGGAGAATTAGCAGGAATGTTTTGGATTTTAGCGTTCGCTATGTTACTCCCATGGCGAATCGCAATGCTCATTCAATTTATAAAAATCAAAAAAACAATTCCGCTGAAGAATATATAAACGGAAAAACTACACTAGAGATTATCTAGTGTAGTTTTTTTATTGAACGTATTTTGGATGATGAGTAGAGCAGTTTGAGCGACGTATAGGGTTGGCGAAGCGACGGAAAGGACCGCCGGAGTGACGGATGGAAGTCAGAGCGACGGAAAGAAAGAAGGAAGCGACGGATACGAATCAGAGCGACGGAAAGGATTGCCGAAGTGACGGAAAGAATCGTCCACCCGACGGAAAGAAAGACGAAAGCGACGGAAAGAAGAGCAAAGCGACGGATACGAATCAGAGCGACGGAAAGGATTGCCGAAGTGACGGAAAGAATCGTCCACCCGACGGAAAGAAAGAAGGAAGCGACGGATAGAAGAGCCAAAGTGACGGATAGAAATCAGAGCGACGGAAAGGATTGCCGAAGTGACGGAAAGAATCGTCCAACCGACGGAAAGAAAGACGAAAGCGACGGATGGAAGAGCCGAAGTGACGGATAGAAATCAGAGCGACGGAAAGAATTGCCGAAGTGACGGAAAGAATCGTCCATCCGACGGAAAGAAAGACGAAAGCGACGGAAGAAAGAGCCAAAGTGACGGATAGAAATCAGAGCGACGGAAAGAATTGCCAAAGTGACGGAAAGAATCGTCCATCCGACGGAAAGAAAGAGCCAAAGTGACGGATAGAAATCAGAGCGACGGAAAGAATTGCCGAAGTGACGGAAAGAATCGTCCAACCGACGGAAAGAAAGACGAAAGCGACGGAAAGAAGAGCAAAGCGACGGATACGAATCAGAGCGACGGAAAGGATTGCCGAAGTGACGGAAAGA
>Ga0209025_1001097_pt1 | contig 39005 bp, 39 predicted proteins | sample AraplaMF_Col_mLB_FD_184256 | JGI IMG/M metagenome (GOLD analysis project Ga0209025, IMG submission 184256) | Arabidopsis root microbial communities from the University of North Carolina, USA - plate scrape MF_Col_mLB (SPAdes) (version 2) | ecosystem: Host-associated > Plants > Roots > Endosphere... | reverse complement strand
ATGCCGCCTCCTGGGAGATCGTCTGCGTCGACGATGGCAGCCGCGACGGTACGCTGGCCGCGCTACGCGCCCTCAATGCGCAGGACAGCCGAATCCATGCCATCTCCTTCAGCCGCAATTTCGGCAAGGAGATCGCGATCGCCGCCGGGCTCGATCATGCCGATGGCGACGTCGTGGTGATCATGGATGCCGATCTGCAGCATCCGCCGGAGGTGATCCCCGCCTTCTTGGAAAAATGGCGCGAGGGCTTCCTCAACGTCTACGGCCAGCGCACCGATCGGGCCGGCGAAAGCCGGCTGAAGCGCAATTTCGCCAAGGCGTTCTACAAGCTCTTCGCCAGCTTCGGCGAGACCGAACTGCCGGAGGGTGCCGGCGATTTCCGCCTGCTCGACCGGCGCGTGGTCGAGGCGCTGCGCGCCCTGCCCGAGCGGGCACGCTTCTCCAAGGGCCTCTACGCCTGGGTCGGCTTCCCCGCTACCGGCGTGCCCTTCGAGGTCGCCGATCGCGCCCATGGCGAGAGCAAGTTCCGTTTCCGCAAGCTGTTCAGCTTCGCCTTCGACGGGCTCTCCTCCTTCTCGACCGTGCCGCTGAAGATCGCGACCTGGCTCGGTGTCGTGATCGCGATCATTGCCGCCTTCACCGGCCTCTACTTCCTCATTCGTACCCTGCTCTTCGGCACCGACCTGCCCGGCTTCCCCTCGCTGATCGTGTCGATCATGTTCTTTTCCGGCATCCAGCTGATCTCGCTCGGCATGATCGGCGAATATGTCGGACGCATCTTCGCCGAGGTGAAGCGCCGGCCGCTCTACCTCGTCGGCGAGCGCATCGGCTTCGCCCAGCACGACAGCATGGCTCCGCGCGGCGACGCGCTGCCGCCGTTGATCCGATAGGGGATGCGGCGAGCGCAGTGCTGGACCATCTCCCGCGACGCAGCTATGCGGCTAGGCTCTAGTCCTGCCGGCCGATCGCGGCGGCCCCGAGTGGCGCGATGCTGAGAAAGATCCTCTCCGTCAGCGGCTTCACGCTGCTCTCGCGACTGTCCGGCTTCCTCCGCGACATCGTGCTGGCGGCTGCGCTCGGCGCCAGCGGGCTGATGGACGCCTTCTCGGTGGCCTTGCGCCTGCCCAATCATTTCCGCGCCGTCTTCGGCGAAGGCGCCTTCAACCAGGCCTATATCCCGGCCTATAGCCGCATCCGCGAGCAGTCGGGCGAGGCGGCGGCAGCGCAGTTCTCGAACCGCGTCTTCTCGCTCAACCTCGCCGTCCAGATTGTGCTGCTCGGGCTCGCTCTGCCCTTCATGCCCGAGCTGGTGCGGATGCTGGCGCCCGGCTTCGCTGGCGATCCCGTGCGCTTCGACCTTGCGGTGACGCTGACGCGGATCACCTTCCCCTATCTGCTCTTCGTCACGCTGGTGACGCTGCTCTCGGCCAATCTCAACGCAGTCGACCGCTTCGCCGCCGCAGCCGCTGCGCCCATCCTGCTGAATGTCTGCCTGATAGCCGCGCTCTTCATCGCCTTCCTGTTTCCGAGCGCGGCCCATGCCGCCGCCTGGGGCGTCGCCGTCGCCGGCGTGCTCGAATGGCTGCTGCTCTGGGTCGCGGCGCGGCAGGCTGGCGTCTCGGCGGCGCTGACCCGGCCGCGTCTCGATGGCGAGGTCAAGGGCTTCCTGAAGGCCTTCGGGCCGGCGGTGATCGGCTCGGCCGGCGTGCAGATCGCCCTCTTCGCCGACACGATCATCGCCTCGCTGCTGCCGGCCGGCGCCTATTCGGCGCTGTACTATGCCGAACGCCTCTACCAATTGCCGCTCGGTGTGATCGCGATCGGCGTCGGCACCGTGCTGCTGCCGACGATGAGCCGCGCCATCGCCAACGGCAACGAGGCCAGGGCGGAAGCGGCGCAGAACCGCGCGATCGCGCTGACGCTCGTCGCGGCCGCGCCCTTCGCGGCTGCCTTCCTCGCCATTCCCGAATTGATCGTCGCAGCGCTGTTCGAACGGGGGCGCTTCGACGATGCGGCGACGCAGGCGGCGGGTGCGGTGCTGTTCGCCTATGCGATCGGCCTGCCGGCGATCGTGCTGATCCGCGCCCAGGTCTCGAGCTTCCAGGCGCGCGGCGACACGACCACGCCGATGCTGGTCTCGCTCGCCGCCATCGCCGCCAATGTCGGGCTGAAGCTGCTGCTCTGGAGGAGCCATGGCGCGCCGGGCCTCGCCTTCGCCACAGCGGTCGGCGCCTGGATCAATCTCGGCGCGCTCTATGGGCTGGCACTGAAGCGCGGCTGGACCAATCCCGACCGCAGCCTGCCGCTGCTGATCATCATCGTCGGCGTCGCCGCCGGCTTTGCCGCGCTGGTCGCGCGCTTGCTGGCCGAGCCGCTCTACGGCCTGTTGATCCGGTTTCCTTACGAACCGCGATTGATTGCGCTCGCCATCCTCAGCCTCGTCGCTGCCGGCATCTATGGCGCGGTCGCGCTTGGCGGGCTGAGATCGGCGGGGCTCTGGCGGCTGCTGCGCTAGCTCAGCCTGCGGCCAGCCTAGCGCCCGTCTTCAGCCGCTCGGCCGCTTCGTCGACCATCCGCGTGACAATCTCGCCAGCCGAGGGGATGTCCGAGATCAGGCCGGCCGCCTCGCCGAAGACCACCGCCGCCTTGTCGGGATCGCCGGCCATGAAGGCCTCGCGATAAGCCGGCGCCTCCTCCTCGATCGCGGCGCGCAGCTCAGCCTCGCGGCCGCGCCATGTCGCGATGAAGGCGTTGTCGCTGACGCGGATGTCGAAGGGCTTCGGCCAGTCGAGCCGGCGGGCGATGTCCGGCAGCGCCGAGCGCACCGTCTGGTCACCCGTCGCGGCGACTGCCACGGCATGATGGTTCGGATGGACCAGCGCCTCGCGGCTCGCCCAGAAGCGGGTGCCGACCAGCACGCCATCGGCGCCGAGCATCAGCGCTGCGGCGAGGCCGCGCCCATCGGCGATGCCGCCGGCGGCGAGCAGCAAGGTGTCAGGACTTTCGCGCGCGAGCAGGTCGGCGACTTCCGGCACGAAGGGCAAGGTACCGCGGCTATGACCATGGCCGCCTGCCTCGGCGCCCTGCGCCACGATGATCGCTGCGCCCACTTCGAGCGCGGTGCGGACATGGGCAAGGCTCTGGCATTGGCAGATCAGCGGCACGCCAGCCGTGGCGATCTCACCTGCGAAGGGCGTGGGATCGCCGAAGGAGAGCATCAGCGCCGCCGGCTGGCGGGCCAACACGTCGCCGAGCAGATGCGGCTGCTTCGCCAGCGACCAGGTGATGAAGCCGCAGCCGGTGCGGGTGTTGCCGGCGGCGGCGTATTGGGTGGTGAGCCAGGCGCCGTCGCCATAACCACCGCCGATCAGGCCGAGGCCGCCGGCGCGGGTCACCGTCGCGGCGAGCGCTCCGCCGCCCGCCAGAGCCATCGGCGCCGAGAGGATCGGATGCTCGATCCCCAGGCGCTCGGTCAGGCGGGTGGCGAGCCGGGCCATCGCTGGCCTCAGGCGCCCTTGCTGTGGGCGAACTCCATGTAGAGCTCGCGGGACTTGCGGAACATCGGGCCGGGCTGCAGCTCGCGATCGTCGATCTTGTAGATCGGCATCACCTTCGAATAGTTGCCGGAGGAGAAGATCTCGTCGGCCTGCTCGAAATCCTCATAGCGCAGCGTCGTCTCCTCGACCGGGACGCCGGCCTGGCGCAGAAGCGCGATGGTACGCTGGCGGGTGATGCCGTTCAGGAAGGTCCCGTTCGCGGCCGGCGTCTTCACCACGCCGTCCTTGGCGAGGAAGATGTTGGAAGTGCCGGTCTCGGCGACATTGCCGAGCATGTCGAGCACGAGCGCATTGTCGAAGCCGCGGGCCTTCGCCTCGCGCAGGACACGGGCATTGTTGGGATAGAGGCAACCGGCCTTGGCGTCGGTCGGCGCGTTCTCCAGGGTCGGGCGACGGAAGGCCCCCTTGGTCACCGAGAAGCCCTTGCCGGGATCGCCCATGGGCGCCTCGAACAGGCAGAGCGCGAACTGGGTCGAGTCGGGATCGCCGATGATGGTCGACGGACCGTCGGCCTCGGCCCAGTACATCGGCTTGATGTAGAGCGCAGAGCCGCCCGCAAATTTCTTCACGCCTTCGGCCGTCCTGGCGACGATCTCCTCGGCCGAGACCGTCGGCTTCAGGCCGAGCGCCGTGGCGGAGCGGTTCACGCGGGCGGCATGCCGGTCGAGATCAGGCGAGACGCCGTCGAAATGGCGGGCGCCGTCGAAGACTTGAGAAGCCTGCCAGGCGGCATGGGTGCGCGGCCCCATGATGCCGGGGTTGCCCTCGCGCCACTCACCGTCGAACCAGGTCCATGTCTGCGAATACCAGGCCATCATGCGCTCCGCTCAGTAAGGTTCCGGCCGGCACCGTCTGCCGCAGGCCGGGCGGCGTCAACATGCCGGCCGCATGCCGGCGAACGATTGCTGTGATGGATGCGATCGTAGCCGGTGATGGATCGCGGCAGCAGGCACAAAAAACACGATTCGGCCTGCACGATCCCGCCCTGCTTTCAGAAGCCGGCGGCGCGCATCAGCGAGACCACGACCATGCCGGTCAGCAGGGCGAGCAATTCGCTGCGCCTGATCACCATGCTGGCGATCGCGGCCAGCAGGGCGAGCCCGGCGGCGAGGCCGAGCCGCTCGATCAGCGGCAGCACGGTCGCGACCACGATCGAGCCCGGCAGGGCCGCGAGCCCACGCCGTACTCGCGGCGTCAGCGGGATGAAGCTCATCAGCACGACGCCGGAGATGCGGCAGAGATAGGTCGCCAGCGCCATGCCGAGGATGGCGAGATAGGGCCCCCAGCTTCCGGGTTCAGGCAGGGTCATCGAGGAACGCTCCCGCCACGGCACCGGAGAGCGCGCCGACGATGATGAAGGCATAACCGTCGACGAGACGGGCGGTGATCAGCGCGACGATGCCGGCGACGATCCAGGGCAGCGCCGCGCGCTTGCCGCGCCAGAGCGGCACGATCATCGCCGCGAAGAAGATCGGCATGACCATGTCGATGCCGTATTTGCGCGGGTCGGCGACAAGCGCGCCGAGCAGGTGGCCGGGGATGGTCATGACAACCCAGACGACCCAGAGCGCCAGGCCGGCGCCGAGGACGACGCCGAGATCGCGGCCGCCCTCGCCGTGATAGCGCGTGCCGACCAGCCAGTTCGCATCGGTGAAGAAGGAGAGCTGGAAGGCAGTCACCAGCCAGGGATAGCGGGCGAACCAGGGCTGCAGCGAAGCGGCCTGCAGGATGGTGCGGGCGTTGACCGTCGCGGTGACGAAGGCGAGCGCGACGATCGCCCCCCAGGTCCATTCCGGCCGCCAGAGCTCCATTGCCACGAGCTGGGAGACACCGGCATAGACCAGCGCGCTCATCAGAACGGCCTCCAGCAGGCTGAGCCCCTTGGCCGAGGCGGCCGCCCCGAAGGCCACGGCGAAGACGATGACCCCCGGCATCAGCACCGAGACGCGGCGCAGGCCGAGCCGCATGCCAGCGAGGCTCAGCTGCGCGCCGGCCGGCGCTTCGGATTTCATATCGGAAGGCATGCTCCCTCGAACCGGTTTCCTCGAGTTGCGTCAACGCCCTGCAAGCTCCGGGCCTCCATGAGTGCAATGCAGGGCAGCTGAACTCGTCTGCTTCCTCGGCGGGAGGCAGCGCAGTAGAAGAACGACATGCTCTGGCTCTCCCGCGTCGACGAGATCGCCCCTGCCCTGCCGGCCGCCTGGCTGATCGCGACTGGGGCGCAGCCGGCGAACCTGCAGGAGCGCTCCGCTCTGCGGCGCTCGCTGGCGCGCAAAATATTGGCGCACCAGCTCGGTTTAACCGAGGCTACCGTCGAGATCGGGCATGAGCCGGCGGGCCGGCCGCTGATCACCGCCCCGCACGGCTGCGGACTGCATGTGTCGCTCGCGACGCGCTCGGGCCTCGTCGCGATCGCTCTGGCGCATCGCCGGGTCGGGGTCGACGTCGAGCAGATCGCGGCCGCAAGCGAATCGCCACTCGCCGTGCTGCACCCCGATGAGCGGCGCTGGCTCGAGGGCCTGCCCGTCCCGGCCCGGCCTTCAGGCTTCGCCCGGCTCTGGAGCGCCAAGGAGGCCTATGTGAAGGCGCTCGGCACCGGCTTCACCCGCGCGCCCGAAAGCTTCGCGGTGCGCCTCGACGAGGGCGAGCGTTTCACCGTCATCGACGCGCAGCGTGGCGGGCACAGCAGCGGCTTCGCCAGGCTCATAGAAAACGGCGGCCATGAGAGCATGGCCGCCGCGGTTGTTCTGCTCGATTGAGCCGGGCTCATCAGCCCGGCTGATCGACCGGCTTCTTCTTCAGGACGTAGCCAGCGAGACAGACGAGGGCCGCGCCAAGGATCGCCGCCGCATAATGCGGCAGGTCCGCCGGCTCGAGGCCGACCGGATTGATGTCGGTCGGGACAGTCTCGACCCAGCTCGGCATGACCGTCGTCAGCCAGCGCAGCACCGCCGCATCGCCGATGATCATCTCCGCCGCGATCCAGCCGAGCAGGGCCGCGCCGAGCCAGATCAGGATCGGATAGCGCTCGATGATCGAGGTCAGGAGCTGCGCGCCCATGATGATCAGCGGGATCGAGAGCAGCAGGCCGAAGATGAACAGCTCGGGATGGCCCTTGGCCGCGCCGGCGATGGCGATGACATTGTCCAGGCTCATCACCGCATCGGCGATGGCGATGGTGCGCACCGCCTTCCAGAGGTTGTCGCTCGCCTCGATCTCGCCATGTGCCTCCTCCTCGCCCTTGGCGAGCTTGATGGCGATCCAGAGCAGCAGGAGGCCGCCGATCACCTTCAGATAGGGCACGCCCAGCAGATAGGTGACGACCAGCGCGAAGACGATACGCAGACCGACCGCCGCGCCGGCGCCGAGCCAGATGCCGAGCTTGCGCTGGTTCTCCGGCAGCGAGCGACAGGCCAGCGCAATCACGACGGCGTTGTCGCCCGAGAGCAGGAGGTCGATCCAGATGATCTGGAGCAACGACACCCAGAAGGTCGAAGACGAGAAGTCCATAAGTCGGTCGGCCCCTTGTTCTTAGTGCGCCGGGTCTGGCCGGCGCTGCTTGAGGAAGTAGCCGAGGCCGAGCACCAGAAGGGCGCCCAGGATCGCGGCGGGGTATTCGAGCTGGTGCGCCAGCGTCGCGCCGAGCTTGCCGACCAGCCAGGGATCGGTCTCGAACATCTCGCCCGCGACCCAGCCGAGCAGGCCGGCGCCGGCCCAGACCAGAATCGGGAAGCGGGTCAGCAGCGAGGTGATCAGCGAAGCGCCGAGCACGATCAGCGGGATCGAGATGATCAGGCCGCCGACCAGCAGCGGGATCGAATCCTTGGCCACCGCAGCAATGGCGAGCACGTTGTCGAGACTCATGACGATGTCGGCGATCGCCACCGTCTGCACCGCCTTCCAGAGCTTGCTGCTGGCGGCGACCGCGTTCTCGTCGCTCTCGCCGTCCTCGATGATCAGCTTGACCGCGATCCAGATCAGCAGGATCGCGCCGACGATGTGCAGGAACGGCATGTTGAGGAGGGAGGCGATCAGCACGGTGAAGACGACGCGCAGCAGCACTGCGACGCCGGCGCCGAGCGCGATGCCCTTGGCGCGCTGCTCGGGTGCCAGCGCCCGGCAGGCGAGCGCGATCACGACCGCGTTGTCGCCAGACAGCACGATGTTGAGCGCGATGATCTCGAAGAGCTTGCCCCAGAGTGTCGGGTCGAGCAGCGAAAACGTCAGATCGGGCACCTTATCCCCCCTCCTTAAGTCGTACGTCTTTTCGGCGCCGATCACTGCTTGTGGTCGGCGCCAGTCTCATCGTCAAGCCAGAGCCTGCTCGATCGCCTTGCCGGCAGCCTCAGTCTTTAGGCTACCGCCCAGATCGCGGGTGCGGGTCCGGGCATCTCCCAGAGTCCGTTCGATCGCGGCCTCGATCGCCTTGGCAGCTTCATGCTCGCCGAGATGATCGAGCATCATCGCGCCCGACCAGATCTGGCCGACCGGATTGGCGATGCCCTGCCCGGCGATGTCCGGCGCCGAGCCGTGCACGGGCTCGAACAAAGACGGGAACTCGCCGGTCGGGTTGATGTTGCCAGATGGCGCGATGCCGATCGTGCCGGTGCAGGCCGGGCCGAGATCGGAGAGGATGTCGCCGAACAGATTGGAGGCGACGACCACGTCGAAGCGGTCGGGGTTGAGCACGAAATGCGCGGTCAGGATGTCGATATGGTACTGGTCGACCGCGACGTCGGGATAATTCTTCGCCATCTCCTTCACCCGCTCGTCCCAGTACGGCATGGTGATCGAGATGCCGTTCGACTTTGTCGCGGAGGTCAGCTTCTTGCGCGGCCGGCGCTGCGCCAGCTCGAAGGCGTATTTGAGCACGCGGTCGACGCCGACGCGGCTCATCACCGTCTCCTGGATGACGATCTCGCGCTCGGTGCCGCCATACATGCGCCCACCGACCGAGGAGTACTCGCCCTCGGTGTTCTCGCGGACGACGAAGAAGTCGATATCGCCGGGCTTGCGGCCGACGAGCGGGCCGGGCACGCCCGGCATCAGGCGCACGGGGCGCAGATTGACGTACTGGTCGAACTCGCGGCGGAACAGCAGGAGCGAGCCCCAGAGCGAGATATGGTCCGGCACCTGGGCGGGCATGCCGACGGCGCCGAAATAGATCGCGTCATGGCCGCCGATCTTCTCCTTCCAGTCGTCCGGCAGCATCTTGCCGTGCTTGGCGTAGTAGTCGCAGGAGGAGAAGTCGAACTCGTCGAGCTGGAGCTCGAACCCATACTTCTTCGAGGCCGCCTCGAGCACGCGCAGGCCCTCGGGCATGACCTCCTTGCCGATGCCGTCGCCGGCGATGGCGGCGATGCGGTAGACGCGATTGGTGCGGTTCATGTGTTCTCTCCGAAGAAGGCCGAGAATTCGGCGGCGACGAGATCGGGGATCTCCTCCGCCAGATAATGCCCGCCCGGCAAGGCCCGGCCTTGGACGTTTTCCGCGCGCTCGCGCCAGAGCCCGAGCACATCGAAGCACTTCCCGACCGCGCCGCGCTCGCCCCAGAGCGCCAACAGCGGGCATGCGACCTTCTTCCCACCGTCGGCATCGTCATGGGCGATGTCGATCGTCGCGGCGGCGCGGTAATCCTCGCAGCTGGCATGGATCATCGCCGGATCACGGAAACAGCGGAGATACTCATTGAGCGCCGCAGGCTCGAACAGCCGCATGTCCGAGGCGCGCCGGCTCGTCCAGTAGAACTCCGGATCGGCACCGATCATGCGCTCCGGCATCGGCGCCGGCTGAATCAGGAAGAACCAGTGCCAATAGGCGCGGGCGAAGGCGTCGCTGGTGCCGCGATACATCTCGCGCGTCGGTGCGATGTCGAGGGTCGCCAGCTTCAGCACACGCTCGCCATGATCGAGTGCCAGCCGGTGGGCGACGCGGGCGCCGCGATCATGCGAGCCGACGCAGAAGCGCTGATGCCCGAGCGCGCTCATGACCTCGGCCATATCCTGCGCCATGGCGCGCTTCGCATAGGGCGCGTGATCGGCCGCGCTCGGCGGCTTCTCCGAATCGCCATAGCCGCGCAGGTCAGGACAGACCAGGGTGAAGCGCCGTGCCAGCTGCGGCGCGATACGCCGCCACATGATGTGAGTCTGGGGGTAGCCGTGGAGCAGGAGGAGCGGCGGCCCCTCCCCGCCGGCGCGGACGCGGATGCGCGCCCCTGACGTCGTAACGTCGAGCAGCCGGAAGCCGGGAAAGAGGTCGTCCGCGACGGGGAGCTCGGTCAGCGACATCAGGCCTCTCAGATTGCAACAATCGGAGCCGATACCCGTATTTTCAAACGATTTCTTGCGCCGATTATTTCATAATTCTGGTCAATAACGGCGGGCAGCGGACGCCACCCAACCGTCATTTTCGGGCGCAGCGAAGCGCAGACCCGAGAAACGCGCAACGAAAAAGCGCCGTTCGGCGCTCTTTCCGGCCTGAGATGGTCGACTCAGCCGACCATGACGCCCGTTCTTACCCGCGCAGCACCGCGCCGTAGCGCTTGGCCATCTCCGCGACGATCCTGGCCGCGACGGCCTCGATCTCGCTGTCGGTCAACGTCTTCTGCGTCGGCTGCAGCGTCACCGCCAACGCGACCGACTTCTTGCCCGGCTCGACACCGGTGCCCTCATAGAGATCGAAGACGCCGACATCGGCGACCAGCGCCCGGTCGGCATTCTGCGCGCTCTTGGCCATCTCGCCGGCCGCCACCGCCTTGTCGACGATGAAGGCGAAGTCGCGCGTCACCGGCTGGAAGTCGGAGAGCGCCAGCTTCGGCTTGACCTTGGTCGGCTTGTACTTGGGCAGCGGCAGCGTATCGAGATGGATCTCGAAGGCGACCAGCGGGCCCTTGACGTCGAGCGCTTTCAGCACGCGCGGGTGGACCTCGCCGAAGGCGCCGATCACGCCCTTGGGGCCGAATTGCAGCGTGGCCGAGCGGCCAGGATGAGCCCAGGCCGGACCGCCGGCAACGATCTGCAGACCACCGACCGGCACACCAAGCCCAGAAAGCAGGCCGAGCACATCGGCCTTGGCGTCGAAGGCGTCGACAGTCTTGGCAGCGCCGTCCCAGTGACGGCCGGCGCCTTCCAGCTTCGCGGTGCCACGACGCAGACCGGCGGCGGCGATGAGCTGGCCGTCCGGCTCATCGCTCTGGAAGACCTGGCCGACCTCGAACAAGGCAACGTCGCCGAAGCCGCGATCGGCGTTGGCCTGCGCCGAGCGGATCAGCCCTGGCAGCAAGGACGGTCGCATGTCGGAGAGATCGGCCGCGATCGGGTTGGCGAGCACGAGCTTGCGCGAGCCGCCACCGAAAAGCTTGGCGGCGGCATGCGAGATGAACGACCAGGTCACCGCCTCGACCAGGCCGCGGCTTGCGAGCAGGCGCTTGGCCGCGCGGGTGCGCTTCTGCAGCACGGTCAGCACCGGCTTGATCACTTCGCCCTTGATGCGCGGCAGCGGCGCAGGAGCGACGCGGTCGATGCCGGCGATGCGCAGGATCTCCTCGACCAGATCGGCCTTGCCTTCGACATCGGCGCGCCAGGATGGCGGCGCGACCTTGACGCGGTCACCCGCGCCGGAAACGTGGAAGCCGAGCGAGGTCAGCGCCAGCTTCATCTCGACCTGCGGCAGATCGAGCCCGGTCAGGCGCTTGACCTCGGACCAGGGGAAGTCGATGGCGCGCGGGCTCTCGGGCAATTCGCCGGCGAAGACGACCTCGGAGGGTTCGCCGCCGCAGAGCGAAATGACCATCTGCGTCGCCATGTCGAGGCCGGGACGGGTGAAGTCCGGATCGATGCCGCGCTCGTTGCGATAGCGCGCATCGGAGTTGATGCCCAGCGCACGGCCGGTGCGGGCGATGTTGAGCGTGTTCCAGACCGCGCTCTCGACCAGCACGTCGGTGGTGCTCTCGTCGCAGCCGGAATGCTCGCCGCCCATCACGCCGGCGATCGATTCGACGCCGTTGTCGTCGCAGATCGCGACCATGTCGGAGGTGAGCGCATAGGTCCGGCCATCGAGCGCCAGCACCTCCTCGCCATCCCGGGCGCGGCGAACGACGAGATCGCCCTTGACCTTGGCCGCGTCGAAGACGTGCAGCGGCCGATTGCGGTCGAAGGTCATGAAATTGGTGATGTCGACCAGCGCGTTGATCGGCCGCAGGCCGATGGCGCGCAGGCGCGCCTGCAACCAGTCCGGCGACGGGCCGTTCTTGACGCCGCGAACCAGCCTGAGCGCGAAGACCGGGCAGAGATTGCGGTCTTCCTCGGCGAAATCGAGCTTGAGGTCGACCGGGCACGGGAAGGTGCCGCGCACCGGCTGGACCGGTGGGGTCTTGACGGTGCCGAGGCCGGCGGCGGCGAGGTCGCGGGCGATGCCGGCAACGCCGAGCGCATCGGCGCGGTTCGGTGTCACCGCGATCTCGATCACGGCGTCGTCGAGGCCGGCATAGGTCGCATAGGGCTGGCCGAGCGGTGCATCCTCGGGCAAGTCGAGGATGCCGTCATGGTCCTCGGAGATCTGCAGCTCCGCGGCCGAGCAGAGCATGCCGTTCGACTCGACGCCGCGGATCACGCCCTTGCCGAGGGTGATGTCCTTGCCGGGGATATAGGTGCCCGGCGGCGAGAACACGCTCTTCATGCCGGTGCGGGCATTGGGCGCGCCGCAGACGACCTGGACCGGCTCGCCCGAGCCGGTATCCACCATGCAGACGCGCAGCCGGTCGGCATTCGGATGCTGCTTGGCCTCGATGACATAGGCGATCGTGAAGGCGCTGAGCGCCTTGGCCTTGTCCTCGACGCCTTCGACCTCGAGGCCGATGCGGGTCAGCGTCTCGGTGATGGTGTCGAGCGAGTCGGTGGTGTCGAGATGCTCTTTGAGCCAGGAGAGGGTGAACTTCATGGTCTTCCGTCGCTACGCATATTGACCGCCGAGAGCGCCGGGACGGCTTGATTGAGCTCGTCCTCGCCATCGGCCTTGATCTTCATGGCATTGCCGCGCCAGCTGACTTCGCGCGCGACGAAGGCATAGGCCCAGATGCCGGGGAAAGCGAGATCGCGCGCCAGATAGGCCAGCGGCGTCCGCCAGTTCACGAACCAGCCGACGCTCCTGGCCAGCACGATCTCGCCGGCATACCAGAGCGCCAGCACGGCGAGCACGCCCTGCCAGGCGGACAAGCCGAAGGCCGGCGCACCGAAGGCGGCGAGCACGGCCGGGACCAGCGGCCCGACCAGGATCTCCGGCGCGAAGAAGGGCAGGAAGGTGACGCGACGCAGGCGCGCCCAGCGGAACTGGCGCTGCACGACCTCGCCGAGCTTGCGCGGCCCGAGCGGCTGCTCGAAAGGCTGGCCGACGAGATGGACATGCTTGCCGGCCTTGCGCACCAGCTTGGTCGCCGCCGCATCCTCGGCGATCTCGGCGGCGAGCGCGGCGATGCCGCCATTGGCATCGAGGAAGGGCTTGTTCCACAGCATCGACTTGCCCTGGGCGAAGCCGAAACCGAGGGCCTCGCCGGCGTACTGCCAGCGCGCCTGGAAGGTATTGAGGAAGGCGCACTCGACCTCGGCGCCGAAGCAGCCCGGCCGCGAGCCGGCCGGTGTGGAGCAGACCAGCCCGGTGTCCTCGCGCCAGGAGGCCATCAATCGCTGGATATAGTCCTTCGGCATCAGCACGTTGGAATCGGCAAGGACCACCCAGTCGTGGCGCGCCGCCTCCCAGCCCTTGACGCAGTTGTTGAGCTTGGGATTGGCGCTGACCGCGACGTCGCCGACGATCAGGCGGACGCGATCGGCGCCATGGGTCGCGATCAGCTCCTCGATCAGCGGCACGATCGGATCATGGCCGTCGGCAACGCAGAAGATCGTCTCGTACTGGGGATAGTCGAGCTCGAGGCCGGAGGTCAGCGTCTCCCGGCTGAAGGTCTCAATGCCGCGCACCGGGCGCACGATCGTCACCGGCGGCGCCAGCTTCTGCAGGCGCGACTGCGCCTGCTTGCGGCGCAGGCGCAGAAGGGCGATGCCCAGGCAGACCAGATTGGCGGCGACCATCAGCGCCGCGATCAGTCCGGCCCATTGCGCCGCGCTCATGCGTCTTCCCTTTCGAGCAGCCTTGGAGGTTAAGAGGTCAGACCGCCGGTCAGGGTCGGCAGGTCGAGCGGACGGAAGCCGTAATGCGACAACCAGCGGATATCGGCCTCGAAGAAAGGCCGCAGATCCGGCATGCCGTATTTCAGCATGGCGATGCGGTCGATGCCCATGCCCCAGGCGAAGCCCTGGTAGACATCCGGATCGAGCCCGCAATTGCGCAGCACGTTCGGATGGACCATGCCGCAGCCCAGGATCTCGAGCCAGTCGTCGCCCTCACCGAAGCGGATCTCGCCGCCCTTGCGCGAGCACTGGATGTCGACCTCGGCCGAGGGCTCGGTGAACGGGAAGAAGGACGGCCGGAAGCGCATCTTGACGCCGTCGACCTCGAAGAACGACTTGCAGAACTCCTCCAGCACCCATTTCATGTGGCCGAAATGGGTCTTCTTGTCGATGACGAGGCCCTCGACCTGATGGAACATCGGCGTGTGGGTCTGGTCGGAGTCCATGCGGTAGGTCCGGCCCGGGCAGATCACCCGGATCGGCGGCTCCTGCGACATCATCGTGCGCACCTGGACCGGCGAGGTGTGCGTACGCAGCAGCTTGCGCTCGCCATTGGAATCCGGCGCGAAGAAGAAGGTGTCGTGCATCTCGCGGGCGGGGTGACCGACCGGGAAGTTGAGCTTGGTGAAGTTGAGGTCGTCGGTCTCGACATCCGGACCTTCGGCGATCGAGAAGCCCATATCGCCGAAGATCGCGGTGATCTCGTCGATGACCTGGCTGATCGGGTGGATGCGGCCGCGCGCCTCCGGCCCCTCGCGCACCGGCAGCGAAATGTCGAGCCGCTCGCTCGCGAGCCTTGCTTCCAGCGCCGCCTCGCCGAGCGCGTCCTTGCGGGCGGTGATCGCCTGCTGGACGATGTCGCGCAGGCCGTTGATGCGCGGCCCCTGCTCCTTGCGTTCCTCCGGCGTCATCGTGCCGAGCGTCTTCAGCAAGCCCGAGACCGAGCCGGACTTGCCGAGCGCCGCGATGCGCAGCTGCTCCAGCGCCGCCTCGTCGCCGGCCGTCTCGATCTCACCGACAAGTGAATCGCGAAGGGTCTCGATGTCGTTCATGCCTGCTCTGGTCCGTTTGCGAGGCATCTTCTATGGTGTCAGCGGCGGTGAGGCTAGGGGCAATCGTGCTGGCAAAGCATCGCGCGAGCGCGGAAATGCCAGCCGAATTCCGGGATCGCGTGCGAAGATGACAATCTTGTCTCAAGCTCGGCGTCGCGTACTGCTTTCCACCGTCTTTGCGGGCCTGCTCGCAGCCTTATCGCCGGCATCCGCTCAGCAAAGCGGCCAGCGCGTCACCATCACCGGCGAGATCAGCGACAGCTGGTGCACGATCAGCGGGCTGATGTTCGCCAAGGGTACGGCCCATCATCAATGCGCGGTCTGGTGCGCGCTCGGCGGCATCCCCGTCGCGATCCGCGACGCCGGCGGCAATCTCTATCTGATCCTGAAGATCGGCGACGACGAGGACAGCGCCGGCAATCCGCGCGTGGCGAAACTGGCGACGCACGAGGTCACGGTCGATGGCGAACTGCTGGAACGCGACGGCGTGAAGTACCTGCTGGTCGACCGCATCGCCGACGACAAGGGCGTCATCACGATGACGCAGGAAGAACACGGCATCCAGCCGTTCGGGAACTGAGGCCATGCGAGGCGGCGTCAACGCATTGATCATCGCAGCCGGCCTGGCGGCGGGACCTGCTATCGCTGCCGAGCCCTGGAACATCCCGCATGAGAAGCAGGCCGTGCTGAAGGGCCGTGTCGTCGACGCGCTCTGTCAGCTCAAGGGTCGCTGCGCCCCCGATTGCGGCGGCGGCAAGCGGCCACTCGGGCTCGTGCTCGCCGACGGCACCTTCCGCCTGGTGGCGAAATCGAACATCGACTTCGCCGGAGCGACCGCGGATCTTTCGCCCTATTGCGGGCGCGAGATCGAGGCCGACGGCCTGCTGATCGAGAATCCGGCGGTGACGCTGTTCTTCGTGCAGCGCCTGCGCGAGCGGCCGGATCAGGACTGGATTGCGGCCGAACGCTTCAAGGCCGGCTGGGAGGCGAGGAACGGCAAGGCCGAAGAATGGTGGCGGGCAGATCCCGAAGCCAACCGGATCATCGCCGCGGATGGACCGTTCGGGATCAAGGGCCTCCTGCCCAAGCCGAAGCCATGAGCCGCCGGCTTGTCCGCCGAGACCTGCTTGTCGGCCTCGCCATCGTGTTGGCCGGGGCGGCTTTCGGCCATGACATCACCGCGCCGGCGCCGCGCGACCCGCTGGCGACGCAGTTCGGCGGCCCGTTCGCACTGCTCGATCACACCGGCAAGCGCGTGACCGACGCCGATTTTCGCGGCCGCTTCATGCTGGTCTATTTCGGTTTCACCCGCTGCACCGACACTTGCCCGGTCGACCTGCCGGTCATCGCTCAGGCGCTCGATGGGCTCGGCCCGCCCGCCGAAAAGATCGCGCCGCTGTTCATCAGCGTCGACCCGGTGAACGACACCCCGGTCGTCATGGCGACCTATGTCGCCAATTTCCATCCGAGCCTGATCGGGCTGTCCGGCAGCGAGGCCGAGATCGCCGCGGTCGCGAAAGCCTACAAGGTTCACCGCCGCAAGCTGAGCCAGGCACATCACGGGCCAGGCGAATACACCATCGACCACGGCTCCCTGACCTATCTGATGGGGCCGGACGGCCGGTTTCTGACCCTGCTGCCGCATCGAACCTCGCCGGAGCGCATGGCGGCGGTGCTGCGCAAATACCTGTCGGGACCATAGCGAGTCGGGGCAGATAGGACTGATTGAGTCGGCGCGGGCCAGACCGTTCGACCAGCTCCGGTCGAATGGACGGCACGCCGGCCGGGAGACGAGCATGCCCGACAACAGCGCCCAGAAGAATTCGCCCTCCTACCGGGTCGCCGCGCTCGACCAGGACTTTCTCCTCGGCGATTCGACGCGCGGGGCGCGCTTCATGCTCGAATACCAGAAGGCCGAGGATGCCTTGCGCGCCCGCGGCATCGTCTCGACCATCGTCGTCTTCGGCTCGGCACGAGTGCGCGAGGGCAATCCCTGGTACGAGGCAGCGCGGAGCTTCGCCCGGATCGCCTCGGAGCGCGGCGGCGCGCTCGACGGCAAGGATGGCGGCAAGCGCCACGTCATCGCCACCGGCGGTGGGCCGGGCATCATGGAGGCGGCCAATCGCGGCGCCACCGAGGCCGGTGCGGTCTCGATCGGCTTCAACATCACCCTGCCGCATGAGCAGGAGCCGAATGCCTGGTCGACGCCGGACCTGACCTTCCGCTTCCACTATTTCGCGATGCGCAAGATGCATCTCGCGATGCGGGCGGCGGCGCTGGTGGTCTTCCCCGGCGGCTTCGGCACGCTCGACGAGCTCTTCGAGATCATGACGCTGGTGCAGACGGGCAAGATGCCATCGGTACCGATCGTGCTCTACGACAGCGCCTACTGGCAGGGGCTGATCAACCTCGAGCGGATGGCCGAGGCCGGCTTCATCCGGCCTGAGGACTTGAAGCTGTTCTGCTATGCAGACAGCCCCGAGGACGCCTATCAGCGCATCCTCGACGGCGCCGGCGAGAGCTGGACGCCGAAGGCGGTGGACAAGGTGCAGACCTGAACGGCTCTGTCCGGCCCGCTATCGCCGCGGATGCTGGATGTCGGCGACGGTGCGAAGCCGGCGACCGACGATCGGGCCGGTGTAGACGTCGGCCTGCCGGATGACGTCGGCGAAGACGATGCCGGTGTCGGCCTCAATCTTGGTCACCGGCACCTGGAAGTTCTGGCCGGGCTTGGTGCTGTTGGGACCGACGGGGAGCTGTTCGAACGGGATATCGAGCGCATAGTCCTGCTGGCTGACGATGTACCCGCTCGTGAAGAGCTTGTCGGCTTTGTCGGCGACGGCGATCACCTTCCAATAGAATTGCGGGATGCGGATGCCGCGGTGAAGCTCATCGTCCGAGCGGAACAGCGGGCCGGAGAAGACGGAGGCGCGCACATCCTCCTCGTCGGTATTGTAGAGCAGGAAGTTCTCGAGGCCCTGCCAGAGGTCGGCGCCCTGATTGAAGCCCCAGTATTGCGGCGAGCAGTTGGTCCAGTGGAAGGTGTCGTCATTGGCGAGCTTGGCCTCGCGAATGCCGCCCCATACCGGATCGAGCCGGCGCACCAGATGGCCGCGGTCGAAATAGTTCTTCGACGGCACCGGCTCGTTGCCATAGAGCTCGTCCCCGTTCTGCAGTTCCTCGGGGATACGGCCGTCATAGAACCAGGCGTCGTTGCCGCGATCGAGATTGGTCCAGCGCGTGCCGTCGATGTTGACCGCCGTATAGAAGGCGAGCTTGCGATCCTCGGCACCGTTCAGGATCAGGGAGAAGTGCAGATAGCGCAGCACATCGTCCGTCGCGCCCGCGACTTTGGCCGGTGCGCCATGGCGTAGCGCGGCCGGGCCGAGGGTCGGCAGCGGGATCCGCGTTGGCAGGAAGTCCGGCTCGTACCCCCGCCGGCCTTCGAAATAGGACGTCGGATGGGTGCGCCGGGTCGGCCTACGCGCCGCCTCGAGCACGGCGGCTTCCACTGCGACAGCGGCAATCGTGGCGACGGCCGGCGCGGCAATCAGCGGCGGGCCGACGATGCTCTGCGCCGGCACGGTTCCGGCGAAGGCTTTGACGCCGGTGGCATCGTCGATCAGATCGGCGATCAGCTGCGAGCGCACGAAGCCCTCGAGCTTCGATTGCCGCTCCAGATCGGTGATCAGCTTCGAAATCCGTACGCCCTCGTTGGCGAGCCAGTGCACCTTATCGGCCGGCAGGCGCCTGGCCAGAGCGGCGGGTGCCGTGGTGCCGTCGGCGAGCACCCAGTGCTCCTGGCCCTGCACCACCTTGCGATCGGGAACGCCGGCATGATGCAGGCAGATCACCTGCCAGGCATCGGTGACGACCGGCGCGCCCGACGAGCCCGGTGCCGTGTCCGAGGAATACCAGAGGAAGTTGTCGCGGGCCGGATCGACGCGATCGCCGTATTTGACGATCTTGTTCTCGCGCAGCGAGATGCGTTTCGTGCGAGCGTCGGGGTGCTGGATGATCGTCGCGTATTGGCCGAGCTCGGTCTTGCCGGTGCGCGGATCGAGGCGCAGGAAACCGAGATCGGCGAGGGCGACACCGCCGTCCTCGCTCATCGGCGCCACCGCGACGATGGTGTAGTCGAGCGCATTCCTGTCGCTGGTGACGAAACCGTCCTGCGGTGTCAGCCGGAAACGGGTGGACCGCTTCAGTCGCCCCTCCCCGTCGAGCTCGTAGCCGAACTCGACCGTCGACGTGATCGCCTCCTCGACCGAACCGATGACGTGGTTGTTGGTCAGCAGCAGGCGCGGGCCGATCAGGAAGCCGGTTCCCCATTCGCTACCGTCACCGACCGGCGCTGGCACATTGATACGGCAGACAGTCCGGGCAGCGAGCAGGCCACGCTCGAGATAGTTGATCTCGACGAGGTCGTTCTCACCGAGCAGGGCTTCGAAGACGTCGAAGTCGACGCCGGCGCCTGCACGCGTGCGATGGACGATCTGCTCAGCCAGGCGCTGCGGGTCCTGCGCCGGACGCTTCAGCTTGCGGCCCGCGGCAATGTCCTTGGCGAGACGGTCATCGGCGGCGAAATTCGAGATCTCGAGCATGCTGCGATCCTCCCCGCAGGAAGGGATCACGTGATCGCAACACAACCGTGACGCGCACGCCCCAATCGGCGACGAAAAAGCAAAAAGGCCGGCGTTTCCGCCGGCCTTTCCGTATTCCGATCAGGCAAGTCCGCTCAGGCGGCCTTGGCTTCCGCGCCGAGCGCGCCCTTGACCGTCTCGACCACCGCGGCGAAGGCGGCAGCGTCGTCGATGGCCATGGCCGACAGGGTCTTGCGGTCGAGCTCGAGGCCCGCCTTGATCAGACCGCCGATGAAGACCGAATAGGTCAGGCCGTGCTCGCGCACCGCAGCGTTCAGGCGCTGGATCCAGAGCGCGCGGAAGGTACGCTTCTTGTTCTTGCGGTCACGATAGGCGTACTGCATCGACCGATCGACGGCCGCCTTGGCGGCGCGGATCGTGTTCTTGCGGCGGCCGTAAAAGCCCTTGGCGGCCTTGAATGTCTTCTTGTGCTTGGCGTGGGACGTAACGCCCCGTTTCACGCGAGCCATGATTGATCTCCGGAAAAGTTAGGGGACGTCAGCCGTTGGGGAGGAAGTACTTCTTCACGTTGGCGGCATCGCCTTCGAAAAGAACGTTCGTCCCACGGTGATTGCGGAGCTGCTTGTTGGTCCGCTTGATCATCCCGTGACGCTTGCCGGCCTGGGCGTAGAGCACCTTGCCGGTTCCGGTGACCTTGAACCGCTTCTTGGCGGCCGATTTAGTCTTCATCTTGGGCATTTCAGCTCCTCATAGGTCGCGAGCGCGAACAATGCGCCGCTTCAATTTTGCTTTGGGAAGCAAAGTACGACCGCCACGGCAGCCCTTATCAGCCGGGCGATCGAAGGTGGGGCCTATGACAGAAAAGCCCGGAGCTGGCAAGAGCCTGCAACTCCGGCAAAATCGGTTCCTCGACGGCAAGTCTCCTGTGCCCGCGGCCGTCGTTCCGTTTGAAATTCGTCATATAATTGTAATTGTTCCCAACCATCGCATCCGCTTTCCCGCCCGGAGACAATCACCGTGAAGACACCCCTCCTCAGCCTGGCTGTGGGCCTTGCGCTCACGGCAGCCTCCGCCGTCTCCGCTTTCGCCCAGAACGGCAGCCAGTCGACCCTCGAACGGATCAAGGCACGCGGCCATATCGTCTGCGGCACCAGCGAAGGCGTGCCGGGCTTCTCGCTGCAGGACGGCAAGGGCGTCTGGAGCGGCTTCGACACCGATGTCTGCCGGGCGCTCGCCGCCGCGATCTTCAACGACCAGGACAAGGCGCAATACCTGTCGCTGTCGAGCAAGAACCGTCTGGTCGCTCTGCAATCGGGCGAGATCGACGTGCTGGCGCGCACGACCACCTGGACGCTGAGCCGCGACATCGGTCAGGGGCTCAGCTTCACGGCGGTGAACTATTATGACGGCCAGGGCTTCATCCTGCGCAAGAAGCTCGGCGTGAACACGGTCAAGGAGCTCAACGGCGCCTCGGTCTGCGTCGCCCAGGGCACCACCACCGAGCTCAACCTCGCCGACTACGGCCGCACCAACAACATCAAGTTCGAGACTGTCGCCTTCGCCACGCTGGAAGAAACGGTCGCTGCCTACGAGGCCGGGCGCTGCGACGCCTACACCACCGACCTCTCCTCGCTCGCCGGAACCCGCAACAAGCTGCAGAAGCCGGACGAGCACATCCTGCTGCAGGAGGTCATCTCCAAGGAGCCGCTCGGCCCCTGGGTCCGCAAGAACGATACGGGCTGGTTCGACATCGTGCGCTGGACCGTGTTCGCGCTGATCAATGCCGAGGAGCTCGGCGTCACCAAGGCCAATGTCGAGGAGATGGTGAAGAGCTCCCAGAACCCGGAAGTGCGCCGCATGCTCGGCGTCGAGAGCAAGTTCGGCGAGTCGCTCGGCCTGACCAATGATTGGGTGGTGCGGATCGTCAAGGCGGTCGGCAATTACGGCGAGAGCTTCGAGCGGCATTTCGGCGCCCAGAGCCGCAATCCGCTGCCGCGCGGCGTCAACAAGCTCTGGTCGCAGGGCGGGCTGCAATACGCGCCGCCGATCCGCTGAGCAGCTTACAAAGAGAAGGGGCGGCCTCCTCCGGGAGGCCGCCCTTTTTCGTAGGCTGAAGCTTCAGGCACAGTTCGCGTTCAGCCCGTCCAGGCCATCGCCGGCAGCCCGCTGCGGCTCGGCGAGCAGGCAGAGACCGGCCGCGACGATCGCCAGCGCCGAGAAGCCACCGGCGACCGAGACGTAGAAGCCACTGCGCGCGCCATAGACGTCGATCAGCCAGCCGGCGACGGCCGAGCCTGCCGCCATGCCGATGCCCATGCCGGTCATCGTCCAGGTGATGCCCTCGGTCAGCTTCGAGGCTGGCGCATGCCGCTCGACCAGCGCCATCGCGACGATGATCGTCGGCGAGATCGAGGCGCCGGCGATGAAGAGCACGACGCCCAGCATCCAGAGCGAGGAGACGATCAGCAGCGGCAATGTCGTCGCCGCGGCGAGGCCGATCGCCAGCAGCAACTGCGTGGTAAGCGCCAGGCGCAGCCGCAGCGCGCCGAAGACGAGACCGGTGATGAAGGAGCCGGCGGCATAGGCCGCAAGCGCCAGGCTCGCCGCAGCCTTGTTGCCCTGTGCTTCGGCGAAGGCGACCGCCGTGACCTCGGCCGTGCCGAAGACCATGCCGAGCGCGACCATCAGCAGCGCGATGATCTGCACCGGCACCAGCCGGATGGCCGAGCCACCACTATCGGCGCCCTGCGGATGCACGGGCGGCTCAGTGCCGCGCTGGGCCACGAACAGCGCCATGCCGACGGCGAGCAGGATCGCTGCGGCGAGCGGCCCGGCCTCCGGAAACCAGACGACGCTGAGGCCGATCGAGATCACGGGGCCGATCATGAAGATGACCTCGTCGACGACCGACTCGAAGGCGAAGGCGGTGCGCAAGTGCGGCGTGTCGCGATAGATCTCGGTCCAGCGGGCACGCACCATCGCCATCATGCTCGGCGTCGTGCCGGCGAGCCCGGCGAAGAGAAAGAGCACCCAGATCGGCGCCTCGAGCCGCGTCGCCAGGATCAGACCGGCAAGCGCGACGAGGGTTCCCAAGGTCGCCGGGATCAGCACCTTGCTCTGGCCATGGCGATCGACCAGCCGGGAGATCTGCGGCGCGATCAGCGCGTTGGCGAGCGCGAAGGTCGCGGCGACGCCGCCGGCGAGCCAGTACTCGCCGCGCGCCTGGGACAGCATGGTGACGATGCCGATCGTCACCATCGAAAAGGGCATGCGGGCGATGAAGCCGGCGGCCGAGAAGCCGATCGAGCCCGGCGCCCGGAAAATCTCGCGATAGGGGTTAGGCATGGACGTCTCCGTCACATCGAAGCGCAATTTGGAAGCGCGATTGACATACGTTGCGTATGTGACATGAGTAGTTACATACGGAACGTATGTCAATTCACATACGCGCCGTATGCGAAAGGGACATGGACGATGCGCAAACCGCGCAGCCAGATGATCGCCGAGACACGGGCCAAACTGATCGCCGCGGCACGCGCCGCCTTCGGCACGGTCGGATATGCCGAGACCTCGATGGACGACCTCACCGCCTCGGCCGGGCTGACGCGCGGCGCGCTCTATCACCATTTCGGCGACAAGAAGGGTCTGCTGGTTGCGGTGATCGCCGAGATCGATGGCGAGATGAACGCGCATATGCGGGCGGTGACGGCGAAGGCGAGCGATCCCTGGACCGGCTTCCGCGACGAATGCACCGCCTATATCGAACTGGCGCTCGATCCCGAGATCCAGCGCATCATGCTGCGCGATGGCCCCGCCGTGCTCGGCGATCCCTGGGATTGGCCGACGCTGAGCGAGTGCATTCGCTCGATGACAGAGAGCCTGACGAAGCTGGCCGAGACCGGCGTGATCGCGCCGATCGACCCGGAAGCGGCTGCACGACTGATCGCGGGCGCGACGCAATATGCGGCGCAGTGGATCGCGAACGCGCCTGATCCGGAAGCGACCTCGCGCAAGGCGATCGACGCCTTCAACCTGATGCTGGACGGACTGCTCGTGCGGAGCTGAGCAAAGCTTGGCAGCGGCTTTCTAGCGACCAGCCAATCTGAAACAAATGTTTCAACTACTTTCAATCAAGCAATCTGTTTCACATTCGAATCCATGCTGCTAAGGTCCGGCGCATGGACAAGCCTAGCCTGACGGCGAGCCTCACCGAGAGCTTCGAGCAGTTGCCGCAGCAATTGCAGGCGGCGGCGCGCTGGGTGCTCGACCATCCCGCCGATGTCGCGCTGCTGACGACGCGCGAGCAGGCCAAGCGCGCCGGTCTGTCGCCGGCCACCCTTACCCGGCTGGCGCAACGCTTCGGCCTCAAGGGCTATGACGATTTGCGTGCGGTCCATGCAGCGGCGCTGAGGCGGCGGCCGGAGGGCTTTGCCGGCCGCGCCGGCGAGTTGATGCAGCGCCATGGCGAGGAGGGTCCGAGCGCGATCGCGCAGGACATGTTCGCGGCGCTGACCGAGCACCTGAAAGCGCTACGCGAGCCGCAGGCGCTCGCCCGCTTCGAGCAGGCCGCCGACCTCCTGAGCGAGGCGCAGACCGTGTTCTGCTTCGGACTGCGCTCGGCCTTCCCGGCCGCCTTCATGCTCGACTATATCCGCGACCTGATCGGTGCGGCTTCCGCCCTCGCCGACGGCGCCGGCGGGCGCGGCATCGATGCGCTGCGCCGGATCGGCCCTGGCGATGTCCTCTTCGCCGTCTCGGTCGCGCCCTATACGCGCCAGACCGTGCAGGCAGCCGAGATCGCGAGGGAACGCGGCGCGCGCGTGGTGGCGCTGACCGACAGCGCGCTCTCCCCTCTCGCTGCCATTGCCGACGTCGCGCTGCTGGCCAGGACGGAGACGCCTTCCTTCTTCCATACGATGACGCCGGCCTTCGCCGCGGTCGAATGCCTGGCGGCGCTGATGACGGCCCGCAAGGGCAAGGCTGCGCTCGACGCGATCGCCCGCCATGAAGCCGCACTCGACGCGGCCGGCACCTTCCTCACCCCCAAATCCACCCGGCGAGGCCATCGATGAGCCACATCCTGCATCGCATGCTGAGCAAGACCTATCCGACCGCGACCGGCGGCGAGGGCATGGTGCTGCGCGACCGCGACGGGCGCGAGCATATCGACGCCTCCGGCGGCGCGGCCGTCTCCTGCCTCGGCCATGGCCATCCGGACGTGCTGGCGGCAATGCATGCGCAGATCGACAAGCTCGCCTATGCGCATACCAGCTTCTTCACCACCGACGCGGCCGAGGAGCTCGCCGACCATCTGATCGCGCGGGCGCCGGCCGGAATGGAGAGCGTCTACTTCTGTAGCTCGGGCTCGGAGGCGATCGAGGCCTGCCTGAAGATGGCCCGGCATTATTTCGTCGAGAAGGGCGAGACACGCCGCGTCAACTTCATCTCGCGCCGGCAGAGCTATCACGGCATCACGCTGGGTGCGCTCTCGGTCGGCGGGCGGATGAAGGACCGCGCGCCCTTCGAGCAGATGCTGATGCAGGGCCATCACATCTCGCCCTGCTACGAATATCGCGGCCGCCGGGCCGACGAGACCAGCGAGGAATACGCCTTGCGCGTCGCCGGCGAGCTCGAAGCGAAGATCCTGGAGCTCGGGCCGGAGACCGTCTGCGCTTTCGTCGCCGAGACGGTGGTCGGCGCGACGCTCGGCGCGGTGCCGGCCGCGCCCGGCTATTTCAAGCGCATCCGCGAGATCTGCGACCGCCATGGCGTGCTCCTCATCCTCGACGAGGTGATGAGCGGCATGGGCCGTACCGGCACGCTGCACGCCTGCGAGCAGGAAGGCATCGCGCCCGACCTGATGGCGATCGCCAAGGGACTGGGCGGCGGCTATGCGCCGATCGGCGCGATGCTGGCCTCGAAGCGGGTCGTCGAGGCGGTCAGGCAAGGCTCGGGCGTCTTCCCGCACAGCCAGACTTACGTGGGCCATCCTCTCGCCTGCGCCACCGCGCTCGCCGTGCAGCAAGTGATCGAGCGTGATGACCTCCTCGCCAATGTCCGCAAGCAGGGCGCGCGGCTGGAGCAGCGCCTGCGCGAACGCTTCGGCAATCACCACCATGTCGGCGACATCCGCGGCCGCGGCCATTTCTGGGGCGTCGAGATCGTCGCCGACCGCTCGACCAAGACACCCTTCGATCCCGCCCTGAAGCTCAACGCCAGGATCAAGCAGGCGGCGCAGGAGCGTGGCCTGCTGATCTACCCGATGGGCGGCACGGCCGACGGCACCGCCGGCGACCATGTCCTGCTCGCCCCGCCCTTCATCATCGACGCCGCGACCGTCGACACCATCGTCGAGCGGCTGGGCGAGGCAGTTGATGCCGCGCTCGCTTCTGCAAGGCCATGAAAACGCCGGCTTTTCCGCCAATGCAAAATTTGCATTGGCCATGCATCGATCTTGCGGGCACCGTCCGGCCATGCAGATCATTCCTCGCAGACGGCTTGTTGGCGTGCTCGGCGGCATGGGCCCAGCAGCGACGATCGATTTCATGGCCAAGATCGTCATGCTGACGCCCGCCACCCGGGATCAGGAGCATGTTCCGCTGCTGGTGCATGACGTACCGCAGATTCCGGACCGCTCCTCGGCGATCGCGATCGGCAGCGATGCGCCCTTCCTGCCGATGCTGGCCGGGCTGATGCAGCTTGCCCGCGGCGGCGCCGAGGTCATCGCCATTCCCTGTAACACCGCCCACTACTGGCATGAGCGGCTGGCGCGCAATTGCGGCGTCCCGCTGCTCCACATCGCCGATGCGGTGGTCGAGATGCTGACCGCCGAAGACGGTTCCGACGGACCGGTCGCTCTGCTGGGAACGCGCGGTACCGTCAGCGCCGGCCTCTATCAGGCACGCTTCGCCACCGCCGACCGCGCCCTCATGCTGCCGGATGAGCCGACGCAGGCGTTGATCGACAAGGCGATCGCCGCGGTGAAGGGCAAGGATGCGGCCGGCGGGGGTCGCCTCGCCGAAGCCGCGGCAGACCACCTCCTCGCCGCCGGGGCCAGCCGCCTACTGCTGGCCTGCACCGAATTGCCGATCGCCTTCTCCGGCAGCCGCCATGCGCCCCGCACCATCGATGCGACCGAGGCGCTGGCGCGCGCCTGCGTCCGGGCCTCGCTGGCGGCGGAGATGCCGTGATGGACATCCGCTGGCTCCAGGACTTCCTGACGGTAGCCGAGCGCGGCAACTTCACCCGCGCCGCCGAGGAGCGCAACGCCTCGCAGGCGGCCTTCAGCCGGCGCATCCAGTCTCTCGAATCCTGGCTCGGCGTCACCCTGATCGACCGCAGCGTCTTCCCGACACGGCTGACGGCCGAAGGCGAGCGCTTCCGGGAGACCGCAGCCGAGTGCCTGCACCAGATGCTGGATGCGCGCAGCGGCCTCTCCGGGCAGGCGACGGCGCGGCGCGACCAGATCAAGATCGCATTGCCGCACGCGCTCGCGACAGGCCGGCTGCCCGGCTGGTGGACAAGCTGGTCGAGCGGGCTCGGCCTGAACTGCCAGATCATGCCCGGCGACGTCCATGACATGGTGACGGCACTGGTCTCCGGCACCGCCGACCTGCTGGTCTGCTTCCATCACGCCCAGCAGCCGATCCATCTCGATCCTGAGCAATATGACCGGCTCGTCGTCGGCTCCGAGCGTCTGCGCCCCTATGTCGCTGCCGCCCAAGCCGACCGCTGGCGGCTGCCCGGCGACAAGGCGAGCCCGTTGCCGCTGCTGATGTATTCGTCCGGCGCCTATCTCGGCCGCATGGTCGACCTGATCATCGAGGCCGCGCCGCAGCCCTTGCTCGGCCAGCGCCTGATCGAGAGCGACATGGCCGATGTGTTGGGCGAAATGGCAGTCGCCGGCTACGGCGTCGCCTGGCTGCCGGAATGCTCGGCCGAGGCCGCCGGCGACAGGCTCGTTGCGATCGACGACGAGGCCTGGACGATGCCGCTTTCGCTCGTCGCCTATCGCGACAGCACCAACCGCAAACCCGCCCTGCGCCGGCTTTGGGCCGGCATGGTCGGCGACTGCGAAGACCGGCAGGCGAAAGCCCAGCCACCGAGGGCGTGAAGATCCTCGGATCAGCAACCACAGGGGAACCATCGTGAAACAAATGAAACATCTACTCCTCGCCGGGCTCGCCGCACTCGGCTTCACCAGCGCAGCGACCGCCCAGACCGGCACGCTCGAGCGCGTCAAGGCGCGCGGCGAATTGATCTGCGGCAACCACATCGCCCTGCCCGGCTTCGGCATCCAGGGGCCGGACGGGCGCTGGGACGGTCTCGACATCGACCTTTGCCGCGCCATCGCCTCGGCGATCTTCAACGACCCGAACAAGGTCAAGTTCGTGCCGACGACGCCGCAGATGCGCTTCGTCGTGGTCCAGTCGGGCGAGGTCGACATGCTCGCCCGCAACGCGACCTACACGATGTCGCGCGATACCTCGGCCGGCATGTCCTGGCCGATCATCAACTATTTCGACGGCCAGGGCTTCATGGTGCGCAAGTCGCTCGGGGTCACCGAGGCGAAGGGACTGGAGGGCGCTTCGATCTGCGTAACGCAGGGCACGACGACCGAGCTCAACCTCGCCGACTTCTTCCGCGCCAACAAACTGAAATACGAGATCATCGGCTTCGCCACCAACGAAGAGGGCGTCAAGGCACTGGAGGCCGGGCGCTGCGACGCCTTCACCACCGACACCTCGGGCCTCGCCGCCGAGCGGCTGAAATTCTCCAAGCCCGACGATTTCGTCGTCCTGCCGACGCTGATCTCGCGCGAGCCGCTCGGCCCGGCGGTGAAGCGCGGCGACGAGAGCTGGGTCGCGCTGGTGAAATGGGTGCACTACGCCATGCTCAACGCCGAGGAGTTCGGCGTGACCAAGGCCAATGTCGACGAGCAGCTGAAATCCGGGAATCCCGAGATCAAGCGGCTGCTCGGCGTCGAGGGCAAGTTCGGCGAGGGCCTCGGCCTGACCAATGACTGGGCCTATCGCGTGATCAAGCATATCGGCAATTACGGCGAGAGCTTCGAGCGCAATGTCGGCATGGGCTCGAAGCTGCAGTTGAAGCGCGGGCTGAACGACCTCGCCTCGCGCGGCGGGCTGCAATACCCGCACCCGATCAGGTAGGATCTGCTCATGCGGATCGCGCTGATCCATGCGCTGCGCCATTCGCCGCCTCCGATCGAGGCGGCGTTCGCGCGGCTGTGGCCCGAGGCCACGTTGATGAACCTGCTCGACGACAGCCTCTCGGCCGATCTTTCCCGCGACGGGCGGATCACCGAGGCGATCACCGGGCGCTTCCTGAACCTTGCCAGCTATGCGCGGGCGACCGGCGCCGACGGCATCCTCTTCACCTGCTCGGCCTTCGGCCCCTGCATCGAGGCGGTGCAGCGCGCGCTGTCGCCCCTACCCGTGCTGAAGCCGAACGAAGCGATGATCGAGGAAGCCGAGGCGATCGGCGGCAGGATCGGCCTCCTCGCCAGCTTCGGCCCGACGCTGCAATCGATGCCGCCGGAATTTCCGGGATCGCTGACGGTCACGCCGAAGCTGGCGGAGGGCGCGCTCGCCGCGCTCGACCGTGGCGACATGGCCGAGCACGACCGCCTGGCGGCGCTGGCGGCTGGCGACCTTGCCGATTGCGACGCGATCGCTCTGGCGCAGTTCAGCCTGGCGCGGGCGGCGCCGATGGTTGCGGAAGCAACTGGCAAGCCGGTGCTGACGACGCCGGACAGCGCAGTGCGCAAGCTCAAGCGACTGCTCGGGCGATAGGCTCTGCCGGACACCTGCTGGTCATGCTAGATTGGCGGGAGAGGCCCGGCGGATGGTCAACGGCCCATCCGGAACCGCGCGGCGACGAGCGGGCCGCCGTAAGCAGCTTCCGACGAAAGGCCGGGCCTTTCGGGGAGAAGCGCCATGACGACCTACATCATGCTGCTCAACTGGACCGACCAGGGCGCACGCAATCTGAAGGATTCGCCGACGCGTCTCGATAAGGCCAAGCAGGCGCTTAAGGACATGGGCGGCGAGTTCAGGGCCTTCTTCATGACCATGGGCAACTACGACATGGTCCTGGTCTGCGAGGCGCCGGACGATGCGGTGCAGGCGCGCTTCTGCCTGCAGCTCGCCATGCTCGGCAATGTCCGCACCGTAACACTCAAGGCCTTCCCGGAAGCTGCCTATCGCGAGATCATCCGCTCCGTCAGCTAGATCGACGCCAAGACGACAAAGCCCGGCCGAGACGGCCGGGCTTTGTGGAAGACAGATCCGAATGCGACGCTATAAGCGCGGCGCGCAGGCCTCGCGCCTTATCGGGGCGCGAGCACCATCACCATCTGACGGCCTTCGAGTTGCCAGTCGCTCTCGACCTTGGCGACCTCGACCGTATCGGCCTTGACGCGCTCCAGCACCTTCACACCGAGGTCCTGGTGCGCCATTTCGCGGCCGCGGAAGCGCAGGGTGACCTTCACCTTGTCGCCTTCCTCGAAGAAGCCGTGCATCGCCTTCATCTTCACGTCGTAGTCGTGCTTGTCGATGCCGGGGCGAAGCTTGATTTCCTTGATCTCGATGGTGCGCTGCTTCTTGCGCGCCTCGGACGCCTTCTTCTGCTCGAGGAAGCGGAAGCGGCCATAGTCAAGGATCTTGCAGACGGGCGGCACAGAATTGGGGGCGATCTCGACCAGGTCGAGACCGGCATCCTCGGCAATCTTGAGCGCCTCGAAGAACGAGACCACGCCACGGTTGGCGCCGGTATCATCGATGAGCTGGACGTCGCGGACGCCACGAATGTCGCGGTTGGCGCGGGGACCGTCCTTGACGGGGGCTGGTGCGGCACGGAAGGGACGACGAATGGCTGTATTCTCCTGTGAATGGCGCGCATCGCGCCGTTGGTGAGACACATTGCACAACGCGAAGCGTTGTCAATGGATCAGGCGGTTTCAGCGCCCGAGCAGGGCGCAATAGACATCGAGTGTGTCATTGACCATCGAGGCCAATGAGAAGTGGCGCTCGACATGTAAGCGGGCGCGGCGCGCCAGCGCATCGCGGGCGGAGGGGCGCAGCGCCAGCGCCTCGCGCAGGGCCTCGGCCAGCGCCGCCGCATCGCCCGGCGGGACATGCCAGCCGGAGCGCTCCTGCGGCGCGACCTGCGGCGGTGCCAGCACCGTCTCCGGCACGGCGCCGAGATTGGAGACGACCACCGGCGTGCCCATGGCCTGGGCCTCGACGGCGACGCGGCCGAAGGCCTCCGGCTCGGTCGAGGGCACGGCGACCACGGCAGCGGCCAGGAAGGCGGCCGGCATGTCCGAGCAATGGCCGACGCGGCGGACCCGGCCTTCGAGCTTGCCCTTGGCGATGGCATCGTCGAGCTCGCGGACATAACCGTCGCGCCCCTGCGCATCGCCGGCGAGGATGAAGGCCGTGTCCTCGTCGCCGGCATCGCGCAATTGGCGCGCCGCCTCGATCAGCACCTTCTGGCCTTTCCAGCCGGTGAGCCGGCCGGGCAGCAGCACGATGCGCTGATGCGGCTCGACGCCCCAGGCGCTGCGCAGGGCGCTGATCCGCTCCGGGCTCACCGCCGATGGGGCGAAGGCCGAGAAATCCGTGCCGCGATGGACGACGCGGATGCGGTCGCGGGCGAAGCCATGCCGGGCCCGGATCAGATCGGCGGTATAAGCGGAGTTGGCGATGACGACGTCGCTGCGCGCCATCACCGAATTGTAGAGGTTCTTCACCGCCGAGCGGGTGTTGTAGGAGCCGTGATAGGTGGTGACGAAAGGCAGCTTCAGTGCCCGCGTCGCCGCGAGCGCGACCCAGGCCGGCGCCCGCGAGCGGGCATGGACGAGCTCGACCCGCTCGCGCTTGCAGAGCAGCGCGAAGGTGCGCACGTTGAGCAGCATCGAGACCGGGTTCTTGGCCGCGGCGGGGAACGGCAGCCAGATGCCGCCCTTGGCCTGCAGTTCGGCGACGAGCCGCCCGCCCTCCGTCGCGACCAGCGCCCGCGCGCCGACCTCGGTCAGCCCGGCAGCGATGTCGACCGCGGTGCGCTCGGCGCCGCCGGCCTCCAGCTCCGGGATGATCTGCAGCACGGTGCGCCCGGCCAGCGGATGCGTCTCGGTCGACGGCAGGGAGAGTTGCGCGCCGGAACGCAGGGAGGTGTTCACTGTTCGAATGGGCCTTCTGCTTGGCGACTCGCCGATGCTATCGGGGTCCTGATGATCACAAAATCGGGCGGGAATGCAGCATGAGATGGCTGCTTTCACCCGGTTCATCACAGGAGAGAATAGGGTGATGAGGCCTGAGCCGCAATTTCTGAACGTCGGTGCCGGCAGCGAACGCCGCGAGATCGCGGTGCTGGCGCAGGCCGGCAAGGGCCCGCCGGTGGTCTGGCTCGGCGGCCTGCGCTCGGATATGCGCGCCACCAAGGCCGAGGCGCTCGCCGCCTGGGCGGAGCGCTCGGGGCGCGCCTTCATCCGCTTCGACTATGCCGGCCACGGCGAATCGAGCGGCGACTTCGCTGACTGGACGATGTCGCACTGGATCGAGGACGCGCAGGCGGTGCTCGCTGCTCATGTGCAAGGCCCCGCCGTCCTGGTCGGTTCGTCCATGGGCGGCTGGGTCGCTCTGCTGACGACGCTGACACTACGCAAGACTGCTCCGCAACTGCAGCCAGCCGGCCTCGTGCTGATCGCGCCGGCCGTCGATTTCACCGAAGAGCTGATGTGGGCGCAGATGCCGGAGGCGATCCGCGAGACGATCATCCGGGACGGCGTCTGGCAGCGGCCGTCGGAATACTCGCCGGAGCCGATGCCGATCACGCGGGCGCTGATCGAGGACGGGCGGCGCCATCTCCTGTTCGGACAGCCGCTCGAAACCGGGTGCCCCGTCCACATCCTGCAGGGAATGAAGGATCCCGATGTGCCCTATGGCCAGGCGCTCAAGCTGGTCGAGCACCTGCCGCACGACCCGGTCGTGCTGACCCTGATCAAGGACGGCGACCATCGCCTGTCGACGCCGGAGGACATCGCGCGCCTCGTCACCGCCGTCGAGGGCCTCGCGCCCACGACGGCATAGACATCTTAAGGTCAGTGCAGGCTGACCATCCGGAGATCGTGCTCCCAGGCGTTGGCCGTCGCGGCCTCGCGGGAATCGGTCACCAGGATCGGTGCGCCGTCGGCCGCGAGCAACGCGAAGAGCTGCAGACCAGGCTCGATGTCCGGGGCCTGCGGGAAAATGCGGGCCAACTCATCCGACATGATCGGCTTGAGATAGGCGACCTGGCCGTTGCCGAGGGCGGCGAATTCGGCGGTGGTCAGAGGGTTGTTTCTGGTCTCAGTCATCGCGCCCTCCTTCAGAGCAGTGCGAGGCGGCTTGATTGTGCATCCTTGATCATGAACGGAAGGCAAACCGCATGCCCTCTCGTAAAGACCTTCTGTAGCCCTCAGGGGCCTAGTCGCGACTCATGATATCGATACGCCGGATGAGCCGTTCCGGTTCCGGACGGGCCAGATCGATCGCGAGCAGCCCGTTCGAGAGATCAGCCCCCAGGACCTGCATGCCGTCGGCGAGCAGGAAGGAGCGCTGGAACTGCCGCGCGGCGATGCCGCGATGCAGGAAATGCCGCGTCTTGTCGTCGACCTGCCGGCCGCGGATGGTCAGCTGGTTCTCTTCCAGCGTGATCTCGAGCTGGTCGCGCGAGAATCCGGCCACCGCGAGCGTGATCCTGAGCTTGTCGGGCTCGTCCTCCGTGCGCGGCAAGCGCTCGATATTGTAGGGCGGATAGCCATCGCCGGCGCCTTTGGCGACCCGGTCGAGGGCCCGCTCGATATCGTCGAAACCGAGCAGGAAGGGATGCGACAGGCTAGGCGGACGCGTCATCACGAAGCCCTTTGAAAGGCGCCTCTGGAACTACCGGAGCCCGCTTGCGCAGCACCCCGTACGCGAAAGGCGAACCCAACCGCGTAAGCAAGATATGGCGAGCAGCGCGCCCTGCCGCAAGTCCTCTCGGCCAGCGCTTCAATCCAGCGCCGCGATCGCTTCGATCTCGATCAGCAGACGCGGATTGACCAGCGCGGTGACCCCGACCATGGTGCTCGCCGGATAGGGACCGTCGCCGAGATACTTCATCCGCACCTTGCGTACGGCGACCGCCTTCTCGGTACTGAGCTCGACCACATAGGTCACCAGCTTGAACACTTTCGAGAAGTCGGTTCCGGCGGCGGCCAGGGCAGCGGCGAGGTTGGCGTAGACCTGCTCGGCCTGGGCAGCGATGTCGCCCTCCCCCACCACCTTGCCCATCGGATCGAATGCGACCTGGCCGGAGATATGGACCTGCTTGCCGGCCTCGACGATCGCGACATGCGAATAGCCGGTCGGCGGCGAGAGCGAAGCTGGGCTGAAAAGATCGATCTTGCTGGGCATGAGAGGCTCCCGAAGCTGGCGGCCAACGCCGCGCGGCGCGGCAAGCTAGGCCAGCGCGGGACCCACGCGCAATCTCCGGGACGACCGAACGGAAGAGAAAGATGGTACAGCCACCCCGGCTTGAACGGGGGACCTCTAGATCCACAATCTAGCGCTCTAACCAACTGAGCTATGGCTGCACGGCTTGCGCCTGATGTCGCGGCGCCTGGAAGCGGTCCGGCGACGGCGCGGAACCTAGTGCCACGCCTCGCCGAATGCAACGGCAAATACGGGCCGGCGCGTGGAAAACCGCGCCGGCTTTCAAAATCAACGACGCGGCAGTTCCTGGCGAGCGGTCGCGGCGAGGTCGCCGAGATGGGCGGCGAAGGATTCGTAGCTGCGGCGGAAGGCCTTGGCCTGGAGCGCGACCGCGTCCGCAGTGCTCTGCGTGCGCGCCAGCGTCTCGACCTCGCCCAGCGTCGCCTTCAGCTCGGCGCAGGCATGGTCGAGAACCTTGGCCTGGACCGCGCCGAAAGCACGCGTCAGCGCCAAAGTGGGTTCGAGCCAGGCAGCCGCCGAGAAGGTTGCGATGGCAGCCGGCTTCGGCGCCTCAACCGGCTTGGCGACGACGGGGGCCGCAACCGGCTTGGCCGGCTGGACGGCTTCGGCGACCTTGGCCGCAACGGGAGCCACCGGCTTCACCACAACAGGCTCGACCTTGGCGACAACGGGCTGCGCCTTGACCGGCTCGGCAGCGACCTTGGCGGGCGCGGGCGCGACAACCGCAACCTTGGTGACCTCGGGCTTGACGGCCGGAGCAGCGACCTTGGCGACGGGCTTCGCGACTTTGGTCTTCTGCGGAGTGATGCGCTTGGCCGGCTCGGCGACGGCCTTGGCGGCGGGCTTCGGTGCGGGCGCGGCGACAGCAGCGGGCGCAGCCTTCACGATCGGCTGGGCGACGGGCTGCGGAGCGGCAGCAACCGGCTGGAAAGCTGCGGGCTTGGCCTCGACCTTGGCAACGGGCGCGACCGCGACCGGAGCGGCAACGGGCTTCACCTCGACTGCGGGCTTGGACTCCACCGGCTTGGCCTCGGGAGCCTTGACGGGCGCAGCCGCCACGGCCGGTGCGACCGGCTTCGGCTCGCTCAGCGCCTTGACCGGCGCGAGGCTGACCGGAGCCTTGCCGGGGGTAGTCTGCTTAGCCATCGGATCTCTCCTTCACGGTTCCGGCAGGGCCTGCCTGCGCGATCGACGGAACCGGGCGCGAGCACGTTCCAGCGAGGTAGGATTCACCCCGTCATGGAGCCATGCGCCGGCCCGGCCGTTTCGTCGTGAAAGCCCGCCCCGCGTGCGCGGCGCGCCGGCTTCACTTCAGCTTGGTCGCCTTGGCAGCGGTCTCGGCGGCCTTCTTGGCGGCGTCCTGCACGCTCGTGCCGACATCCTTGAGCTGCGTCTGCAGCGCGGCCATCTGGGCCTTCAGGAACTCGGACTGGTGCTGGAGCACCTCGTTCATGTCCTTCGACTTGACCAGCTTGTCGGCGAGGTCGAAGGCGGCCGCGATGTTGTTCTCGGCGTAGGACATCGCCTTCTTGGTCATGTCCTGGACGTTGACGCGGGCCGACTCGGCCGAGCCATGGGCGCTGTCGACCGCCTTCTGGGCGGCGCCGATGAAGCCATCGAAGGCCTTGCGAGCCTGGTCGACGCTCTTCTCGGCGAACTCGCGCATTTCGGTGGGAACTTCGTAGGGAAGCTTGCCGTCCATGGTGGGTCCTCCTGCGACCGAGCCAAGCGTCCGCGCCGTCTCCGACGCCACGCCGCTATTGTGCACTGCAATATCATTATTGCAGTGCAATGACAACGCCGCCCCGGGACAAGGCGGCGCGAGCATATTAACGCTGTTTGGAAACGTCGGGGGAGAGGCGTAGTTCCCGCATGGATTCACCCCGCTCGCGCCGTTATTAAAGATTTGTTAGGTATATTCGCGCGGGCTGGAGTCGCCAGCAGGTTGAGCGGAGCGGGATGAGCGAATCCGGACGGGATTGGAACGGCGTAGCCGGCGCACTGGCGCAGGATCCCGCCTTTGCGGGCTTCGCTCGCGAAGGCGCGCTGCTGCTCTGGCCGGCCGATGGCGATGTGCCGGCCTTCGCCAATGCCGGCGGCAGGGCCCTGCTCGACGCCTTCGGCGGCGCTGCGAAGGTTCCTGCGGCGACGCGCGAGCGCCTGCGCCTTCTCGCCGGCGGGCTTGCCTCGCCGGCGGCACTCAGACTCGAAAGATTGCGACTCGGCGCGTCCCTGGCCGGACTCGTGACCTGCGGCTGCAAACGCATCGAAACCGAAGCCGGCCTGGCGCTGGCCGTCGGCGTCACCGCCTCCGAGCTACGGCGCCTCGGCATCACCGTACCGAAGGAAGAGCTGCGCACTCCTACGGTGCAGACAGTTACGCCCTCCCCCGCTGCCGCTGCGGATGGCCAGATCGAATCAGTCGGGCAAGCGCGCCGTGGCAATCTGCGCTTCCTCTGGGAGAGCGACCTCGACGGAACGCTGGTCAGCCTGTCGCAGGACTTTTCCGGGCTCGTCGGCCAGGACGCTGCAAAGGCGACGCAAGGACGTCGCTGGCAAGCCCTGCTGGCGGGTGACGTGCTCGATCTCGACGGCGACCTGGCCGAGCGACTCGCGACCTCCTCGACCTGGAGCGGCCGGGCCGTGCTCTGGCGCGTGTCCCCCGGCGAAGGCGCTCGCGTCGAGTTATCCGGCTTTCCGCTGTTCGACGACGAGCGCAACCCGGCCGGGTTCCGCGGCTTCGGCCTGGTCCGCTCGCCCGCCAACGAGGCATTTCCGGAACGCGAGGCTCCGGAAGAGGAGACCTCCCCGACAGCGCCGGAGACCGAAGCCGCCGATATGGAGCTTCAGGCGGCCGCGGTCACGGAAGAGCCCGTGCCCGCACCCGCTTCCGACGAGATTGTCGAAGCTGAGCCTGCCGAGCAGGCTGAAGCCGACGCCAGCGAGGACCAGGCCGAAGGGCACAGGCCGGCTGAGTCGGCTGCACCGCTAGAACCTGAAGAGGCAGATGCCGAGCCCGCGGCCTCGGATGACGAGGCTGCGCCGGCGCGAGCCGAAGACGGCGACGATGCGCCGGAGGCCAGCGAGCCGCCGCAGCCCGCTCCCGCAGCGCCGCCGGCCAATGTCGTGCCGCTGCGCAACGGCCATCTGGCGGCCGTGCGCCCGGTGCTGGAACCGTCCAAGACCCTGCTCTCCTCGGCCGAACGCAGCGCCTTCCGCGAGATCGCCAAGGCGCTCGGCGCCCGCATCGCCGGCGAAGAGGGCGAGCCCGGCGAGCCGCGCCTGCCGATGGCCGCTCCCCTGCGCGTGCGCGACAAGGAGGCAGGCGATACGAAGGAGCAGACTGCCGTCGCGGCGGAGGTGGCAGCGCCCACTCCGGCACCGGCTGCGCTGCCTGAGCCGCGCCCACGCGTCGCCAACGCCCACGCCGAGATCCTCGACCGGCTACCGATCGCGGTGCTGGTCAATCGCGACGAGACGGCGCTCTACGCCAACCGCACTTTGCTCGACCTGCTTGATTATGCCGATCTCGACGATCTCGCTGCGGCGGGCGGCGTCAGCAAGCTGATCAGGGGTCTTAGCCCCAGCAGCGACGGCGCGATGATCCTCATCGACCGCAAGGGCGGGTTGATCAGCGTCGACGGCCGGCTCTCGAGCGTGAGCTGGCAGGGCGAGCCTGCGACGCTGATGGCCTTCCGCAACAGCGTGGCGGGCGGCAACCTCAAGATGCTGACGCCCGAGGAAGCGGAGGAGCAGGAGCTCGCGGCCGAGTTCGCGGCAGAGGAGGAAGAGGCTTCGGCCCGCATCGAGCAGCTCCGGCTGGAAGGGCAGGCCAACGACGCTCGCGTCTCCGAGCTTTCGGCGATGCTCGACACCGCGACCGACGGCGTCGTCACCGTCGATGGGCGCGGGCGCATCCTGTCGCTCAACAAGAGCGCCGAGGCGCTGTTCGGCTACGATCAGCGCGAGGTCGCCGGCGAGCTCTTCACCCTGCTGTTCGCGCCGGAAAGCCATTCGCCGGCGCTCGACTATCTCGATGGGCTGATCGGCGGCGGCGTCGCCTCGCTGATGAACGATGGCCGCGAGGTCGTCGGCCGCGTGCGCCAGGGCGGGCGCATCCCGCTGTTCATGACCATGGGCCGCATCGCCGAGGGGCCGGACAGCAAGTTCTGCGCCGTGCTGCGCGACATCACCGCCTGGAAGAAGACCGAGGGCGAGCTGGTCGAGGCGCGCAAGGCAGCCGAGAAGGCGAGCGCCCAGAAATCCGACGTGCTCGCCAAGATCAGCCACGAGATCAGGACGCCGCTCAACGCGATCATCGGCTTCGCCGAGGTGATGGCCGAGGAGCGCTTCGGCCCGATCGAGAACGAGCGCTACAAGGAATATCTGCGCGACATCCACCAGTCCGGCGGCTACGTGATCAGCCTCGTCAACGACCTGCTCGACCTCGCCAAGATCGAGGCCGGCAAGCTCGACCTCGATTTCGGCAGCGTGAACCTCAACGAGATCGCGCTCTCGGCGGTCAACCTGCTGCAGCCGGAGGCGCAACGCGGCCGCGTCGTGCTGCGCTCTGGCCTTGCGCCGAAGCTGCCGCCGGTCGTCGCCGACGAGCGCTCGCTGCGCCAGATCGTGATCAACCTCCTCTCCAATGCGGTGAAGTTCACCGATGCCGGCGGGCAGGTGATCGTCTCGACCGCGCTCGGCGACCAGGGCGAGGCGATCCTCAGGGTCCGCGACACCGGCATCGGCATGGACGACGACGAGATCAAGCTGGCGCTGGAGCCGTTCCGGCAGGTGCCGACGACGCGCAAATCGGGCGGCACCGGCCTCGGCCTGCCGCTGACCAAGGCGCTGGTCGAAGCCAACCGGGCGGCGCTCTCGATCACCAGCGTCAAGAAGGAAGGCACGCTGGTCGAGGTCACCTTCCCGCCGCAGCGCGTGCTGGCGAGCTGAGATCAGCCGCCGAGCGCGTGCCGGTAGAGGTTGCGTTTCAGCTCTGGAACATAGCGTTCGACGATGAAACCGGCCTTCTCCAGAACGCGGCAGGAGCCGGTGTTGTCCGGCTTGGCGAAGGCTCGCAGCTCCGGCAGATGCAGCCGATCGCGCGCCTCGG